>JAESFU010000318.1_pt1 | contig 37086 bp, 33 predicted proteins | sample 9269461 | NCBI WGS metagenome assembly JAESFU01 (sample SAMN14502556, study PRJNA617107) | algae metagenome | isolation source: Stenomitos rutilans HA7619-LM2 and co-occurring heterotrophs from cave walls | place: USA: Waikapalae cave, Hawaii | collected 2009-07-28
TGTCCGGCCACCTTGATGGTCCCGCCGGTCGGCTCCATCAGTCGTAGCAAGGTCCGCCCGACCGTCGACTTGCCGCAGCCCGATTCGCCGACCAGCCCCAGCGTCTCGCCGCGGGCGATGGAGAAGGAGACACCGTCCACGGCATAGACCTGGCCGGAGACGCGGCTGAAGAAGCCCTTGTGGATCGGGAAGTGCTTCTTGAGGCCCTCGACCTCCAACAGTGCCGTCATGCGCCGGCTCCCATGGCCATTCCCGCCAACGATTTATCGGCATGCCAGCAGGCGATCCAGTGCCCGGGCCGCTGCTCCTCGAGCGGCGGCACGAAGGTGCGGCACTGATCGCTGGCGAGGCCGCAGCGGGGTGCGAAGGTGCATCCCTGCGGTAGCCTGAATAGCGACGGCACCATGCCCTTGATCTCGTTCAGCCGCGGACGTCGCGCGCCGCTGCGGGCCGCGGTGTCGAGATGAGGGATCGAGCCCAGCAGGCCGCGCGTGTAGGGGTGTCCGGGATGGTCGAACAGGCGCGTGGCGTCGGCTTCCTCGACCTTGCGCCCTGCGTACATGACGACGACCCGGTCGGCGTTCTCGGCGACCACGCCCATGTCATGCGTGATCAGGACGATGGCCGTTCCGAACGTCTCCTGCAGTTCGCGCATCAGGTCGAGGATCTGTGCCTGGATGGTGACGTCGAGGGCCGTCGTCGGCTCGTCGGCGATCAGCACCTTCGGATTGCACGACAGGGCCATGGCGATCATGACCCGCTGGCGCATGCCGCCGGAAAGCTGGTGCGGATAGGCGTGCGCCCGTCGCTCCGGCTCGGGAATGGAGACGCGCTTCAGCATCTCAACGGCGCGATCCCAGGCGTCGCGCTTGCTCGATCCCTGATGCAGTGCGACAGCTTCGGCGATCTGCTTTCCCACCGTGTAGAGCGGGTTGAGCGAGGTCATCGGCTCCTGGAAGATCATCGAAATCTCGTTGCCGCGGATGCGCTCCATCTCGGCGTCGCTGACCTCGAGCAGGTTCCGGCCCTGGAAGCGGACGGCGCCGCCGACGATCCGGCCCGGAGGATTTGCCACCAGACGCAGGACCGACAAGGCGGTCACGCTCTTGCCGCAGCCGGACTCGCCCACGACCCCCAGCGTCTCGCCGGCCTTCAGGGAATAAGACACACCGTCGACCGCGCGGACGGTGCCGACCGCGGTGAAAAAGTGGGTCTGGAGGTCCTCGATCTGGAGGATCGTCTCGTCCGCCATCGACTCCCCTCAACTTATGGTGTTAGTTTTGGCCCACGAAAAGATGGGCAAACCATCAGAGCACAGAGTGCTCGGTCTGCAAAAGGCCAAAAGGGAGGAACGAAATGCAAGACCATGTGTCGAAGCGTTCCCGCGTTCAAAAGCTTACCCGCGTAAACCGGCGGCAATTCATTAAAGGTGCGGCCGCTGTGGCCGGCGCCTATGGCCTGCCGTTCCACGCCTGGGCACAGGGTGTGCCCAACGAGTTCGACGGCTCCAAGTTTCAGCTGAAGGCCGCCGAACCCAACGCCAAGTCTGGAGGTGTGCTGCGTTACGGCATCACGTCGAGGGCGCCGCACTTCGACTTCCACCAGTCCGGAACGATCAACAGCCTGGGTAGCCAGGGCTGCATGTTCGACAACCTCGTGCGGCGCGATCCGCGCGACAGCGGCAAGACGATCATTCCCGACCTGGCGCACAGTTGGGATATCTCGAAGGACAACAAGACCTACACCTTCATGCTGCGCAAGGATGTGCAGTTCCATGACGGTGCGGAGCTCACGTCGGACGATGTGAAGGCGACCTTCGACCGCATAGCCAAGCCACCCCAGGGCATCTCGATCCCGCGTAGCACGCTGTTCGCGGCGGTCGAGGAGATCGCCGCGCCCGACAAGTACACGGTGCAGTTCAAGCTTTCCGAGCCGCGACCGGCCAACTTCATCATGTCGGCGATCGCATCGGGCTGGAACGGCATCGTCCGCAAGAAGACGCTCGAGGACAACGGCTACAACCTGCGCCGCGTCGTCGACATTCCGGGCACCGGCCCCTTCAAGAGCCAGCGCCGCGTCGAGGCGGAAGTCTGGGTCATGGAGAAGAACAAGAACTACTGGAACAAGGGCCTGCCGTATCTCGACGGTATCGAGTTCTACCACGCCCTGCCGTTCTCTCCCGAGCTCGGCTCCGGTCTGTTGTCCGGCCGCCTCGACTACGCCCGCCTGCTCGACCCGGTGTCGCAACGCAAGGTCAAGTCGACCCAGGGCATGTCGGGCACCGACTTCTACCAGAGCGTCATCCAGGCGACCTGGATGAACAACAAGAAGAAACCGCTCGACGATCCGCGGGTGCGCCGCGCCTTCCACCTCGTCCTCGACAAGCCGGTGCTGGTCGACGTGGTGAAGGACATCGCCCCGATGATGGTCGGCGGGTTCATCTACCCGTTCTCCGAGTTCGCCACGCCGCTGCCGGAACTCAATAAGCGGATCGGCTACCAGGCCGACTCGACGGCGGCGATCAAGGAAGCCAAGGCGCTGATGAAGGCGGCGGGCTACGAGAAGGGCTTCACCGGGCTCGACTTCCTGGTACGTGAGGTCGCCAGCTTCAAGCTCTGGTCGCAGGCGATCCAGGCGATGCTGCAGCAGGCCCTCAACGTCCAGTGCAACATCCGCACGGTCGTCGAATCGGTCTGGTTCGACGACATCCGCACCGGCAAGTTCGATCTTGCCATCGGCGCGGTCGTCTCGACCTTGCTCGACCCGTCGGACTACTTCAACGCCTGGTACTCGAAGAACGGGCCGCAGAACTACTCGTCGTGGGACAATGCCAAGTTCAACGAGCTGGTCCCGCTCATCGACCGAGAGGTCGACGCCAAGAAGCGCCTCGACCTGATTCGCCAGGCCGAGATGATCATGGAGCAGGATCCGCCGTTGCTGCCCGTATCGTGGGAGAAGATCAACGACGGCTGGTACAACTACGTGAAAGGCCACAACCCGAAGGAGTACTTCGGCATCTACGACGTGGTCCGCTTCGACACGTTCTGGCTCGACAAGTAACAAGAGGACAGCCGGCCGGCGCTTCAGTGCCGGCCGGCCGTCTCCGGACTGTCGGTGCAGTTGGTTGCCTTGGTCATCAGGCAGTCCTGAAGTCGGGATGTCTTCCGCAGTTGATGCGTCAGGACAACGCCTGCGATCAGCAGCAGGGTCATGATGGCCAGGGCGATCAGGCTTCCCCGGCGCCCGGACGCTTCAGGCTCCTCCTCGTCCTGCATTGCTTCACTCCGCCGGCAGGGGCTGAGCGGCCGGCGGCTGCTTCCTGCCCTTCAGCCGCTGCGCCAGCCGGTCGAGATAGAGGTAGATCACGGGCGTCGTGTAGAGCGTCAGCCATTGCGAGACGAGCAGGCCGCCGACGATCGCGATACCGAGCGGGCGGCGCAGTTCGGAGCCGGCGCCCTGGCCGATGGCGAGCGGCAGGCCGCCGCCGATCGCCGCGAAGGTCGTCATCATGATCGGCCGGAAGCGCAGCAGGCAGGCTTCGTGGATCGCCTCGAGTGGGGTCTTGCCCCGTTCGCGCTCTGCCTCCAGCGCGAAGTCGATCATCATGATCGCGTTCTTCTTCACGATACCGATCAACAGGATGATGCCGATCAGCGCGATGACGCTGAGGTCGTAGTGGAAGAGCATCAGCGTCGCCAGCGCGCCGACGCCGGCGGACGGGAGCGCCGACAGGATCGTGATGGGATGGATGTAGCTCTCGTAGAGCATGCCCAGCACGATATAGACGGCGAGGATCGCGGCGGCGATCAGCAGCGGCGTCGAGGAGAGCGAGGACTGGAAGGCCTGCGCCGTTCCCTGGAAGGCACCGTCCAGGGTGATCGGCGTGTGCAGCTCGGCCTGCATCTGCCGGATCTTCGCGACCGCCTCGCCCAGTGCCACGCCCGGCGCCAGGTTGAACGACAGGGTCACGGCCGGGAACTGGCCCTGGTGGCTGACGGTGAGCGGCGCGACCCTGTTGGAGAAGCGCGCCAGCGTACCGAGCGGCACCTGTACGCCGTTGATGCTGGTCACGTAGATGCGCGACAGCGCCGTCGGATCGGCCTGGAACGAGGGCAGGACCTCGAGCACGACCTTGTACTGCGTGCTCGACGTGTAGATCGTCGCCACCTGGCGCTGGCCGAAGGCGTCGTAGAGCGTCTGGTCGATCAGCGACAGGCTGACGCCGAGGCGTGAGGCAGTGTCGCGGTCGATGTCGATGGCGATGTGGGGTGCGGCGATCTGCTGGTCGGAGGCGACGTCCTGCAGCTCCGGCAGCTTGGCCATGTTCTCTTCGATGATCGGTGCCCAGTGGTTCAGCTCGGCGATGTCGGTCGATGTCAGCGTGTACTGGAACTCGGTCTTGCTGAGGCGGCCGCCGACATTGATGTCCTGGCCGGCCTGCATGAAGAACTTCACGCCCATGACGTTCGCCACCTTGGGTCGCAGGCGCTGGATGATCTCCTGCGCCGAGGCATCGCGCTCGCCGAACGGCTTGAGCTGGATGAACATGCGGGCGGTGTTCTCCGACGAATTGCCGCCGGTCGTGCCGACGAAGCCCACGACGCCGGAAACCGCCGGATCCTGTTGGACGATCGCCGAGAGCTCGGTCTGCAGCTTGGCCATGGCGGCGAAGGAGATGTCCTGGCGTGCCTCGGCCTGGGCGAAGATGAAGCCGGTATCCTGCTCGGGGAAGAAGCCCTTGGGGATGACGGCGTAGAGATAGCCGGTGACGACGATCAGGAGCACCGTCGAGAGCAGCATCAGCGGCTGGTGGCGGAACACCCATTGCAGGCCGCGATCGTAGCCGCGCGTCACGGCGTCGAAGAAATCCTCGCACATCTGGTCGAGCCGGCCGCGCTTATGCTCCTTGCTCTCGCGCTTGAGGAACTGGGCGCACATCATCGGCGTCAAGGTCAGCGAGACGAAAGCCGACATGATGACCGCCACCGTGACGGTGACCGCGAACTCGCGGAACAGGCGGCCGACGATCCCGCCCATGAACAGCAGCGGAATGAACACCGCGATCAGGGAGAAGGTGATGGAGGTGATCGTGAAGCCGATCTGTCCGGCGCCCTTGAGGGCGGCGTTGATCGGCGCCTCGCCCTCTTCGATGTAGCGCACGATGTTCTCGATCATCACGATCGCGTCGTCGACGACGAAGCCGACGGCGATGGTGAGGCCCATCAGCGACAGATTGTCGATGCTGTAGTCGAGCAGGTACATCACGCCGAACGTGCCGACCAGCGACAGCGGCACGGTGATGCTGGGGATGATCGTCGCCCACAGGTGACGCAGGAAGATGAAGATGACCATCACCACCAGGCCGATGGTCAGCACCAGCGTGAACTGGACGTCCGCCACGGAATCGCGGATCGACTGCGAGCGGTCCGACACCAGCTCGACCTGAACGCTCTTCGGGGCGGAGGCGAGGAGGCGCGGCATCTGCGCCTTGATCGTGTCGACGATCTCCACGGTGTTGGCGCCGGGCTGGCGGAACACCAGCAGCAGCTCGGACCGCTTGCCGTTGAACCAGGCGCCGCTGCGCGGGGACTTGGTGGCGTCGACCACATCGCCGATATCGTCGAGCGTCACCGGCGCGCCGTTGCGGTAGGCGACGATGACCTGGCGGTAGGTCGAGGCCTGGAAGAGCTGATCGTTGGTGTCGATCGTGAAGGACTGGTGCTCGTTCTCGAAATTGCCCTTGGCCTGGTTGAGCGTGGCGTTGTTGACCGCCACGCGCACGTCCTCGAGGCCTATGCCGTGGGCGGCCAGTGCCGCGGGGTTGGCCTGGATGCGGACGGCGAAGTCCTGCTGGCCGCCGACCAGCACCTGCGACACGCCGGGAACCGCGGAGATCTTCTGTGCCAGGATCGTGAAGGCATAGTCGTCGACCTTGTAGATCGGCAGGTCGTCGGAATGGACGGCATAGATGAGGACCGCGCGGTCCGCCGGGTTGACCTTGCGATAGGTCGGCGGGTTGGGAAGGTCCTTGGGCAGCAGGCCGCTGGCGGCGTTGATGGCGGTCTGAACGTCGGTCGCTGCGCCGTCGATGCTGCGGCCGAGATTGAACTGCAGCGCGATCGACGTCGTGCCGAGGCCGCTGGTCGAGTTCATCGAGGCGAGGCCGGGAATGGCGGCGAACTGCTGTTCGAGTGGCGTTGCGACCGAGGAGGCCATGGTCTCGGGGCTAGCGCCGGGCAGGGTTGCCGACACGGTGATGGTCGGGAAGTCGACGTTGGGCAGGGCCGAGACGGGCAGGAGACTGTAGGTGGCCGCGCCGAACACCAGCAGGCCGAGCATGAGAAGGGAGGTGGCGATCGGTCGGCGGATGTAGGTGGCGGAGATGTTCATGGCCGGCTCACCCGGCCTTGGCCGCGACAGGTGGCGCCGCCGTCGCAGGGGTCTCCGTCGCAGGCTTGTCCTCGTCGATCCTGACCCGCGCGCCGTTGGTCAGGCGGTACTGGCCGTCGACCACGATCCTTTCGCCAGCGGCGATGCCCCTGTCGATGATCGCGATGCCGTCCTGCATGCCGGCGACCGCGAGATCGCGCCGCTCCACGGTGTCGCCCTGGCGGATGACATAGGCGTAGTAGCCGGACGGGCCCTGCATGACCGCGCGCTGCGGGACGGTCACGGTGGCTGCCCGCGTCGACAGGACGAGGCGCACGTTGACGAACTCGCCCGGCCAGAGAAGTGCATCGCCATTCTCGAAAGTGGCCTTCATGCGCTGGGTGCCCGTGGCGACGTCGATCTGGTTGTCGATCAGCGAGACGTGGCCCTTCGACAGCAGCGTCTTGTCGTCGCTCGCATAGGCGAACACTTCGAGCGGCGCGGTGGCCTGGGCTCGGCGGATATCCGCCGAATAGTCCTGCGGGACCGTGAAGTTCACGAAGATGGGCTTGATCTGTGCAATGCCGACCAGACTGGTCGCCTGCGAGGCCTGGACGAGATTGCCGAGATCGACGAGGAGCTGGCCGGTGCGGCCGTCGATCGGTGCACGGATATCGGTGTAGGCAAGGTTGAGGGTGGCCGTATCGATGTTCGCCTGGTCGACGCTGAGCGATCCTTTCAGCCCGTCGACGACGGCCTGCTGCTGGTCGACGCTCTGGCGCGACTGGAAGCCTGAGCCGATGAGCTTGCTGTAGCGTTCGAGGTCGAGCTGAGCGCCGAGGAGCAGGGCTTCATTACGTTTCTTGGCGGCATTGGCCGAATCGAGCATCGCCTGATAGGGGCGCGGGTCGATCTGGAACAAGGGCGTGCCGGCGGTGACGTCCTGGCCTTCCTTGAACAGCACCTTGACGATCTGGCCGTCGACCCGGGCTTTCACCGTCACTGTCTTGAAGGCCTGCACGGTGCCGAGGCCGCGCACGAGGATGGGGACGTCCTTCGTCTCGGCGATGCCCGCCGAAACCGGCACGAGGGGCGGCGAGGCCGATGCTCGTGCGCTGGTGTTACCAGTCTGATGGAGGAACAGATAACCCGAAACGGCCAAGGCGATCGCGAAGCCGGTGCCCGCGAGCTTGGTCAGTGTCGATTTCTTCATTTCCGAACGGCCTTCCGTCGTCACGCACACGAGCGACAAGAGAAAGGAGTCGGCGCTTCAAAGAGGGCTGCAACGCGGCGCTGCGCTTACGACAAGCTGACAGGGCCATGTTCTTTGACGCAGGCACGATTGCAGTTTTCGCGTCACTGCAATCGCACACGGAGCGCGATTGCTCTACCGTGCCGGCGGCACCTGCGTACGGTACCAGTCGAGGATCTCCGCGCCAGTCCACATCACGACACCCTCGTGGCCGAGGATGTAGTCGTAGAGCATTTCTAGATACTTGATCCGGTGCGGCACGCCCGTGAGGTACGGGTGGATCGAGATCGCCATCACCCTCGGCGCAGTCTTGCCGTCGAGATGGAGCCGGTCGAACTGATCGCGGCCGCGACGAAAGATTTCGTCCGAAGGCTGCTGCTGCACGGCGCTGATGACGACGTCATTGATCTCGACCGTGTAGGGCACGGAGACGATCTCACCGTGCCTGGTTTTCAGCGGCAATGGCTGCTCGTCCATCACCCAGTCGGCGACATACTCGATGCCGGCTTCGGCCAGCAGGTCGAGCGTCTCGTCGGTCTCGGTGAGGCCGGGGCTCTCCCAGCCGCGCGGCGGCTTGCCGGTGAAGTCCTTGATGGCGCGGATCGTGTCGGCGATGGCGCTCTTCTGGTCCTCGACCCGGTGCATCGGCTTCTGCACCCAGCCATGGCCCATGAAGTCCCAGCCGGCCTCGTGTGCCGCCTGGCAGGCCTCGGGATAGAGTTCGCAGGCGGTGCCGTTCACGGCGAAGGTCGCCTTGAGCTTGCGCGCGTTCAGCGTCTCCAGGAAACGCCAGAAACCAACCCTCATCCCGTATTCGTGCCACGCCCAGTTCGGCACGTCGGGCAGCAGCGGCTGGCCCATCGGCGGCGGCAGGACGGTGCGCGGCATCGCCCCGGCCGGGCTCCAGTTCTCGACGTTCACGATCGTCCAGACCGCGACCCGCGCATCACCTGGCAGGGCGAGCTTCGGCCGCTTGTGGATCGGCAGGTACGGCGTGCGCCCGCGGACGCTACCGCCAACTTCTGAAGTCATCGACTTGAGCTTTCTGCTGCAGGGTTGCGCAATTCACGAAACCCTGCAGCAAAATTCACGCCGGATGACCTACTTGTTCGGGTTGATCAGGAACTTCTCGCCGGTCGCGCGCTTGGCGTAGGCGGTGAGGTTCTGGAGGTCGAGCGCCTCCTGCAGCGACACCGTCTTGGTGTAGTGGCTGGCGAAGGTCGTCTTGAGCGAGTTCACCACGCGCTCGCGCAGGCGCATCTGGTCGGGACGGCCGATCTTCTGCAGGAATGGCGTCAGCAGCCATCCGCCCACGCCCCAGGCCATACCGTAGTTGCGGCTGAGCTCGACCGCGCCGGTGTTGAGGCTGCCGTAGACATAGACCTGCTTGTACACGGAGGAGCCGTAGCGGTTGTAGGTCGTCGCGGTCTTGTTGATGGCGATTTCCATCGCGGTGAGGATCTGGCTGGCGAGCTTGCCGCCGCCGATCGCATCGAAGGCGATGGTAGCCCCGGTCTCGACCAGCGCTTGGACCAGATCGTCGTTGAAGCTCGCGGCGCTCGAATCGACGACATGCTTTGCGCCGATACCCTTCAGCAGCTTGGCCTGCTCGGGGCTGCGCACGATGTTCACGAGGCCGATTCCGTCCTCGTTGCAGATCTTGTTCAGCATCTGGCCGAGGTTCGAGGCGGCGGCCGTGTGTACCAGCGCCTTGTGGCCCTCGCGCTTCATCGTCTCGGTCATGCCGAGCGCCGTCAGCGGATTGACGAACCACGAGGCGCCCTCGGCGGCTGTCGTGCCGGCCGGAAGCGGCTGGCAGTCGCGCGCGTTCAGCAGACGGTACTGGACGTACATCGAGCCGCCGACCATCGACACCATCTTGCCCTTGAGCGCTTGCGCGGCGTCGGACGAGCCCGCCTTGACCACGGTGCCGGCACCTTCGTTGCCGACCGGCATCGATTCGCCGAGGCGCGTCGCCAGGAACGGCAGCGCGGCGGCAGAGACCGGCGCCGTCACCTTGACGCCTTCGCCGCTGCCGCTCGACTGCGCCTTGCTGAGATCGGCGGGGCCGGTGAGCAGGCCGAGGTCGGACGGGTTGATCGGCGTCGCCTCGACCTTGACCACGACCTGGTCGGGACCGGGCTCGGGCACGTCGACGCGGGCCAGCGACAGTTCGAGCTGGCCTTCCTTGGAGATCAGGGAGCGGATCTGTAGTCCCGAGAGTTTGTTGGCGTCGCTCATGATGATCTCCCCGTTGATTTGAAGGCGCGCACGATGCCAAGCGTCACGAGGGCGAACAAGCGTTTCGTCAGCCCGTCCAGGCGCGCCGGGTGGTCGAGAAGGCCAGCACCGCCGAGAAGGCCACGATGCCCACCGCGACGCAGGTATAGAGGCCCGAGACGCCCCAGCCGAAATGGTCGAGCGCCAGCAGGCTGCCCCCGCCCGCGATGGTGATGCGCGTGAGGTTGGCGGCGACCGGCCAGATCATCTCGCCGGTGCCCTGCGAGGCGAAGTACAGCGCCATGGCGAGGCCGAAGAAGCCGTAGGCGGGGCCCACGATGCTGAGATAGTGCCGGCCCGAGGCCAGCGCGGCAGGATTGGCCGTGAAGAGGCCGAGCCAGAGGTCCGGCCAGATCGCCACGATGATGCCGATGGTGGCGGCGACCGCGCCGGCCATGAAGGCGCCGGTCCAGGCCATACGTTGGGCGCGGGCATACTGCTTGGCGCCGATGTTGGTGCCGACCAGCGCCGTCAAGGTCGCGCCGATGCCGAAGCTGATCGGAATCAGCATGTATTCCAGCCGCGAGCCGATGCCGTAGCCCGCGATGGCGGCGTCGCCTTCGCGGCCGATCAGGCCGGTGACGACCAGCACGGTGCCGTTGGTCAGGATGACCACGAGGCAGGCGATCAGGCCGACCTTCAGGATGTCGCGGAAATAGCGCCAGCGGAATCCGTCGACCGGCCAGCGCAGCCGCAGCGGCGCCTTCGGGCCGGTCAGTTTCGACAACATCCAGAGGGCAGCGAGGGCGAAGACGATCACGGCGGCGATGGCGGGGCCGCGGATGCCGAAGGAGGGCAGGCCGAACCAGCCCAGGGTCAGCGCGCCAGTGAGCGGGATCTGGATCGCCGCCGTCACGACCAGCGCCAGGCCGGGCGTCTTCATGTCGCCGGTGCCGCGCAGCACCGAGGCCATCGAGTTGGCGACCCAATGGGCAACGCAGCCCGAGAAGAGGATGGTGGCGAAGGCCTCGGCGCGATCGAGGGCCGCGCCGCTGCCGCCCAGCGCGCCGTAGATCTGGCGGCCGAAGCCCACGAACACGATGCCGAACAGCACCGCCATGCCGATCGCGATGGCCAGCGCATGCGCGGCGGCAGCCTCGGCGGCCGCCTTGTTGCCCGAGCCGAGGGCACGGGCGACCGATGAGGAGATGCCGCCGCCCATCGCGCCGGCCGACATCATGCCGAGGGTCATCTGCGTCGGGAACACCAGCGCCAGAGCGGCGAGGTCGATGACGCCGAGCTGGCCGATGAAGTAGCCGTCGGTGATGCTGACGAGGCTCTGCATGGCCACGTTCAGCACGTTGGGGGTCGCGAGGGTGAGGATGGTGGGCACGATCGGCCCGGCCAGCATCATCTGCCGGCGTTCTGCGGGGGTCATTGCGGGCGATGTAGCATGCGCCGCGCCACCCGCTCGCGAACTTATCTCATGGGGTAGGGAGTTTTCTCAGCCCCGCGCGCGCTGCGAAACGACGGCCTCGGCGAGCTGGTCGATGGTCACGATGTCGGCCGCGACGCCCATCGGAATGGTGACGTCGAATCGGTCCTCCAGCTCCATGATCACGTCCATGATCGTGAGCGAGTCCACGGTCAGCCCCTTGGAGATGACGGTCTGCGGCGTGATCGGTTTGCCGCCGGCATTGTACGGCGCGAGCAGGGTGAAAATCTCGCGCATCACGTCGAACTGCAGCGAGGGCACGGCGGTGGTGGCAGTAGTGGGAGCGACCAGTTCCTGGGCGGCCTGCATGACTCACTCCGTCTAAGGGGGTGAGCCATTTCACTCCGATGACGGCCGTATGTGAAATAACGTTTGGTTACCCACTGTTGCGGGACGTTACGGAATATTTCCGTCGTTCAGGCTATGTGAACGATGTTGAGCTGCCGCCGTACCTCGTCGATCGGCTGCTCGACGATGGGCCAATAGTCCCACTTGTCCGAGAGATCGGTATTCACGAGCGCACCGCGTTCAATCGCGGCGAACATCCGCTCGGCAGCGCCCGGTTCGCCCAGCACGCCGATGGTCGTGTAACCCTCGGCGGTCGGCCGGGCGTTCACGCCGGCGCTGAAGATCAGCACCGCGAACAGGATCAGGTAGAAGGGCCGCGTCTGCTTGAAGCCCGCCGTGAAGGAGGCGACCTGCAGCTCGCCTTGCGGATCGGTGCCGTAGCCGCCCAGCACATGGCAGAAATCGTGATAGAGGCCGGCCTCGGGGAAGCCGAGCCGCTCGCCCGGCATGCCGAACCTGTTGGTCTGGAAATAATCCCACATCGACCGGCCGACCGTGCCGGCCGGCAGCTTCTCCCAGGCGCGGTAGCGGGCGGCGAGCGCCGCGTCCTCGATCAACCCGCGCATGCCCAGGATGCTCTTGGCCAAGGCCACGACACCGTGCTGCTCGAGCTGGTTCTTCATGATGTCGCCGACCTGGCTGCGTCGCAGCAGGTCGAACTTGAACAGCGCCATGTGCTGCTCGGCCAGTCGGCGCAGGTTCGTGAGCTCCGGCGTGGCGATGCCCAACGCCTCGGAAAATTCCTCTATTTTCGCCACGGTATCGCGCGAGGGGACGCCGTCGGCCAGCGCCAGGACCAGCAGGCCGTTGACGAACTGGTGGCGGAGGTCGGCCGACGGAAAGCCCGCGGCGAGTTCCGCAGGCGTCACCCGCGGCAAGGCGGCGATGTCGGTATCGATGCGGAGCAAGACCCGTCGCGCCGCTTCCATCAGTGCGAGCTGTGACTTGCCGGGACCGCCGTCGACCGATGCTACCGTTTTCATGGCACGCAGTCCGAGGAGGGCGGCGGCGGGCTCCGGCTGCATCAGGCGCATGAAGGTCTCCGTCTTACTCGGCGGCGAGCGGCGTGGGCTTGAGCCAGTCGTCGAAATCGCGCAGCGCCCGCACCGCCATGGCCTGCTTGCGCTCCTTGCCCTTGAAGCTGCCGGCGATGGGCGGGAACAGGCCGAAGTTGATGTTCATCGGCTGGAAGGTCGTGGCGTCGGCGCCGCCGGTTATGTGGCCCAGCAATGCGCCCATCGCGGTGGTCGGCGGCGGTGGTGCCTGCACGCGGCCGAAGCGTTCGGCTGCCGCAAAGCGGCCGGTCATCAGGCCGACGGCGGCGCTCTCGACATAGCCCTCGCAGCCAGTGATCTGGCCGGCGAAGCGAAGCCGCGGCATCGCCTTGAGGCGCAGGGTGCCGTCGAGCAGGCGAGGGCTGTTGAGGAAGGTGTTGCGGTGCAGGCCGCCCAGCCGGGCGAACTCGGCGTTCTGCAGGCCGGGGATGGTGCGGAAGATGCGCGTCTGCTCGCCGTGCTTCAGCTTGGTCTGGAAGCCCACGATGTTCCACAGGGTGCCTAGCGCATTGTCCTGGCGAAGCTGCACTACTGCCCACGGGCGATGGCCGGTGCGCGGATCGCGCAGGCCGACCGGCTTCATCGGGCCGAAGCGCAGGCTTTGCGGCCCCGTCGAGGCGATGACCTCGATCGGCTGGCAGCCCTGGAAATAGGGCGTGTTGTGCTCCCACTGCTTGAACTCGGTCTTCTCGCCGGCCAGCAGCGCGGCCACGAACGCCTCGTACTGCGGCTTGTCCATCGGGCAGTTGAAGTAGTCGGCGCCGTCACTGCCTTCGACATTGCCGGGGCCGACCTTGTCGTAGCGCGACTGCTTCCAGGCGATCGCCTGGTCGATGCTCTCGTGATGGACGATCGGCGCGATGGCGTCGAAGAAGGCGAGCGAGTCCTCGCCGGTGAGCTTGGCAATCGCCTCGGCGAGCGCCGGCGAAGTGAGGGGGCCGGTCGCGACGATGACGCTGTCCCAGTCTTCCGGCGGCAGGCCGGTCACCTCTTCGCGCTCCAGCGTCACCAGCGGATGGGCGAGCAGCGTCTCCTGCACCGCGGCCGAGAAGCCGTGGCGGTCGACGGCCAGCGCGCCACCGGCCGGCAGCTTGTGCGCGTCGGCCGAGCGCATGATCAGCGAGCCGGCGCGGCGCATCTCCTCATGGATCACGCCGACGGCGTTGTTGGCGGCATCGTCGGAGCGGAAGGAATTGGAACAGACCAGCTCGGCGAGGCTGTCGGTGAGATGCGCCTCGGTGCCGCGCACCGGCCGCATCTCGTGCAGCACCACCGGCACGCCCGCCTGCGCGAGTTGCCAGGCCGCCTCGCTGCCCGCGAGGCCGCCGCCGACGATGTGTACGGGCTTGGTGCTTGACGTCATGCTCTCCGACCTGAAACCGTGCGCCTCCTTACAATGGGGACCTCCGCATGACCATCAAGTTCCACAATCCCAAGTCCGTGTCCGTTGCCGGCAAATACAGCCTCGGTGTCGAGGTGCCGCCGGAGGCGCGCGTCCTCTACGTGTCGGGTCAGGTCGGCGTCGATTCTGCGGGCAAGCTGCAGAACGGCATCGAGGCGCAGAGCGACCAGGTCTGGAAGAATATCGGCGAAGTGCTGAAGGCCGGCGGCATGGACTTCCGCGACATCGTCAAGCTCACCGTGTTCCTCACCGACAGCCGCTTCATCCCGGCCTTCCGCGAGGTGCGCGGCAAGTATGTCGGTCAGGAGCCGTACCCGGCGTCGACCTTGCTGGTCGTGGCAGGCCTCGCCGATCCCTCGATGCTGGTCGAGGTCGAGGTGGTGGCCGCGAAATAGGTTTTAGAGAAAAGAAGGAACGTCGGGAGCGGCCAGTTCGGGGTCATGCCTTACTGATGCGACCCGCGTGGGCCGCTCCCGCCGTGCTGTTCGTGTCTGCCGCTATGCCGATGCCCGAACGATTGCCTCGACAATCACTGCGGCACGTTGCTTGGGTGGATGCATCTAAACCTCCCTGCCGAACGTGATATGGCGATTCACGCACCAGCGGCCGTTTCTGTCAATGGCGTTTCGCGGCGACGGACTCGGTGTCATTATCGGTCCTTCGAAGTCGAGGCAGGCAAGCGTTGGTTCCCAGCATCAAGAAACCCGTAGTCGGGGTGATCGGCAATTCCGGTGTCGTAAACGACCGCCACAACGTCCAGCTCGTGGGGCAGCGCAACCTGCGGGCGATTGCGGAAGTCGCCGGCGCCCTGCCGCTGATGTTCGCCGGCACGCCTGACATCACCGATATCGAAGCGCTGCTGGGCGCGGTCGACGGCATCCTGCTCACCGGCGCCCGCGCCAACGTCCATCCGACTCGTTTCGGCATCGAACCTCATCCGGCGCACGAACCCTACGATCAGGATCGCGACGCGATGGCGCTGTCGCTGATCGATGCCTGTGTCGAACGCGGCGTGCCGATCTTCGGCATCTGCCGCGGCTTCCAGGAAATGAACGTCGCCTTCGGCGGCTCGCTGCATCCCGAGATCCGCGACATTCCAGGTCGCATGAACCATCGCATGCCGCGGCTGGAGAATGGCGAGGTTCATCCCGATCCCACCGTGGTGTTCGCCGACCGGCATGAGGTGCAGCTCGTGAAGGATGGCTACTTCGCGAGGCTGCTCGGTTGCGAATGCATTCGCGTGAATTCGCTCCATGGCCAGGGCATCCTCGATCCCGGCAAGCGGGTCGCCATCGAGGGCGTAGCAGAGGACGGCACGATCGAGGCGATCTGCATTTCCGAGGCGCCGGCTTTCGCCGTCGGCGTCCAGTGGCATGCCGAATACGATCCGCAGACCAACCCGATCAACCGCGCCCTGTTCCAGGCTTTCGGCACGGCACTCCGCGAGCGCGCCGAAAGCTGATCAACGCCTCGCGTTGGGGAGCACGGCCGGATTGACGACATGGCTCGGTGCGCCGGCTACATAGTCGACGATCTGGTCGAAGATATCGCTGAACTGCACTTCGTATTCGTCACGCGACACGTAGCCGATGTGCGGCGTGGCGATGACGTTGGGCATATTGAGCAGCGGATGATCGGTGTCGACCACCGGCTCCTTTTCGAATACATCCACGGCGGCCATGCCCGGCCGCCCGGCCTGCAGGGCAGCGACCAGCGCGCCGGGCTCGATCAGCGGCGCGCGGCTGGTGTTCACCAGGATCGCCGTCGGTTTCATCTCGGCGAGGTCGGCGCGGGTGACGATGCCGCGCGTCGCATCGACCAGCCGCATGTGCAGCGAGAGCACGTCGCATTCGCGGAAGAAGGTCAGCTTGTCGGGCGCCACCTCGTGGCCGTCGCGCGCCGCATCGGATCGGGTCTTCTCGCGCGCCCAGACGAGAACGCGCATGCCGAAAGCGCGGCCGTAGCCCGCGACCGTCGCGCCGATGCGGCCATAGCCGAAGATGCCCAGCGTCTTGCCGCGAAGGGTGGAGCCGACGCCCATCTGCCAGCGGCCGGATTTCAGCGCTTCGATCTGCTGCGGCAGCAGGCGCGAGGCGGCGAGCGCCAGCGCCCAGGTCAACTCCGCCGCGGCATAGGAAGGCGTGCCGGCATGCTGGCTCGATGAGACCACGATGCCGAGCCGCGTGCAGGCGTCGATATCGATATGGGGATAGACGCTGCGCTGGCTGATCAGCCGCAGCTTCGGCAGCCTCTCCAGCAACGGCGCGCGGATCTGCGTGCGTTCACGGAACAGGACCAGCACTTCGGTGTCGGCGAGCCGCGAAGCCAGCCGATCGACGTCCTGCTCGTGGTCGTTCCAGATCGTGACCTCATGGCCATCGAGCTTGGCGAAGCAGGGCAGGGTGCGCAGCGTGTCGAAATAGTCGTCGAGGATCGTGATCTTCATGCCGCGATGCTGATCCCCGGGATGCGGCTTCGTCAAATACGCGGCGAATTGCCGTGGCATATTCTCCGTATATGGAGCCGTTAGGGAAATCAGGATGAACGTCCGCCTGAATCCCGGCACACTTGCCGCGACATGATGGACACACTCAAAGTCGGATTGGCGCAGCTCAATCCCAAGGTCGGCGACGTCGCCGGTAATCTTGCCAAGGTGCGGGCGGCACGAGCGGAGGCGGCGAAGCAGGGCGCCGATCTGGTGCTCTTCTCCGAAATGGTGCTGGCGGGCTACTTCCCCGAGGACCTCGTTCTCAAGCCGGCCTTCCAGCAGACCTGTCGCGACGCGGTCGAGGCGCTGCGGGCCGACACGCTGGACGGCGGACCGGCGCTGTTCGTCACCACGCCGTGGCGCGAGGACGAGAAGCTCTACAACGCCATCGTCGCGCTCGACAAAGGCGAGATCGTCGGCAAGCGCTACAAGGTCGACCTGCCGAACTACGGCGTGTTCGACGACAAGCGCGTCTTCTCTCCGGGGCCGATGCCCGGGCCGCTCGTCTTCCGCGGCGTCCGGATCGGCGTGCCGATCTGCGAGGATGTCTGGACGCCCGACGTGGTCGAATGCATCGCCGAGACCGGCGGCGAGATCCTGCTGGTGCCCAACGGCTCGCCCTACGAGGCCGGCAAGACCGACGTGCGCATAGAGCTCGGCGTCAAGCGCGTGGTCGAGAGCGGCCTGCCCTTCGTCTATCTCAACCAGGTCGGCGGCCAGGACGAGGTCGTCTACGACGGTGGCTCCTTCGCGCTGGGCGCCGACCGCTCGCTCAAGGCCAAGCTCGCCTCCTTCGCCGAGGAGGTCGCCACGATCGAGTTCCGGCGCGGCGCCGGCGGCTGGGAATGCCAGCCCGGCCGGATCGTGCCCGAACTCGACCGGCTGGACTCGATCTACCAGGCGATGGTGCTCGGCCTGCGCGACTACGTGAACAAGACCGGCTTCCCCTCGGTGGTGATCGGCCTCTCGGGCGGCGTCGATTCGGCGATCACCGCAGCCGTGGCGGCCGACGCGCTGGGCCCCGAGCGGGTGCATGCGATAATGATGCCGTCGCCCTATACCAGTCGCGAGTCGCTCGAGGATGCGGAGGCCTGCGCGAAGGCGATCGGCATCCGCTACGACATCGTTGATATCGGTCCGGCGATGGAAGCCTTCCGCGGGATGCTGACGCCGCTGTTCGGCAATCGCGCCGAAGACGTGACCGAGGAGAACATCCAGAGCCGCGCCCGCGGCGTCACCTTGATGGCGGTGTCGAACAAGCTGGGCGGCATGGTGGTGACGACCGGCAACAAGTCGGAGATGGCCGTCGGCTACGCGACGCTCTACGGCGACATGTGCGGCGGCTTCAACGTGCTGAAGGACGTCTACAAGACCACGGTGTTCGAGCTCTGCCACTGGCGTAACGAACACTTGCCCGCGGGCGCGATGGGCCGCGCGGGCGTCGTGATCCCGCCGCGCATCATCGACAAGCCGCCCTCGGCCGAGTTGCGGCCCGACCAGAAGGACTCCGATTCGCTGCCGCCGTATCCGACGCTCGACGCCATCCTGAAGGGCCTGATCGAGCGCGATCTCGACACGGCGGCGTTGGCGAAGGAGGGGCATGATGCGGCGGTCGTCGACCGGGTCTGGCGCCTGCTCGAAGGCGCCGAGTACAAGCGCCGGCAGGCGCCGCCGGGCGTCAAAATCACCTCTCGCAATATCAGCCGCGAGCGCCGATATCCCATCGTGAACGGGTTCAGGGGATAGACGTGAGCGACGATCTCGGGCGTTTGGCGACACGCGAATACGACGTGACCTTGCCGGACGGCACGCAGGGAAGGCTGGCCTTCGCGCTGTGCGACCTCACGAGGGACAATGCGCTCGCCCAGCATGCCCGCCGGCGGCAGGCCGTCGCCTTCGGCCTGCTGAGCTTCTCGGAGCTGCCGGACGCGCCCCGGAATGCGCTTCTGTGGGTGCGGACGAAAGATGGCATGGAGATGACGACCGCTGACGGCGACGACCAGCCGGGCGGCGACCTTCAGCGCCTCGTCGCGCGCCACTTCATCGTGTTCTTCGACGAGATCAAGGAACTGGCCCCGGAGCTGGCCTCCCTGCCGTTCCATCTCAAGGACAGCGCCTAAGATCCCGGCATCGGGCCGTGGCGGGTGGCGCCGTCGATGATCTCGTCCCAGCTCTTGCCCTGGGCTCTCAGGAACTCGATGGTCGGCCCCAGCGGATCGCCGTAGACGGCGACCGTCCGGTCGTGGATCACGGTCCGTAACGGCTGCGGTGTGATCTCCTTGAACTGCGTGGAGAGGGCGCGACGCTCGGCGTGCAAGGTTCGCGCGATCGTCTCGGCATCGATCCCCTGGCGACGCAAAGCTGCTGCCCGTTGCGCCAGCTCCCGCACCAGCGCCTCGTAGCGGTCGCGGCCCGCCGGCCGATCACCGGTCATGTGGGATTCGCCTCATCTCTCGTACATAGTCGCCTGAAGAACCGGTCGCCAAGACCGCATCGAGGATGGACATGCTGATCGTACAAATCTCCGACACCCACCTGAAGCGCGAGGGCGAGCTGCTCTATGGCCGCCTCGACACGCAGGGCTTCCTCGAGCGCGCGGTAGCCCATGTGAATGCACTCGATCCGCGGCCGGACATCGCGTTGATCACGGGCGATCTCGTCGACAGCGGCAAGCCCGAGGAATACGCTAACCTGAAGCGTGTGCTGTCGGCGCTGGCGATGCCGTTCTACCTGATCCCCGGCAATCACGACGCGCGGGATGCCCTGCGCGCAGCCTTTCCGGAGCATGCCTACCTGCCGTCGACCGGCTTCCTTCACTACGTCGTCGAGGACCTGCCATTGCGGCTGATCGCGCTCGACACGCTGGTCGAAGGCAAGGGCCACGGCGCGCTCTCGACCGGGCAACTGGACTGGCTGGAGGCACGCCTGGGCGAAGGCGACAAGCCGACCTTGCTGTTCATGCATCACCCGCCGTTCGACGTCGGCATCGAGCCGCTCGATGCGGCGCGGCTGCACGAGGGCGCCGAGAGGCTGGCGACGATCGTGCGCGCCCACGACAATGTCGAGCGCGTCCTGTGCGGCCATGTCCACCGTCCCATCAACGTGCGCTGGGCCGGCACCCTGGCCTCGATCGCACCCAGCACGGCGCATCAGGCTTCACTCGATCTGCGCGAGGGCGCCAAGCTCTCGATGACAATGGACCCGCCCGGCGTGGCGCTGCACCTCTGGCGGCCGGCGACCGGCCTGATTACCCATGTGAGCTATGTCGGCTCCTACGAGGGGCCGCGTCCGTTCAGGTGAGATGAACCGCGGAACCTGTTCCGCTCTCAGCCGTTTGCCGGTCCCATGGTCGCCACCAACACGCAGGGATTGATCAAGCGGCTCGGCCCCGGTGTCATCACCGGCGCCGCCGACGACGATCCCAGCGGCATCGCGACCTATTCCCAGGCGGGCGCGCACGCGGGCTTCGGGCTTCTGTGGACGGTGGTGCTGACCTGGCCGCTGATGCTGGCCGTCCAGTCGGTCAGTGCCCGGATCGGCCGGGTCACCGGCCGCGGCCTCGCCGCCAACATGTGCCGGAGTTTCCCGCGACCGGTGGTGCTTGGCGCGGTCCTTCTGCTGTTCATCGCCAACACCATCAATATCGGGGCCGATCTGGCCGCGATGGGCGCGGCGGTGGCCTTGCTGGTGGGCTGGGGGCAGGTGATCTTCACCGTGCTGTTCGCCATCGCCTCGGTCCTGGCGATCATATTCATCCCCTACAGCCGCTATGTCGGCTTCCTGAAATACCTGACCTTCTCGCTGTTCGCCTATGTCGGCGTGGTCTTCACCGCCCATCTCGACTGGCGCGCGATCGGAGCCGGCGCCTTGGTGCCGAAGTTCGCCTTCGACAAGGAAACGCTCACGCTGATCGTCGCGCTGCTCGGCACCACGATCAGCCCCTACCTGTTCTTCTGGCAGAGTTCGCAGGAGGTCGAGGAGGAGGAAGCCGACGACGAGGCCGGTCCGCTCAAGCACAATCCCGAGCAGGCGCCGCGCGAGCTGACGCGCATCGGCTGGGAGACCGGCATCGGCATGGCGATGTCGAACATGGTGGCCTTCTTCATCATGTTGACGACGGCGGCGACGCTCAACGCCAACGGCAAGACCAATGTCGAGAGCACGCAGCAGGCCGCCGAGGCGCTGAAGCCGATCGCCGGCGAGGCGGCCTTCCTGCTGTTCAGCCTGGGCATCATCGGCACGGGCCTGCTGGCGGTCCCGGTGCTGGCCGGCTCGGCGGCCTATGCGCTGGGCGAGGTGCGCCGCTGGAAGGTCGGGCTCGAGCACCATCACAGCGAGGCGCGGCCGTTCTACCTCACCATCGCGGCGGCGATCCTGGCGGGGCTCGGTGTCGTGCTGCTGCCGATCGACCCGATCAAGGCGCTGATCTGGAGCGCAGTGCTGAACGGCGTGATCGTGGTGCCGATCATCGGCGCCATGATGATCGTGGCGTCTCGCCGCGAGATCATGGGCGACTTCACAGCGAGCCTCTGGCAGCGCGTCCTGGGCTGGCTGACGCTAGCACTGATGGCAGCCGCTGCGGTCGGGATGTTCGTGTTGATGTAGAAATCGCCGAGCCGTAAAGGGGATTCATGAAGCTCTATTCCGGTCCCCTCAGCATGTTCGGCGCCAAGGCCGAGATCGCCCTTCGCGAGAAGGGCTTCGCCTTCGAGCTCGAAATGGTCCCCTTCGAAATGAAGACGCTCTATGAGCCGAAGCATCCCGAGGTCGTGCGCGTCAATCCCAAGCGACAGGTGCCGGTGCTGATCGACGGCGACCTGGAGCTCTTCGACTCGACTCAAATCTTCGAGTACCTGGAATCGCTGAAGCGCGATCCGGCATTGTGGCCGTCGGAGCCGCGGGCGCGCGCCCGGGCGCGGCTGCTGGAGCACAAGTCCGACGAGGTCTATTTCCCGCACATCGTGCGCCTGATGAGCGACTCCAGGGCGCCGGGCGCCCACGACGCGGCGTCGCGGTTCTACGAGGAGATGGAGCGCACGATCGGCGGGCAGGAGTGGATCGCCGGCGCCTACAGCTACGTCGATATCGCTTTCTACATGGCGCAGCTCTTCGGCGAGCGGATGGGCGCGCCGGTTGCGCCGGACCTGAGGCGCCTTCATGCTTGGCGGGATCGGATGAGTGAACGGCCGGCTGTGCGGCAGGTCGCCGGCGCGATGGGACGCTATCTGCTGTCGATCGGGCGCACCCTGCCACCCTTCATGAGCAAGCTGGGGCTCTGATCATGACCAGAACCAAGATCCTGTTCCTGCCGGGCGCCGGCGGGTCACCGCATTTCTGGAAGCCGGTTGCCACGGCCCTGCCGTCGGCCTGGCCGCAGGAGCATTTCGGCTGGCCCGGTCTCGGCGCGCAGCCGCACGACCCGGCGATCCGCGGCCTCGACGATCTCAAGCGGCTGGTGACGGAGAAGATGGACGAGCCGGTCGACCTGGTGGCCCAGTCGATGGGCGGCGTGCTGGCGGCGCAGATCGCGCTGGAGCATCCCGAACTGGTGCGCCGGCTGGTCCTGTGCGTGACCTCGGGCGGCGTCGACATGGTGGGACTGGGCGCCTCGGAATGGCGCGCGGATTATCGCAAGTCGTTCCCGAAGGCCGTGGAATGGATCACCGACGTCCGCGCCGCGGCGCCGCTGCCTGTCGAGAAGATCGCGGCGCCGACCCTGCTGATCTGGGGCGACAAGGATGCGGTGAGCCCGGTCGCGGTCGGCCAGCATCTCGCGTCACGCCTGCCGAACGCGCATCTGGAGATCGTCCCCGGCGGCGATCACGACGTGGCCAGCACCCATGCCGACCACGTCGCACGTTTGATTGCCAGGCATCTGGCTTAAAGGCATCACCTCATCCTGAGGAACCGCGCGAAGCGCGGTGTCTCGAAGGATGGGCAACAGACTTAGTGCGTGTGCCATGCTTCGAGACGGCCGCTTTGCGGCCTCCTCAGCATGAGGTTGTTGTTGTTTGACCTACGGCTTCACCGTCTTCTTCAGGACCGACTCGTAGACCTGCAGGATCGTCGAGCTGTCGTTGTTGCCGAGGCCCATGCGGCGGGCCATGCGCTGCAGGTTGTGCGTGGCCGAGCCCTGCGGCAGCGGCACGTCGAGCTCGTCGGCCAGTTCCATCGCGAGGTGCAGGTCCTTGTGCGCGAGGTTGAGCGCGAAGGAGGGCGGCGAGAACTTGCCGGACAGGGCCCGCTCCGAGAAGGCCTTGAAGACCGCGGAGTTGCCGCTGGAGCTGGCGATCACCTGGACGAGCTTCTGCGGATCGAGGCCGGCCGTGACGCCCAGCATCAGGCCTTCGGCGGCGGCCGCGGCGTTGCAGAAGGCCATCATGTTGTTGACCAGCTTGGCCACCGTGCCGGTGCCCAGCTCGCCCATGTGGATCACGTTGGCGCTGAACGACTGCAGGACGGGAAGGGCGTCGTCGAACACCTTCTTGTCGCCGCCCACCATGATGGCGATGGTCGCGGCCTCGGCGCCGACCGTGCCGCCGCTCACCGGCGCGTCGAGCATGGCGATGCCCTTGGCGGCCATGGCGGCGCCGATCCTCTTCACCATCGAGGGCGCATTGGTGCTGAGGTCGATGTAGGTCTGGCCCTTGCTGGCGTTCGCCAGGATGCCGTTGTCGCCTAGGGTAACGGCCTCGACGTCGCGCGGCATGGGCAGCGAGGTCATGACGATGTCGGCACCCTTGGTCACGTCTGCGATGGACTTGCCGGCGGTCGCGCCCAGGTCGGTGCAGGTCTTCACGGCCTCCGGGTTCAGGTCGAACACCGTGACCGAATGGTTGCTGCGCTTGATGAGGTTCCGGCACATGGGGCCACCCATATTGCCGACGCCGATATATCCGACCTTCATGACTTCCTCCCGGGAATCTGCAGTTGCCGGGACTATACGACAGAAACCCCTGTCCCTTGCTATAAGGACCTCAAGACTGGGAGGAACGACGCCTCATGGCGCGAAACAAACTGCATCCGATTCCCCATCCGCCGCGCACGCCGCTGCTCGGCAACATGCTCACCGTCGACGGCGATGCGCCGATCCAGGACCTGATGCGGCTCTCGCGCGAGCAGGGGCCGATCTTCTGGCTGGACATGATGGGCACGCCGCTGGTCGTCGTGTCGGGCGCCGAGTTGGTGGCCGAACTGTGCGACGAGAAGCGGTTCGACAAGGCGGTCCGCGGCTCCCTGCGCCGGGTGCGCATGCTGGGCGGCGACGCGCTGTTCACCGCCGAGACGCAGGAGCCGAACTGGCAGAAGGCGCACAACATCCTGCTGCCGACCTTCGCGCACCGCATGATGCAGACCTATCACGAGGGCATGCTCGACATCGCCGACCAGCTCGTGACCAAGTGGGAGCGGCTGAACGCCGACGAGGAGATCGACGTGGTGCGCGACATGACCGCGCTCACGCTCGACACGATCGGCCTGTGCGGCTTCAACTACCGCTTCAATTCGTTCTACCGCTCCGACAACCATCCCTATGTCGAGTCGCTGGTTCGCGCGCTCGAAGCGGTGATGAAGATGCGCGGCCTGCCGCTGGAGGACATCACCCAGCGCAAGAGCCGCAAGAAGCTGGAGCAGGATGTCGGCTTCATGAACGGCATCGCCGACCGCATCATCAAGGAGCGGCGCGAGGTCCCGGCGGAAGACGACGCCAAGCCCGACCTGCTGGGCTTCATGCTGAGCGGGCTCGACAAGCAGACCGGCGAGCGGCTCGACGACGTCAACATCCGCTACCAGATGAACACCTTCCTGATCGCCGGTCATGAGACCACGAGCGGGATGCTGTCGTTCGCCGTCTACTTCCTGCTGAACAATCCGCACGTGATGCAGAAGGCCTACGAGGAGGTCGATCGCGTGCTGGGCCGCGACGTCAACGCCAAGCCGACCGCGCAACAAGTCAACCAGCTCGTCTATATCGGCCAGATCCTGAAGGAGTCGCTGCGGCTGTGGCCAACCGCGCCGGCCTTCGGCCTCTACCCGTACCAGAACGAGACGATCGGCGGGAAATACAAGCTGCGCAAGCGCACCTTCGTCACCGTGCTGACCGCGATGCTCCATCGCGACAAGTCGGTCTGGGGACCGCAGGCCGAAGTCTTCAACCCCGACAATTTCGCGCCCGAGCGCGAGGCCAAGATGCCGGCCTATGCCTACAAGCCGTTCGGCAACGGCCAGAGGGCCTGCATCGGGCGGCAGTTCGCCATGACCGAGGCGACGCTGGTGCTGGGCATGATCCTGCAGCGTTTCCGCCTGGTCGATCACACGCGTTACCAGCTGAAGATCAAGGAGTCGCTCACCATCAAGCCGGAAGGGCTGGTGATGCGCGTGCGGCTGCGGCCCGATGTCGTGCGCGGCAGCGGCCGGGCGGTCGCCGTGACCAAGCCTGCGCCGAAGAAGGCGCGGAAGGCGGCGGCAAGCCATGGCGGCAAACTCGCGGTCCTGTTCGGCTCCAACATGGGTACGGCCGAGGAACTCGCCCGTTCGATCGCCGAGGACGCCGAGGCGGCGGGCTTCGCCACGACCCTGGCGGGCCTCGACGACATGGCGGGCAAGCTGTCGACCGAAGGCGCCGTCGCCATCGTCTGCGCCTCCTACAATGGCGGGCCGCCGGACAATGCCGTCCAGTTCCTCGCCAGCCTGAAGGAGGCTGCGCCGGGGGTGCTCGAAGGCGTGCGCTACACCGTGTTCGGTTGCGGCAATCGCGACTGGGCCTCGACCTACCAGTCAATCCCGCGCCAGATCGACGAGCTGATGGCAGAGAAGGGCGCCGAGCGGATTTTTGCACGCGGCGAGGGTGATGCGAGGGAAGACCTCGATGGGAACTTCCAGTCCTGGTACGAGCCGATGCTGCCGGCGGTGGCTGAAAAGCTCGGTGTCACGCTGGAAGCCGACAGCGGTGCCGCGCAGGAGCCGCTCTACCAGGTGCAGCCGGTCGACGCGCCGCCGGTCAATCCGATCATCGGCGGCAACGGCGCCCTGCCGATGCAGGTCCTGGCCAATCGCGAGCTGCAGAATCCGGAAACGTCCGGCCGCAGCACGCGGCACATCGAGGTCCTGTTGCCGGACGGCGTGAGCTATCGCGCCGGCGACCATCTCAGCATCGTGCCGCAGAACGGCGCGGCGCTGATCGAGCGGGCGATCCGGCGCTTCGGCTTCGCGCCCGGCGCGCATGTCGAGCTGGTTGCGGCCGAGGGACGGCGTGCCTCCCTGCCGACCGGCGAGGCGATTTCGGTCCATCGCCTGCTGGCCGACTATCTCGAGCTGCAACTGCCGGCGACGCGCAAGCAGATCCAGGCGATGGCCCTGCACACGCGTTGCCCGTTCACGCGGCCCAAGCTCGAGGCCCTGCTGGAGGAGGAGCGCTTCCGGGCCGAGATTCTGGCCAAGCGCAAGTCGGTGCTCGACCTGCTGGAGGAGTTCCCGGCCTGCGAGCTGCCCTTCGCGGCTTTCCTCGAAATGATGCCGCTGATGGTGCCGCGCTACTATTCGATCTCGTCCTCGCCGATTGCCGACGGTGCGCGCTGCTCCGTGACGGTCGCGGTTGTCGAAGGACCGGCGCGGTCAGGCGTAGGCGTCTATCACGGCATCTGCTCGAACCATCTCGCGCGTCAGGCGGCGGGCTCCACGGTGCAGGCCTTCGTTAAGGAGACGAAGGTGGGCTTCCGGCTGCCGGTCGATCCGGCGGCGCCGGTCATCATGATCGGCCCCGGTACCGGCCTCGCGCCGTTCCGCGGCTTCCTGCGCGAGCGGGCCGCGCTCAAGGCGCAGAACCGCACCCTGGGCCCGGCCCTGCTGTTCTTCGGTTGCCGTCATCCTGATCAGGACTACATCTATGCCGGGGAGCTCAAGGAACAGGCCGAAGCTGGCCTCGTTGACCTGCAGGTTGCCTTCTCGCGTCACGATGGAAAGAAGACCTACGTGCAGGATCTGCTGAAGGAAAATGCAGACAAGGTATCGGCCCTGATCGAGCAGGGCGCGATCGTCTATGTCTGCGGCGACGGCGGACGCATGGAGCCTGACGTGAAGCGGGCGCTGATCGCCATGCATCGCGAGAAGACGGGCGCGAACGAAGCGGCGAGCGAAGCCTGGATGGCGAAGCTCATAGCCGACAATCGCTACGTGCTGGACGTGTGGGCGAGCAGCTGACCCGCGACGCCGAACGCGCACGCTCGCTGCGACGGGTCAAGCTCGCGGCGACCTTGCTGCTGGTGGCGACGGCCGCGCTGTTCGTCGTGGCGCGGCACTACGAGCCGCTTCACTGGGCTTGGGGCTATGTCGCGGCTTTCGCCGCGGCGGCCACGGTGGGCGGGCTGGCCGACTGGTATGCGATCGTCGCCTTGTTCCGGCGGCCGCTCGGGCTGCCGATCCCGCACACCGCGATCGTGCCGCGCAACCATCATCGCATCGCCGAGAATCTCGGCGAGTTCATCGAGACCAACTTCCTGGCGCCAGAGCCGGTCGAGGCGCGCCTGCGTGAGGTCGACTTCGCCGCTCTCGTGGCGGACTGGCTGAGCGATCGCGAGCGCAGCGCCGCGTTGGCGGGCTTCATGCTGCGGCTGGTGCCGCAGGCGCTGTCGGCCATCGAACAGGGCGGCCTCAAGGGATTTCTCGGCCAGCGCGCGATGGCCGAGCTGCAGCGGATCGAACTCGCGCCCCTGGCGGCCGGGTTGTTGAGCGCGGTCACCGAGAAGGGGCGCCATCAGCGCCTGCTCGACGAATTGCTGGTGGCGCTGGAGAAGGTGCTGGCCAACGAGGAAACGCTGGCGGCCATGCGCGAGAAGATCAGGCAGGAGCTGCCGGCGCTGTTCAACCTCTATCGCGCCGATGCCTACCTGTTGCGCAAGATCGTGGCCTCGACTACCGCCTTCATCAAGGACGCGCGCGCCGACAAGAACCATCCTTTGCGACAGGAGTTCGACACTTTTGTTGCAGGCTTCATTGCCAACCTGCGCACGTCGAAGTCCTTCGCCCGGCGTGCCGAGAGCCTGAAGCGCGATCTGCTGGCGCGGCCGGAGATCGCGACCATGGCCGAGGGAGCATGGGACAGCGTGCGCTCCTTTCTCGACCAGGATGCGCGCGCCGAGGACAGCCAGGTGCGCCGGCAACTCGAGGTCATGCTGGTCGATGTCGGCGGCCAGCTTGCACGCGAGCCCGCGATCCGTGCGGAGATCAACCGCGGCATGGTGCGCGTCCTCGCAGATTTCGTGCAGGGTCAGAAGAGCGGCGTCGGCCGCTTCATCGCCGATCAGGTGAAGTCGTGGGACATCGACGTGCTGATCGGCCGCATCGAGCTCACGGTGGGACGCGATCTGCAATATATCCGTTTCAATGGTGCAATGATCGGTGGTCTCGCCGGTTTGGCCTTGCACGCGCTGGAACAGGGGTTGAAGCTGCACCTGTAACGCACAGGAGGTTCATATGGCCGATGCGACGCAGCCCTTCACCGACATGTTCAAGAAGCTTGGCGAGCAGCTGAAGGTGCCAGCCTTCGACATGTCGAAGATGATGGAGCACCATCAGAAGAATCTCGATGCGATGACGCGCTCCTGGCAGGCGATGGCCGGCGGTGCGACCGAGATCGCGCAGAAGCAGAAGGAAATCTTCGAGGCCGCCGTGAAGGACGTCACGGAGATGGCGCAGTCCTACAAGCCGGGCGGGAATCCGCAGGAAGTCATGGCCAAGCAGACCGAGTTCGCGAAGAAGGCGATGGAAGCGGCGATCGCCAACACCAAGGACATCGCCGAGTTGGTGCAGAAGTCGAGCACCGAGGCCTTCAAGATCGTGCAGGACCGGATGAAGGAATCCTACGAGGAGATCCGCGCCAGCGTCGAGAAGAAGTAGACGAGCGCCCTCATTGGAGCGCGCCACTCCAGTGGCGCCCATACCTTGGCTGTCGACGAAACTTGAGCGCCACTGGAGTGGCGCGCTCCAATTGAGACGGCGGGGTCTTTAGTCCCGCCGCCAGTCCGGGAAGACGAGGCTCTTCCAGCCGGAGCGGTCGAACTTCTTCCACTCGCCCTCGCGCTGGGCGAGACGGTCGGCGACCGCGTAGACGGCCGCCGGATGATGGCCGAGCCCGCAGTGGCTGCCATAGACCTCGATATTCTCGACCTGCTCGCCCTCTTCGTTGATGCAGGTCTGCCAGGCGCAGATTCCATCGGTGCGGCTGAACACCGATGTGGTGGGGACCGGCGGCGGCGTGGCGAGCGCACCGGCCATCTTATGGTCGCTGTCTTCGACGCTCTGGCCCGAGGCGAGCTCGTAGACGCGCCACGCATTGGTCGCCTTCGGGCTGCCGGCAAACGGGCTGCCGAGGCTGATCACGGACCGGACCTTGTCCGGAACCATCTTCGCGATCTGGCGGGCGTAGATGCCGCCCAGACTCCAGCCGACCAGGCTGATCTTGCGACGGCCATAGCGCTCGTACAGTTCCTCGACGCGCTCCAGCATGCCCTCCTCGATCCCGGCGCGGAGGCCGAGATTGCGGCCCTGTTTCCAGCCGTGCGCGGCGTAGCCCTGGCTCTTGAGGAAGGAACGCAGCGGCTGGGTCGACACATCGCTGGCCATCAGGCCCGGAAGGACGAGGACGGGATGGCCGTCGCCGCGCGGCGCTGCGGCGAGCCACGGTCGCAGCAGCATGAAGGCGCCGAGTTCGTGCAGGGCGCGTCCTTCGAGGAACAGCAGCGTCTTGGAGGGAGGACGCAGCGCTTCAGCGACAGCCGTCATTGGGGCTCCTTGTTCGTTGCCACAAGAGTTTCACATATCGGCAGCGCGCGGAAGGGTTTCAACCGGGTGCGACCGCCCGCTTCAGCTCGTCGGTGGCCTCGACGAGATAATCCCCGAGCCGTGCGACATCGGGAACCGCGCGCCGGTCGGCGGTCAGGCCGAAGTTCAGCGCGTCCATGTAGCTCTGCACGGTGATGTTGAGCGCGGCGCCGTGGGCGGGGATGGACACCGGATGGAGCGCCGTCACCTTGGCGCCGGCGCAATAGAGCGGCATCGGCGGGCCGGGCACATTGGAGATGGTGACGTTCATCGGCATCGGCAGCTTGTCGGCGAGGCCACTGCGTCCGTACACCAGCATCATGAGCTGGAGCAGGATCGGCGCGCCGACGAAGGCGAAGTCCTGCGGGACGGCATCGCGGAACGTGCCCGCGATCTGCTTGGACTCGGTCGACGACTTCACGATGGCGCGCAGCCGTTCCGCCGGATCGGCAACGTCGGTGGCGAGCTGGCAGAGCATGCCGGAGACCTGGTTGTTCTGCCGCGTGTCGCCGGGCTCGCGCAGGCTGATCGGCACGCCGGCGATCAGCGGCTTGTCGGGCAGCTGGCCTTTCTCCTGAAGGTAGCGCCGCAGCGCGCCGCTGCACACCGCCATCACCACGTCGTTCAGCTTGGCGCCGCTCGCCTTGGCGATGGCCTTGGCGTCGCTCAAGGAGATCGTGCGGGCGGCGTAGCTGCGCTCGCGCGTGATCGTGGCATTGAACGGCGTCTTCGGCGCATTCAGCGTCGGCAACTGGCTGGCGAGGCTCTGCAGTGTGCCCAACGCCTTGGGCATTTCGCCGGGCTTGCCGAGGAAGGCGCTGGTCATCGAGTTCATGATGTCGGGCGCGGCCTGCAGCATCTTCAGCTGCTGGCGCATCATGTTGCCCATGATGTCGGTGATGCCCTTCAGCGGATCGACCGCGGTCGGCGAACTGGGCGCCGACGACGCAGCCGCGGGCTTGGGCGGCGGCGGAGCCACGTCGCGCGGCGTCGCGCTCACGTCGTAGAGGGCCTTGTTGATCGCCATGCCGGCGCCGCCGTCGATCGCGGCGTGATGGACCTTCGAATAGAGAACGCCCTGGCCGTTCGCGAGGCCGGTGATGACGTAGAACTGCCAAAGCGGCCGGCTGCGATCGAGCGTGTTGGCATGCAGGCGCGAGATCACTTCCTCGAGCTGCGCTTCGGTCCCGGGTGAGGGAAGCGCCGTCTCGCGCAGATGGTAGTCGAGATCGATCGTGGCTTCGTCGACCCAGCCGGGATGGTCGAGATCGTAGAGCGAGGGCGCGAGCCGCTTCGAGAAGATCGGAATCGTATGCAGCCGGCTTTCGAAGAACTTCCGGAAGTGCTGATAGAAGCTGCCCTCGAACCCCGGCGGCAGCTCGAAGTAGGTGAGCCCGGCCACGTGCATGGGGGTCTCGGGCGTCTCGAGGTAGAGAAACGAGGCGTCGATTCCAGAAAGCTGCTGCAGGTCCATTGGCGTCCTCCCACGGTCCGCCTGTTGTTCGTCGTTGGACGATTTGTCCTCCGGCGGGGTCAATGAAGGCAAGGGGGTGGCAAGGAGGCTTGTTTATAAGGTGTTGAAATATAACGATTATCTATTTTATCTCCCGCAACGCACAAATTTATGTTGCAACGCACAATGGCGATCCCATATACGCCCCATCGCCATTCGAGATCACAACACCCAATTGCAGGAGCCCACACCATGACCACCGAGACCGCCGCCATCGACACCGTCATCGAGCACGCCAACGAGACCACCAAGGCCGCCAACGAGCGCGTCCGCGAGTTCGCCCAGATCGGCGTGCGCAAGGCCACCGAGGGCTTCGAGAAGATCAGCCAGGCCGCGCAGACCGCGTCGCAGGAGCTGAACGCCCAGTACACGCAGGCTCGCGAGGGCAGCACCAAGGCCGGCCTGAAGCTCCTCGACGTCGCCAAGGAAGACGCCGATGCCGGCTTCGCCGCAATGCGTGACTTCCTGTCGGCCAAGACGCCGCTCGAGGCGTTCGACGTCTCGGCCAAGTACTGGCGCGGCCGTCTCGAGACCCGCATCGCCCAGGCGCAGGACCTCGGCGCGTTCGTCCGCAAGTCGGCCGACGATGTCGTCCGCCCGGTCCAGGAGCGCATCGAGAAGTTCACGAAGACTGCGGCCTAAGACGCCACGCTCTTTTTCGATCGAAGGCCCGTCCGCGAGGACGGGCCTTTTTTCGTGAGCCGACGCTATAGTGGGCCCGACAAGTTCTCGGGAGGAACGACGTGGACCGCTTCTGGCTCAAGAGCTATCCGCCGGGCGTACCGGCAGACATCGATCCGTCGGCCTATGCCAGCGTGGTCTCCCTGTTCGAGGAAAGCTTCTCGAAGCATCGCGACAAGCAAGCCTATGTCTGCATGGACAAGGCCCTCACCTTCGGCGAGATCGACTCGCTGTCGACCGCCCTGGGCGCATGGCTGCAGGGCAGGGGCCTGAAGCGCGGCGCGAGGGTCGCGATCATGATGCCCAACGTTCTGCAGTATCCGGTGGCCGTCGCCGCCGTGCTGCGCGCGGGCTTCATCGCCGTCAACGTCAACCCGCTCTACACGGCGCGCGAACTCGAGCATCAGCTGAAGGATTCCGGCGCCGAAGCCATCATCATCCTCGAGAACTTCGCGACGACCCTGCAGCACGTCATCGCGGAGACCGGCATCAAGCATGTCGTGGTCGCTTCGATGGGCGATCTTCTTGGCTTCCCCAAGGGCCTGATCGTCAACTTCGTCGTCCGCACCATGCGCAAGATGGTGCCGGCCTGGTCGCTGCCGGGCCATGTGAAGTTCAACGCCGCGGTGAGCGCGGGCCGCGGCATGACTCTGGCCAAGCCGCAGCTCGGTCCCGACGACGTCGCGGTGCTGCAGTACACGGGCGGCACGACCGGCGTCTCGAAGGGCGCGACGCTGCTTCATCGCACCCTGGTCGCCAACCTGCTGGCCTCGGAGGCGTGGATGCAGCCGGGCCTTAAGCGCAAGAAGATCAGTGGCCAGACCACCATCGTCTGTGCCTTGCCGCTCTATCACGTGTTCGCGTTCGTGACCTGCGGCCTGCTCGGCATGCGCACCGGCGCGCTCAACATCCTGATCCCCAACCCGCGCGATCTGGCGGGCACGATCAAGGATCTGGCGAAGCATAAGATCAACATCTTCCCGGCCGTGAACACGCTGTTCAACGGGCTCGCCAACAACGCGGAGTTCGCGAAGCTCGACTTCTCCGAGCTGGTCATCTCCAACGGCGGCGGTACGGCGGTGCAGGAGGCCGTCGCGAAGAAATGGCTCGCCGTCACCGGCTGCCCGATCTGCGAGGGCTACGGCCTCAGCGAGACCTCGGCCGGCGTCACCTGCAATCCCACGGACTCGGAAGCCTATACCGGCACGATCGGCCTGCCTTTGCCCAACGTCGAGATCCGCATCCTCGACGATGACGGCAAGGACGTCGCGCTCGGAGAGCGCGGCGAGATCGCGATCCGCGGGCCGCAGGTCATGCGGGACTACTGGCAGCAGCCTGGGGAGACCGCGAAGGTCATGACGCCGGACGGCTTCTTCAAGTCGGGCGACGTCGGCATCATGGACGAGCGCGGCTACACGAAGATCGTGGATCGCAAGAAGGACATGATCCTGGTCTCGGGCTTCAACGTCTATCCCAACGAGGTCGAGGAGGTCGTCGCGGCCCATCCCGGCGTGCTCGAATGCGCGGTGGTCGGCGTGCCGGACAAGAACTCGGGCGAAGTGGTGATGCTGTTCGTGGTGAAGAAGGATCCCAACCTCACCAAGGAGGCGCTGGCGGCCTACTGTCACGAGGAGCTGACCGGATACAAGCGGCCGAAGTACATCGAGTTCCGGACCGAGTTGCCGAAGACCAATGTCGGCAAGATCCTGCGGCGCGAACTCCGGGACGGGGCCCTCCGCAAGGCTGCGTGAGCCGCGCGGGAACCTGCAACCTGCGGCCACATTCCACGTTCTGAGCCCAGGAATTTTTCCTGGAGGAGGAACCCTCGATGAGCGCCTCGAAGATCCTGGCCGCGACTACGCTTGGCCTGCTGGCCGCCGCCTGCAGCAGCACGACCTATGAAACCCGCACCGCCAGCACACCCTATGCCGTGACCGGCTCCGAGCAGGCCTGTATGGACTACGGGTTCCGCCCCGGCACCGACAGCTACAATCGATGCGTCTCGCGCGAAGCCTCCGCCCGCGCCCAGGGCCGTGTGCCCGTCACCTACACCATCGCCAGCCTCGACGCCGACGCCCGCAATGCCTGCTATTCCTACGGCCTGACGCCGGGTACCACCATGTATGATCGCTGCGTGGGGCGTGAAATCGACGCCCGCCGCTACCGCGACCAGGCCTATGTGACGACGGTTCCGGCGCCGGCAGGGCCGTACTCGACGACGACCTACTATACGACCGCGCCCGCCGCCCCGACCTATTACGGCCCGGCGACGACGGTTTCGACCACCACCTACAGCACCCCGCCGGTCGCCTACCAGCCGACCCCGCCGGCCGGCGTTGAGGCCTTCCGCGACGAGTATGGTTTCCGCTATGATGGACAGGGAAACAGGCTCGACCGCAACGGCAACATCATCAGCCCGCAGTCGACCGTACGATGACGAGGGGGCTTAATGGCTGCGAGACGTATTTTGGCCGCGACGCTCGGCGTTTCGATGCTCGCCGCCTGCGATCCGCTGCCCCAGCCCCTCTACAGTGAAACGACGCCGCCGCCGGCCTATCGGGCCGCGCCCGGTGGCGTTCGCGTCGACAACGAAGGCGTCCAGCTCGATCCGGAAGGCTACCGGATCGACAAGAGCGGCGCCCGGATCGGGATCATCGACGTGCCGGCCAAGACGGCGGGTGATAATTCCAACGCCGTTGCCGGTTATTACATCAGCAATACCGGGGCGACTGCCCCCGGGCGGGTGGCTTCGAGCGAAGGCGCCACGACCGGCCCGAACAGCATGAACCTGCCGACGCCGGCGCAAATGCCGCAGCAGGCGCCGATCACCCCGGCGCCGGGCAATGTGCCGCCGCCGGCCGGCTACCGCTGAGGCCGTACCCTATTCGATCTTGATACCGGCGGCTCGGATCACGGGCGCCCATTTCGCGATCTCGTCGCGGATGAACTTCGCCGTGAGTTCCGGCGTGGTGTCGATCGTCGGGACGGCCGCGATGTCTTCCAGGAACTTGATGGTGGCCGGATCCTTCATCATCCGGCGCGACGCCTGGTCGAGCACCTCGACCACGGGCTGCGGCACGCCGGCCGGGCCCAGGATCAGGTTGAACGTATAGGCCTCGTAGCCCTTCACGCCGGCCTCGATCATGGTCGGGACCTCCGGCGCAATCGGCGCGCGCTTGGAATAGGCATAGGCCAGGATGCGGACCTTGCCGGCCTTGTGGAGCGGCAACGTCGTGCTGAACGTCTCGAACATCCAGGCGGTCTGGCCACCCATCATGTCCTGCAGCGCCGGCATCGAGCCCTTGTAGGGGATGTGCTCGACGTCCAGGCCGCCGACCTCGCGCTTGAAGTACTCGCCGGCGAGATTGATGATCGAACCGGCGCCCGAGGAGCCGTAGGAATACTTGCCCGGGTTCTTCTTCATCAGCTCGACCAGGCCCATCACCGTGTCGGGCATGTCCATGCGCGCGACCAGCACCAGCGGGTTGACGCAGATCGACGAGATGGGCGTGAAGTCCTTCACTGCGTCGTAGGCCGGCTTGGCGAAGGCGGTCGGGTTGATGGCGTGGGTCGAAGAGGGCGCACAGAGCAGCGTGTAGCCGTCGGGCTTGGCGTTCTTGACGTCGACCGCGCCGATCGAGCCGGCCGCGCCCGCCTTGTTGTCGACGATGACCTGCTGGCCGAGGATCGCGGTGAGCTTCTCCGCCGCCATGCGGCCGATGATGTCGGTCGGGCCGGCCGGTGCGAAGGGGATGACGAAGCGGATCGTCCTGTCGGGATACTTGCCCTGGGCGCGGGCGAGGGACGGGGCGGCAAAGGCTGCGGCGCCCGCCACGATCAGTTGGCGACGATTCATCTGGTTGTTTCCTCCGTTGTTGCCGGCAGAGTAGCCGAGCCGGCTTGACCCGCCAACGACCCGCCTGGAAAGCGTTGCCATGGGCATCGAATTGCGTAGCAAGAACCCCTCGTATAGATTGGCCCCATGTCACCGTTCTTTCTCTCCGGCGCGCCCCGTGCGCGATGTATCGAGGCCTGAGGCCCAGCGGGCCCTGCTAGCCGTCGTTCGCATTTGATCGGGAGAAGGGGCGATGTCCCTCGTCGTTTACAACACGCTGTCGCGCGAGAAAGAGCCGTTCGCACCGCTCGATCCGGCCCATGTGCGCCTCTATGTCTGCGGCCCGACAGTCTACGACTATGTCCATATCGGCAATGCGCGGCCGGTCGTCGTGTTCGACGTCCTTTACCGCCTGCTGAAGCGCCGCCACCCGAAGGTGACCTATGTCCGCAACATCACGGACATCGACGACAAGATCATGGTGCGCGCCGCCGAGAACAAGGAATCGATCGAGGCGCTGACGGAACGCACGGGCGCCGCCTATCAGAGTGACATGGCCCGCCTCGGCGCCTTGGCGCCGGACGTCGAGCCGCGCGCCACCAAGTATGTCGGCGAGATGATCGCGCTGATCGAGCGGCTGGTCGCGCGAGGCCATGCCTATGCCGCCGAGGGCCACGTGCTGTTCGACGTGCCCAGCATGGAAGACTATGGCCGCCTGTCGCGCCGCTCGCACGACGAGCTGATCGCCGGCGCGCGGGTCGAGGTCGCGCCCTACAAGAAGGACCCCGCCGACTTCGTGCTGTGGAAGCCCTCGACCGATGCGCAGGCCGGCTGGCCGAGCCCGTGGGGCCGCGGCCGTCCGGGCTGGCACATCGAATGCTCGGCCATGAGCGGGGCGCTGCTGGGCGAGACGTTCGACATCCATGCCGGCGGTCTCGACCTCATCTTCCCGCACCACGAGAACGAGATCGCGCAGAGCCGTTCGGCCTTCGGTCACGCCATCATGGCGAAGTACTGGATGCACAACGGCTTCCTGAACATCTCCGGCGAGAAGATGAGCAAGTCGCTCGGCAACTTCTTCACCGTCCACGAGCTGCTCGACCAGTATCCCGGCGAGGTGATCCGCCTGCTGCTGCTGTCGGCGCAGTACCGCCAGCCGCTCGACTTCACGCACGAGGGCCTCGCCCAAGCCAAGGGTACGCTCGACCGCTGGTACGGGCTGCTGCGCGGCAAGGCGCTGGAAGAGAAGCCGATCCCGGCCTCGGTCGAGGACGCGCTGTCGGACGATCTCAACACGCCGCTCGCCATCGCCGCCCTGCATCAGCTGCGCGATCCGTCGGAGCTGAAGGCAGGCGCCTCGGCGCTCGGCCTGCTGCAGCAGGATCCCGAAGCCTGGTTCCGCTGGACGCCAGCGGCCGCGGCCGACGGCCCGTCCGATGCCGACATCGAAGCTGCGATCGCCGCCCGTCAGGCGGCGCGCAAGGCCAAGGATTTCAAGGAGTCCGACCGCATCCGCGACGAGCTCAAGGCCAAGGGCGTGATCCTCGAGGACGGGCCGAAGGGCACGACCTGGAAACGCGGTTAGTCAATGGAGCGCGCCACTCCAGTGGCG
>JAESFU010000319.1_pt1 | contig 37071 bp, 38 predicted proteins | sample 9269461 | NCBI WGS metagenome assembly JAESFU01 (sample SAMN14502556, study PRJNA617107) | algae metagenome | isolation source: Stenomitos rutilans HA7619-LM2 and co-occurring heterotrophs from cave walls | place: USA: Waikapalae cave, Hawaii | collected 2009-07-28
CTTGTTGGTTGGGGTGATGAAGCTGCCGAATTGCAGCTCGTGGCCGTAGTCGGTCATAGGAGCCTCCGGGGAGGTTGGTATCGTTTGGTGACCTGGTACCTAATGGTGACCGGGTGGCCGTACAAGACGGCACCTCGATGATACCGACCGGTGGTGAGATGCGGTGCTCGCTTCGTGTCTCACCGGCTGTCATCCCCGCGAAGGCAGGGATCCAACTCTCCGCTGGCGCGAGCTGTGAAATGGATTCCTGCCTTCGCAGGGATGACACGCGGTGGGGGAGGCAGACGGTGTGCTCCCCCTCATCCGCCCAGCACCACCTCGCGCGCGATGCCTATCGCCTCGAGGAACGCCCGGTCGTGGCTGACGACGAGCAGCGCCCCGTCATAGGCGCGAAGCCCCGCTTCCACCGCCGCGATGGCGTGGATGTCGAGATGGTTGGTCGGCTCGTCGAGGATCAGCAGCTCCGGTGGGCGGCCAGATCCGATGGTACAGGCGAGCCCGGCGCGCAGCATCTCTCCGCCGCTGAGCTGGCCTACCGGTTTCAGCGCGGCGTCGTTGCGGAACATGAAGCGGGCGAGGGCGGCGCGGGCCGCGTTCTCGTTGTCGCCGGGGTTGAGGCGGAGATAGTTCTCGCGGATCGTCTCGGCGGGATCGAGCAGGCTCACCTGCTGGTCGAGCAGCGAGTGCCGCGCGGTGATGCGCACCGCACCAGAGGCGAGTGCGAGCTCGCCGGTGATCAGCCGGAGTAGGGTGGTCTTGCCCACCCCGTTCGGACCGGTGATTGCGACCCGCTCCGGACCGGAGATCGAAAGGCTGAGCTCGCGGATGATCGGCGCGTCGGGCACGGGCCCGCCGGTCAGCCGGTCGAGCTGCAGCACCGTGGTGCCATTGGCGAGCCCGCTCGCCTCGAGCTTTACGGCAAGCGGCTGCAGCACCTCGATCTCGGCTCGCGCTTCGGCCAAGGCCGAGCTCGCCGCGACGCGCCGCTTTTCGCCCAGCTTGTTGAGCTCGCCGCTCGTGTTCTCGGCGTTGTTCTTCATGCCGCCCAGGATGATCTTCGGGATATCGCCACGCGCCGCCTTGCGAGCCCCGGCGCCATCGCGCCTCGCCTTGCGCTCGCGCATCTCCTGTGTCTTGCGGTCGATCTGGTCGAGCGTGCGCTCGGCCGTCGCGAGATCGTGCCGGGCCGCGGCGAGTTCGAGCGCCTTGCGCTCCTCGTAAAGCGCCCAGCCGCCGCCGTAGACATTGGCGCCCAGTGTCGTGAGCTCGACGATCTGGTCCATCTCGCCCAGCAGGGCGCGATCGTGGCTGACGACGATCGCGCCGCCGCGCCAGCCGCGCAGCAGGTCGGCGACCGCGGCGCGACCGTCGGCATCGAGATTGTTGGTCGGCTCGTCGAGCAGCAGGAAATCCGGCTGTTGCACGAGCAGGGCTGCCAGCGAGAGCCGCGTTCGCTGCCCGCCGCTCAGCGTTGCAATCGACCTGTCGAGCTCAAGCGGCGGAAGGCCGACATCGGCGATGGCGGTCTCGATGCGGGCGGGCAGTGTCCAGTTTGCCTCCGCTGCGTCATCGACCGTACCATCACCCGCGACCAGGCGGTCGAGCCGGGCCATGGCGTCGGACTGTCCGAGTGCTGCGACGACCGAGGCTTCGTCCTGCTGCACCACCTGTCGCAACACGCCGATGGTACCGGCGAGGCCGACACTACCGGATGTCGGCTGCAGCTCGCCGGTGACGAGGCGCAGCAGGGTGCTCTTGCCCACACCATTGCGGCCGATGAGGCCGGTGCGGAGGGGCCCGAAGCTGAGATCTAGATTGGAGAAGAGCGGAACGCCGTCAGGCGTCGCGTAGGAAACCGCTTTGAGCGTGATTGAACCGGGCATGAAAATTCTCCGGGTGACGGATCGGGGCGAACTGATCTGTCAGGCGGAAATCCATGAATACCTGCCGGTTGGTGCTGCGGATGGCCGGAAAATAGGGATCGGTGCTGCGATGTCAACCTTGCCCGATAAGGATCGGTGCGGTGCCTCACTCTCGGTTGTCATCCCTGCGAAGGCAGGGATCCAACTCTCAACTGGCGCTGGCGGCGCGCTGGACCCCTGCCTTCGCAGGGGTGACAGCCGGTGGTAGGGTACCATTCACGCCAACCACGCCCTAAGGCGGATCGATCGTTCGGTTGGCGGCGATGGCGGCGAACCAGTTGGGCGGGCGCTCGATCATACGGCGAACGACCGGGCGCTCAGGGCCCTGGTGCAGTTGGCGCAACTGGTCGCCGATCACCTCGTCGGCATGCGTGAGGCGCTGGTTGTGCCGCGCATACTCCGTCCAGGTCGGGCTCTTGTAGCTTTCGATCCAGCGATCGGTTTCAGCGAGATCACGGCGCAGGGTCCACTCCCGGGCGCCATCGCGGATGCGGACGCGACGGCGGTCGGCCATGACCTTGAGGAACTCGCGTACGTCCTGCGGCCGGATGCGGTATTCGATCGAGATGACGATCGGGCCGGAGCGGGGTTCGATCGGCAGGCTGATCTGCGGTTCCTGCCAGCGATTGGCCGGATCGAGATCGAGCAGAACGCGCGGCGGAATCTTGAGGAACAGCCCGACGGCCGCACCCACCAGCATCACACCGGCGGCAGTCAGCAATGCCGTGCCGACGCCGACATACTCACCCATCAGGCCCCAGGCCCAGGCGCCCGACGCCATGCCGCCGAAGGTGCAGGTCTGGTAGAGCGACAGTGACCGACCGACCACCCAGCGCGGCGTCGAAAGTTGCACCGTCACGTTGAACAGCGTCAGCGCCAGCACCCAGCAGGCACCGCCAATGGCGAGGGCCGGGGCGGCGAGCCACGGTGTGGGGCTGAGCGCGGTGACGCTGGCGCAGATGGCAAAGCCGACAAAGGCGATGCGGGCGATGCCCTCGCTTTCAAAGCGCTCGGCGAGACGGGAACTCACCAGCGCGCCGCCGACGGCGCCGAGGCCGAAGCAGCCGAGGAGCAGGCCGTAGACCAGCGGGCCGCCATCGCGGAATCGGTCGGCGACCACCGGCAGCAGCGCCATCACCGAGATGGCAGAAAAGCCGAAGATGAAGGCGCGGACCAGCACCTTGGCGAGCTGCGGCGAAAGCGCGATGTAGCGCAGGCCCGCCAGCATCGCGCCCGCCACCGATTCACGCGGCAGGCCCGTGGGCGCTGCTGCCGGCTTCCAGGTGATCAGCGCCGCGATCATGGCGAGATAGGTGACCGTGTTCACCGCGAAGGCCGCAGCTGCGCCGGCCGCGGCGACGATGACGCCGCCGACGGCCGGGCCGAGGCTGCGCGACAGGTTGAAGCCGATCGAGTTGAGCGCCACCGCCGAGCCCACGCTCGAGCGCGGCACCATGTCGCCCACCGAGGCCTGCCAGGACGGGTTGTTCAGAGCGACGCCGCACCCGATGAGGAAAGTGAAGGTCAGCAGCAGCCAGGGGCTGATGAGGCCGAGCAGCGCCGTGACCGTCAAAAGCGCCGAAACGACCAGCATGAATGTCTGCGCGATCAGCATCACCCACTTGCGCGGGAAATTGTCGGCTATCGCGCCGCCGAGCAGCGAGAACAGCATGATCGGCAGCGTCGTCGAGGCCTGCACCAGCGCCACGAGGTCGACCGAACTCGTGAGCGACGTCATCATCCAGGCCGCGCCCACGCCCTGGATCAGGCCGCCAAAACTCGAAACGAGGTTCGCGATCCAGATGTTTAGAAACGTCGCGTTCTGCTGCAGCGGCAGCAGGATCGAGGGCCGATCCTTGGCCATTCGCCGATAACCTCCCGTCAGCCCAGATAGCGCTCGGTGAGGTGGTTCTGGAAGTGCTTTGCGGTCAACTTTTCGCCGGTGGCGCGCTGGATGATCTCGGGCATCGAGTGCTTGCTCGCCTCGCTCCAGATCTTCTCGCGCCGCCAGTCGTTGAGCCCCACGAACCGGCCATTGGCCATGTCGTCGCGCACGTTCGGAATGTCGCGTTCGATGGCGTGCCAGAGTTGCGCCGCGATAAGCGCGCCCTGCGTATAGCTCGGGAAATAGCCGATGGCGCCCGATGGCCAGTGCACGTCCTGCATCGGCCCGTCCTTCATGTTGTCGATGGTCGAGAGCCCCAGATACTCGCGCATCTTGGCGTCCCAGGCTTCCGGCACGTCCTTGGGCGCGAGCGAGCCGTCGATCAGGCCCTGCTCGAGCTCGTAGCGCAGGATGACGTGCAGCGGGTAGGTCGCCTCGTCGGCATCGACGCGGATGAAGCCGCGCTTGATGAAGTGGACGTGGGCCAAGACGTCTTCGACGTCCCAGCCGGCGACGGCCTCCTCGCCCAGCTTTTCGCGCACATGCGGCATGGCCCAGTGCCAGAACTCGGGCGAGCGGGCGATTTCCTTTTCGACGAACAGGCTCTGGCTCTCATGCATCGCCATGCCGCGCGCCCGGCCCACCGGCCAGTGCGTCCAGTCATGCGGCAGGTTCTGCTCATAGAGCCCGTGCCCGGTCTCGTGCATGATGCCCATCAGCGCCGGGAGGAAGTCGCTTTCGATGTAGCGGGTCGTCATGCGGATATCGGTCGGTACGCCACCGCAGAACGGGTGGGTCGAGATATCGAGCCGGCCGTGCTCGAAATCGAACCCGACCGCCTCCATCATCACGAGGCCCAGCGCCTTCTGCCTGTCGATGGCGAACGGCGCAATCAGTGGCTTCAGCGGGCGCTTGGCTAGCTTTTCGTCCTGATTGGCCAGCGCGGCTGGGATGAAATCCTTGAGGAAGGCCTTGAGCTCGCTGAACACCGGCGTGATGTCGGCCATCCGGTTGCCCGGGTCGTACTGCTCCATCATCGCGTCGTAGGGCGCGAGACCGAGCACGTCGGCGCGCAGTTGCGCTTCCTCGCGGGCGGTGGCGACGAGGCCCTCGAAGGCGGGCAGGAACGTCGCCCAGTCGCCGGTGGGACGCAGTTCACGCCAGAGCTGCTCGGCGCGGATGCGGGCGTTCACCTGCTTGCGCACGAAATCAGAGGAGAGGCAGGTCATGTTGGTGTAGACGCGGCGGAACTCGCGGATGGCGAGCGCCTGCATCTCGTCGAGCGGCTCGGCTTCGGCATCGGCGATCCAGTCGCCGACTTCATTCGAGGTCGCCATCTCGTGGTACATTCCGGCGAGGACGCCCATCGTCTCGGCGCGCTTTTCGCCGCCGCCCACCGGCATCATCACCGCTTCGTCGACGCCCAGCATCGACTGGGCATGCTCGATCGCCTCGAGCCGGCGGCTCAGCGCGTCAAGCTTGGCAAAGGCGGAATTGGCGGACATGGGAGACTCCGGTTCGAGTGGCGGCAAACTCGTAGCGCCAAACTGAGCCCGGTGTCATCCCTGCCAAGGGGGAGGGTTGCCACCGCGTGAACGCCAGTGGCCTCAGCTTGCCATAATCGCCGCCCCGTGACACAAACCGCGCCAACCAAACGGGGAGGGTGCTCCACATGGCGAGACTGGTCGGCTTCTATCCCGGCTCGTTCGATCCGCTCACCAACGGGCATCTCGACGTCATCGAGCGCGCCTGCAAGCTCGTCGACAAGCTGGTGATCGCGATCGGCACGCACCATTCGAAAAAGCCGATGTTCACCCATGAGGATCGCCTGTCGCTGCTGAAGGCCGTACTCGAGCCGGTGGGCAAGCGCACGGAGACCGAGTTTGCCTTCGTCGATTTCTCCGGCCTGATGGTCAATGCCGCCCGCGCCGCTGGCGCCAAGCTGGTGATCCGGGGGCTGCGCGATACCACGGACTACAATTTCGAGATGCAGATGGTGGGCATGAACGCCCAGATGGCGCCTGACCTGCAGACGGTGTTCCTGCCCTCCAGTCCACATGTTCGCCACATCTCGGCCACGCTCGTGCGCCAGATCGCCGAACTCGGAGGCGACATCAGCGCCTTTGTCCCGCCAATCGTCCTCAAGGCCCTAAAGACCAATGGCTGACCCCATCAAACGCGCCGGTATCATTCTCGGCCTCGTCGCCGCGCTTGTCGCCGGTATCTTCGCCTTCTCGATCGCCGCTCCGGCTCGTGCCCAGGATACTCCGGCCGGTGCGCCGCACTGGATCCTCGAGCTCAAGGACGGCACGGTCGATATCCTGCTGTTCCCGTCCGTTGCGCCCAAGCATGTCGAGCGCATCATCGAGCTCACTAACGAAGGCTTTTATGACGGTATCGTCTGGCATCGGGTGATCGACGGCTTCATGGCCCAATCCGGTGATCCGACCGGCACGGGCATGGGCGGTTCGGACAAGCCGGACGTCGTCGCCGAATTCAATGCCGAGCCCTTCGACCGCGGCGCGGTCGGTGCGGCCCGCACGAACGATCCCAACACGTTCAACTCGCAGTTCTTCATCTGCTTCACCGACTGCTCGTTCCTCAACGGCCAGTACACCGTGTTCGGCCGCGTCGTGACCGGCATCGAAGCCGTCGACAAGATCACCCGCGGCGAGCCCCCGGCGAACCCTGACAAGATCATCTCCGCCAAGATCGAATATAAGTAAGAAAGGCCTGCACCGATGGCTTATGCCGATCCGGAAAACACCCTGGTCATCGAGACCACCAAGGGCAATGTCGTCATCCAGATGCGCCCCGACCTCGCGCCCAACCACGTGGCGCACATCAAGAAGCTGGCCCGCGAGGGCTTCTACGATGGCGTGGTGTTCCATCGCGTGATCGACGGCTTCATGGCGCAGACGGGCGATCCGACGGGCACCGGCATGGGCGGTTCGAAGTACCCGAACCTGAAGCAGGAATTCAACGCCGAGCCGCATGTGCGCGGTATCGCGTCGATGGCCCGCTCGCAGAACCCGGACAGCGCCAATTCGCAGTTCTTCATCGTGTTCGACGATGCCCGCTTCCTCGACCGCCAGTACACGGTCTGGGGCCAGGTCATCGAAGGCATGGAAAACGTCGACAAGATCAAGCGCGGCGAGCCGGTGCGCGATCCCGACAAGATGGTGACCGTGAAGGTCGCGGCGGACATCGCCTGATGATTTTGAAGGCCGCCATTGCCGTGATCGGCCTTGGCGGCCTTTGCACGCCTGCCTTCGCCACCGAGTGGGTGAACTGCGCCGCCGCCGATGGCGCGGCGACCTTCGATTTTCTCGCCGGGTCGGTCGATTTTCTGTCGATTGCCGGGCTCAACATCTCGGCGGGCGAAGACGTCTGGGCCTCGAGCGAGGCCTACGGGCCGGGTACGCCGGTCGCAGTCGGACAGGCCTTCGAGGATGCCGACAGCATCGCGATCGATGCGGTCGACGGCGACATGAGCGCCACCATCGCCCAGCTGCGCCTGTTCAAGGCCAGCGAGGGTGAGGACTTTGCCTATGGCGGCACGCTCCGCATCGTCGGTCATGGCGCCTGGTCGGTGTCATGCACCGGACCCTGATCGCTGCGCTGGCGCTTGCTGCCAGCGTCGGTGCTGCCTTGGCTGAGACCTATAGCTGCCGTTCACTCGATGGCGAGACGCCGGTGACGCTGGATTTTACGACCAGCTACTCAAACGGCGCCTACGCCGTGGACTCGGCGGCGTTCCAGATCGAGGATGACCTAGGTTATTCGACTACCGCAATCGAGCCAACCAGCCTCGCGACGCTGACGGGCGCGGATGTCTCGTCCGAGAGCCTGCGCTTCAGCTTCCACTACCAGGACGCCGACTACGATGGCGACGTGGCCACCGTGCATGTCGTGACCCTCTCCGAGGGCGCGAATGCCCTTACGGCCGGCGTGCTTCAGGTCGTTGGTGGTGGCCTCTGGTCCATCAGGTGCGACATTGAAGGTTGACGATTTCGACTTCGAGCTGCCGGCCGAGAGCATCGCGCTCCACCCGGTCGAGCCGCGCGATTCCGCCCGCATGCTGCTCGTCCGTCCCGGCGAGCCGCTGGAGGACGCACATGTCACCGACCTACTGCGCGTGCTGCGTGCGGGTGACGTGCTGGTCGTCAACGATACCCGCGTGCTGCCGGCCGAGCTGACCGGCCAGCGCATCCGCGGCGAGCTGCGCGCCAATGTCAGCTTCAACCTCCACAAGCGCGTCGATGCGCGCACCTGGCGCGCCTTCGCCCGGCCGGCCAAGAAGCTGCACCTGCTCGATCGGCTCGAACTCGGCGACAACGGCTCGATCATCGCGACGGTAGCCGGCAAGGGGGATACCGGCGAAATCACGCTCGAGTTCGAGCTGAGCGGTGCAGAACTCGACGAGGCGATCAAGGCGCATGGCGCCATGCCGCTGCCGCCTTACATCGAGGCCAAGCGCCACACCGAAGAGCGCGACAAGACCGACTACCAGACGGTCTACGCCGCACGCGATGGCGCGGTGGCAGCCCCGACGGCGGGCCTGCACTTCACCGAGACGCTGCTGCAAAAGCTCAGCGACATGGGCGTCACCATTGAACGCCTGACGCTGCATGTGGGGGCAGGGACCTTCCTGCCGGTCAAGGTTGACGACACCAAGGACCACGTCATGCATGCCGAGTGGGGCGAGATCCCCGCCGCCGTTGTCGAGCGCATTCTCGCGGCGCGGGCAAAGGGTGGGCGCGTGGTCGCTGTGGGGACGACCAGCTTGCGCCTGCTTGAGTCCGCGGCGCGCGCTACCGGCACGCTGCAGCCATTCTCGGGCGACACCGACATCTTCATCACCCCCGGCTACCGCTTCAACGCCGTGGACCTGCTGATGACCAATTTCCACCTGCCGCGCTCGACCCTGTTCATGCTGGTCAGCGCCTTTGCCGGCCTCGATACGATGCGGGCGGCTTATGCCCATGCCATCGCCGACGGCTATCGCTTCTACTCCTACGGCGACTCCTCGCTGCTGTTCCGGGCTGAGTAGGCCGGAACGCGTCCCTCACTCATGTCATCCCTGCGAAGGCAGGGATCCAACTCACAGCCCGCGCCAGTGGAGAGATGGATCCCTGCCTTCGCAGGGATGACACCTGCGATTGGGATGGCATTGCGAAACACTTAAGCAATCACTTGACAGTCCTTCGTGCGGCACGATAGTTAAGTCAACGCATAAGTGATGGAGAGACCCATGCGAAAGCTGATCGCCTGGAATGTGATGACGCTGGACGGCTATTTCGAAGGCCCCGAGCCGTGGTCGATCGACTTCCACGGCCTCGTCTTCGGCAAGGACCTGCAGGAGCTGAGCGACGTCCAGCTCGCCGATGCCGGGCTGATCCTGTTCGGGCGCAAGACCTACGAGGGCATGGCGCAGTACTGGCCGAGCGCGCCCGAAAGCGAGGCGGCCGAGATGAACGCTGTGCCCAAGGCGGTGATCTCGAACACACTCACAAGCGCCGACTGGAACAATACGCGGCTGCTCAAGGGAGACGCGGTCGAGCTGGTGCGCGGCCTCAAGGCAGAAGAGGGCGGCACGATTTATGTCTTTGGGAGCGCCGACCTGCTGGCCAGCCTCCTCGCCTATGGCCTCGTCGACGAGTACCGCCTCTGCATCGCCCCCATCCTGCTCGGCAAGGGCAACCCGCTGTTCAAGACGTCGGATGCGCAGGTCGGGCTCAAGCTGAAATCGGCCAAGGCGCTCGACAATGGCGGTGTGCTGCTGATGTACACAATGGAGCCGTGACCCGCTGCTATTCAGCAGGTCGGCGCTCCCACTTCTCCTCAATTGCGAATAAAGTCGCGCCGCGAAGGTAACGGCCTCGCGATCAACAGGAGGATAGTCGATATGCCAAAGTATCTCGCACTTATTCACCGCACCATCGAGGGACGTAAGGCCATCAAGCAGGGGCCCGAGCGTCTGGCCGCGTCCACCCAGCTTGCTGCAAAGTTCGGCTGCAAGCTCGAACAATTCTACCTGACCATTGGAGACTACGATCAGGTCGCGATAGTCGACGCGCCCGACGAGATGTCGATCGCCGCCTACAAGCTCGCGGTCGAGGCCATCGGCGCGGTGAAGATTGCCGACCAGCGGCTGTTCACCACGGACGAGTACCGCGAGCTCGTCGCACGCATCTGATCCGCGCAGGGTGACAGGACGTCATGGGCCGGATAAGACCCCGGCCCATGAAATCCGATTACGCATTCACCCTACTCGCCACCGACGGCATGGCACGTCGCGGCCGTATCGATACCTGGCGCGGCGACGTGCAGACGCCGGCCTTCATGCCGGTCGGCACGGTCGGCACCGTCAAGGCGATGTATCCCGAGCAGGTCCGCGAGACGGGCGCGGATATCCTCCTCGGCAACACCTATCACCTGATGCTGCGGCCGGGGGCCGAGCGCGTCGCGGCGCTGGGTGGGTTGCACGACTTCATGGATTGGCAGCGGCCGATCCTCACCGATTCCGGTGGCTTCCAGGTCATGTCGCTGGCCAAGCTCAGAAAGCTGACCGAGAAGGGCGTAACCTTCCGCTCGCATATCGACGGCGCCGCCTACGAGCTGACGCCGGAGCGCTCGATCGAGATCCAGACCCTGCTCGACAGCGACATCATCTTGCAGCTCGACGAGTGCATCCCGCTCCCCTCCGAGTACAAGGAGATGGAGCGGGCCATGGAGCTGTCGCTGCGCTGGGCGCAGCGGAGCAAGGACGCCTTCGGCTACCAGCCTTACCGTTCGCTCCACGGTATCGTGCAGGGCGGCGACAATGCCGAGCTGCGCGCCCGCTCGGCAGCCGGGCTGAAATCCATCGGCTTTTCCGGCTATTCGATCGGCGGTCTTGCGGTGGGCGAGCCGCAGGAGACGATGTTCCGCGTGTTGGGTGAGATCACCCCCGAGCTACCCACCGACAAGCCTCGCTACCTCATGGGCGTCGGCAAGCCCGACGATATTCTCGGCGGCATCGAGCGGGGCGTCGACATGTTCGACTGCGTGCATCCGACCAGGGCCGGACGACACGGGCACGCCTATACGCGCTTCGGCGTCATCAACCTGAAGAATGCGCGTCATAAGGACGATCCGAGGCCGCTGGACGAGGAGTCGCCCAATCCGAATTGCCGGCGTTTCAGCCGTGCCTACCTGCACCACCTGATCAGGACCGAGGAAATGCTCGGCGCCATGATCCTGAGCCAGATCAACCTGCACTACTACGCTCAGCTCTGCATCGGTGCGCGGCAGGCAATCGAGGCTGGAACGTTTGCCGATTATGCGGCACAAACCCGGGCAATGTGGGTGGCGGGCGATATTCCCGCCAAAGCCTGACCATGGAGCGTGACCGGTAGAAGTTGCACACTTTGCCGTGTCGAGAGCGCGACCAGAAAGAAAGAGACAGCGTCATGGCGTCGAGCCGCAAATCCCTCCTCAACCCGCTGATGAAGCTCCGCAAGCGCCTCAACGAGACGACGATGCGCGAGCTGTTCGCGGCGGACCCCAGCCGGTTCAAGACGTTCTCGGTCAGGGCCGGCGAGCTGCTGCTCGACTATTCGAAGAACCGCATCGACCAGAAGGTGATGGACACGCTCTTTGCCATTGCCCGCGACGCCGGACTCGAGGAACGCCGTGCCGCCATGTGGAAGGGCGAGCACATCAACGTCACCGAAGATCGCGCCGTCGAGCACATGGCGCTGCGCTACTTCGGCGACAAGAAGGTCGTCGTCGACGGCAAGGACGTGATGCCGGATGTGCGCGCCGTGCTCGCGGCGATGAAGGCGTTCTCCGACCATGTGCGCGACGGCTCGATCAAGGGCGCGACCGGCGACAGCTACACCGACGTCGTCAATATCGGTATCGGCGGCTCCGACCTCGGCCCGGCCATGGTGACGCTGGCGCTTGCGCCCTACACGCGGGCCGACCTGCGCGCCCACTACGTGTCGAACGTCGATGGCGCCCACATCCACGACACGCTCGCGGGACTGGATCCCAAGCGGACGCTGTTCATCGTGGCGTCGAAAACCTTCACCACCGACGAGACCATGACCAATGCCGCCTCGGCGCGGAAATGGATCGCCGATGCGCTGGGTGATGCGGCGGTATCGGATCACTTCGCGGCGCTCTCGACCAATCTCGAGGCCTGCGCGGCGTTCGGTATCAAGTCCGATCGCATCTTCGGCTTCTGGGACTGGGTCGGCGGGCGCTACTCGGTGTGGTCGGCCATCGGCCTGCCGGTCGCCATCGCCGTGGGCTACGAGAATTTCGAGGCGTTCCTCAAGGGCGCCTACGAGATGGACCAGCACTTCCTGAAGACGAAGCTTGAAAAGAACCTGCCGGTCATCATGGGCCTGATCGGCGTCTGGTACCGCAACGCCTGGGGGTTTTCGACCCACGCGGTGCTGCCCTACGACCAGCGCTTGAGCCGCTTCGCCGCCTACCTGCAGCAGCAGGATATGGAGAGCAACGGCAAGTCGGTGGACCTCAAGGGCAAGCCGGTCGACTACTCGACCGGTCCGATCGTCTGGGGCGAACCGGGCACCAATGGGCAGCATGCCTTCTACCAGCTGATCCACCAGGGCACCGACGTGATCCCGGTCGACTTCCTCATCGCCGCCCAGCCGCATGAGAGCCTGCCGCCGCACCACGACAAACTGGTCGCCAACGTGCTCGCGCAGGCCGAGGCACTGATGCTGGGCAAGACCAAGGACGAAGTGGTCGCCGAGCTCACGGCGCAGGGCATGGACAAGGCGCGCATCAAGGAGCTGACCCCGCACAAGCTGTTCCCGGGCAACCGGCCATCCAACGTGCTGATGTATCCCAAGCTGACGCCGGAGCGGCTGGGCAGCCTGGTCGCTCTCTACGAGCACAAGGTGTTCGTGCAGGGCACGATCTGGGGCGTGAACTCCTACGACCAGTGGGGCGTTGAGCTCGGCAAGCAGCTCGCCAAGGCCCTGCTGCCCAAGGTGCAGGGCAAGGCCAAAGCTGACGGCCACGACAGCTCGACCAAGGGGCTCGTCGAGGCCTACCTGAAGCTTAAGGACTGACCCAGCCGGTGACCATCACTTCCGACGCCGATCTCGAAAAGCTCAAGGCCATCGGCCGCATCTGCGCCGTGGCGCGCGACGCCATGGCGGCGGCGCTGCGCCCGGGCATCACGACGCTCGAGCTGGACGATATCGGGCGCCGGATTCTCGACGAGCATGGTGCGCGCTCGGCGCCAGAGATCACCTATGATTTCCCGGGCGCGACCTGCATTTCGGTGAACGAGGAGATCGCGCATGGCATTCCGGGCGCGCGGGTGATCCGGGCCGGCGACCTCGTCAATATCGACGTCTCGGCCGAACTCAATGGTGTGTTCGCCGATACCGGCGCCTCCTTCGTCGTGCCGGAAGCCGATCCGCGGCTGGTCGCGCTTTGCCGCGACGGCAAGCGGGCCATGTGGGAAGGCATCCGTGCGGTACGCTCGGGCGCCCCGCTCGGCGATATCGGCAGCGCCATCGGCCGCTTCGCCAGGAAGAACCGCTACACGCTGATCGAGAATCTTGCGAGCCACGGCGTCGGCGACAGCCTTCACGATGAGCCCGGCGAGATCCCGACCTGGCCGGATCGCTCGGAGCGGCGGACCATCGCGGATGGTCTCGTGTTCACCGTCGAGCCGTTCCTGTCGCTGGGCGGACAACTGGCCGAGCAGAAGAGCCGCGACGACGAATGGACGCTGGTGGCCAACCCGCCGGCGCCTTGCGTGCAGTACGAGCACACGGTGGTCGCTACCCGTCGTGGCGCAATTGTGGTGACTGCGGCATGAGCATGGCGCTGCGCTGAACGATTTCTGAGCGTTCGGTTCTAAACGCGTTCAAGTCCAGTGCCTTAGGGTGGTGTCAACGCTGCAGATGCAGCCCTGACCAACCCGAAAGACCCGAAAATGACTGCTCTCTCCCTTCTCAAGCACACCGGCCGCGCTGCTGTCCTGGCGCTAGTTCTCGCCGGTAGCGCGCTCAGTGCCGCCGCTCCCGTGCAGGCCGCCCCGCCGCAGGGCTTCTCGCTCGACGTCGCCCCGCCGTCGGGTGGTGATGCCAAGACCCTGCAGCAGTACAAGCAGAAGAATTTCAGCCCGAATGACTTCTTCAACTGGTGCCTGACCGACAAGCAGATCCGTCGTGGCCTGCGCAACTACGGTTTCGAGGACGTGCAGATCGTCGGCTACCAGAGCAAGAACCGCGTCCGCGTCGAAGCGATCTGGGACGATTGGGTGTACTCGATGCGCGTACATCGCTGCACCGGCCAGGTCGACCGTATCAAGCAGCTCTATCCCGTGTGGGAAGACGACTGGGGCGATGACGACTGGGGCCCCTGGATGAAGAAGAACTAAGTCGCTTGAGGGCGGGGCAGGGTGACCTGCTCCGCCCTAGATTTTCGTGCGCCGGAACAGCCACCAGGGCAGAGCGCGCACCACCTGCATGATCCACCACCAGTAGCGCGGCGCGTACTGCACAGGTCCGCCGCGCTCGGCCGCTGCCCGGACGATGCGGGCGACCGTTTCGGCCGGAACGAGATGGCGTCCGGGCGGGCTACCGGCGGTCATGGCCGTCGCAGTCGGCCCGGGCTTCACCACGACCGCCCGGAGCGGCGTGCCGGCGAAGCGGTGCGCGATGCCTTCGACCAGCGTCTCGATCGCCGCCTTGGTCGAGGCGTAGACGAAGTTCTTGGCCCGGCCGCGATCGCCGGCGACCGAACCTAGGACGACGAGCGAACCGTGCCCCTGCCGCTCGAGCAGGCTCGCCGCGGCCAGCGCCCATTGCGCGGTTGACGTGTAGTTCGTGTCGATGACTTTGGCAGCGAGCGCCAGGTCGGTGGCAACGTCGCTCTGCGGCGGCATGACAGCATAGGCGATGAGGATGTGGTCGATGCCCCCCAGAGTTGCGGCCAGCCGCTCCAGCACCACGGTTGACGCCGAACTCGCGAGGTCGAGGCATTCCGTCTGGCAGGCCGCAGCGCCGGCCAGCAGCAGCTCGGAACTCATTGCCGCCAGCCGAACCGGATCGCGTGCCACCAGCAGCAGCGAGGCACCCTCGGCTGCGTAGAGGCGTGCCGTAGCGGCGGCGATGCCGGATGTGGCGCCGAGGATAAGGACGCGCAGTTCTGCGCTCATAGGCAGTCAGGCCCCGAAGTCTTCCGGCTGAGGTCTAGCAGTTGCAGGTAAATAGTCGAACAAAGCTGGAGGAGCGATGGCGGCGGGCGGGTGAGAGGCTCGTCTGCCGTTTCGTTGGCCAGGACGGGAAACCGGAAAAATCGTCCTGTTCCTCATCTCCGTCGCGTCCGGTTGGCACGCCGGCCATCGCCACCGGAGCAACGCCAGGGACCATCGCGGGTTGCCGCCTGCATGCAAGTTTACGCAACCGGGTTTCGGCCGCATTCCCGTCCAGCCGAGGACACACTACCCAACTAGCGTCGACTCGAACTTAAAGCAGCAATCGGGGGGCTACCGATGTCTGCCCAGACGACGAGTCCGGCCTTGGCCGAAACGACGACTGCCGCCATCGAGCGGGAGAAAGCGCTGTTCATCGCCCGCAATGCCGAGCGGTGCAGCCACCTGCTGGTGCGGCTGGAACCGCGCCATTCAACGGCGGATCTGGTGATCCGCGCCGCCTTCACGCTGGATGAGGTGCGGACCTGGCACCAAGTCGAGGTGGTGGTGCCACAGCGCGAGCTGGCTATGGAGGCCGGGCCCGATCGCGGGCTCATCGCAGCCTTCGGCCAACTCGATGACGGCATCGGCGCCGCTCGGATCGCCCGCCTGTTCGCGCCTATGACGTCGGCGCAGCGTATGGCCGCCGGCCGGAGCTGAGGCCGATGCAGACCTGCTGGTATATCGTGATCGAGGCGCTCGACGCCTGGTGGGTGGATTGCGAAGGCAAAGCCTTCGGTCCGTTCGAAAGCGAGGTCGAGGCCCGCATGTCGGCGCCGCGCATCGCACTGACCTATGGCGATGAAACGCGCCAGTCCGAAGTCTGGGTCACCGAGCGGGATGGCCGGCGAAACCGCATCTGGGTGGGGCCGCCCCCGGTTGCTCAAGGCACCTGAGGGCGAGGTCGAAACGAAGGAGGCGGGACCAGCCCGCCTCCGTAAGTGCCGTCAGTTGTGGATGAACAACAGGATGATGATGATCAGCCAGATCGGCACGCCGAGCAGCCACAGGCCGAGTGCTCTGAACATGGGTAGTCTCCTCTAGGTCCGGCGGAAGAAGGTGCGGAAGTAGGTGTTGCTGTCGCGATGGTTGCCGCCGACCTGTGCCGCCCAGAATGCTCCGACGGCGCTGACCAGTAGTGCGGCGGCGGTGAGGAACGCTGCGACCACGGTGGTCCGGCGCGTCGCCTCCGCTGCATCGGCGGCCGCCCGTTTGGCGTTGTCGATGGCGGTCATCGTCTGTTCGACCCGTGCTGTCGCTTCATCCGGCGAGAGACCGGTATTGGCGGCAACGACTTCGGCGAGATAGGCACGATCGGCATCGCTGACGGTCCCATCGAGAGCGCCTTGGGCAATGATACGCCCGGCTTCGGCCCGAACCGCGATCGTATCGGCGGTAGCTGCGGCACTGCCGGGAGCAGGCCGGAACAGCGTATCGACGAAGTAGGCGTTGGGATCGATGAGACCCGCCGCATCGTCCGCCACAGTCGCCGCGGCGTTTGTGACGGTCGCGGCGGCCGAGCCGACCGCACTGGCAGCGGCAGAAATGCCCCCGACGGCGATGATGGCGCCGACCACAAGGGCGCCGCCCCAGACGAGAAGGCCGTGCACGCCGTCGCGCAGGTCGCTCTCATCCTCGGTGGCATCGCCGTGGCGCTTGCGCAGCCGCCCTGTGACATAGGCGCCCGCCATGAAGCTCGAGACCTGCACCCAGAGCAGCCAGGTGCCGGCCGCAATCGCCACCCAGACGGGCAGCACATCGTCAGCGGCGCGGAAGTTGATGAAGCTGAGCCCGATCGCCGAGCCGAAGCTCAGCAGCACCAGCGAAATCGCCGAGGCGATGACGATGCCGCCGATAATCGCGGGCCAGTCCACGTAGGAGCCCTTGTCGTCGGCGACGACGGGGGCTGCGAAAACGATGTCGGAGTCTGACTGGATGGTCATGGCTCGCCCCTCAGCGCAGGCCGAAGAAGGACAGTATCGCCATGATCACGACCACGAGGCCGACGAGATAGATGATGCCGTTCATTTTTCTTGTTCTCCTTGACGCTGGATCGGCGGGCTGAAAGCGCGCCGCTGTCTGGTCACGAACAAGTGCGGAAAGCCGGTTTGGTTGCGCCGGGGCGGCAAATAATCCTAGGCCCGCTCGGGCTCCGGCTTGCCCTGGACAGCCTCGATGGTGTCGTCGATCTCTTCGAGTGCGTCTTTGTCGCGCTGGACGCGCTTGGCCATCATGGCTCGCAACTCGCGCAGCTCGCTCTCCGAAAGCTGCTCCGCGCCGATCAGTCGGTTGTCGGCGCGCTTGGCCGCGAAAATCAGGTCGTCCAGCTTGGCCTGGAGGGCCTGTCCGTCCCGGTTCTGGGTGTGCTGCAGCACGAACACCATGAGGAATGTGATGATGGTCGTGGCGGTGTTCACCACGAGCTGCCAGGTTTCAGAAAAATCGAAAAATGGGCCGCTTATGGCCCAGACCACGATAAGGCCGACAGCCACGACGAAAGTGGCCGTCTTCCCGGAACCTCGGGAGACGACAGTGGCAAACCTGTCGAAAAGGCCGCGTGACATGGCGCGCCGTCGCTTATAGACCGAGCCAAAAACGCTTCAGGCCCGGAGTGGTTCCAGTGTGCCGGCAGCACAACGCCCACCGACGCGGCAGCTTGGTGGGCGTTGCTTGGCTCAGTGCGATCGGTCCATCCGGTCCGATCGAGGTCAAAGGTGGTCCCGCGCCACTGAACCGCATCTGAACGGGAGCGGTTGGGGCAGCAGCGATAAAAATCGGAGGATCTGAAAAGTGGTACGCCCGCTGGGATTCGAACCCAGGACCATTCGATTAAAAGTCGAATGCTCTACCTCTGAGCTACGGGCGCATCAGGCTGGAGGATCGGCGCGGAACATAGGCATTCGGACCCGCCTGTCAATTGCAAACGGCGAGGGTGTTGCGCTCAGTTGAGCAGTGGCAACGGCTCGCCGGAATAGCTGGCCGGCTCGCACGGTACGCCCCTCGCATCCAGCTGGCCGCAGAGTTCCAGCGCCGAGGCACGATCGATGATCGGGCCGGCTACGAGCTGCTTCAGTCCATTCTCGCCTTCGACGAGGACCGGCGACAGGCCGACGAGGAGGGTGCCGACATCGCCCAGCATTTCCTGCCATTCCGCCTCCGCTTCGGGCGGCGCAAGCGGAAAGCCGAGGGCGACCCCGAGCGCTGCCTTGCCTTCCAGCGGCGCGGGCATCGTCGATGCCAGCGGCGCAGGGCTTGCGGATGCGACGGGAACCGGCGTGAGCCTGATCTCGTCCGATCCGGGGGCGAGCGGCCGCTGCTGCACCTCGACGGTGCCGCCATCGGTCTCGAAGGTCACGGTCTTGCCGGCGCCGATCGAGCCCGTCGACATGCTGTCGATGCGGGCCACTGTCTGGGCGCGGGACTCCTCGATGAGCTTGGGTACACTGATCTCGAGCGCGCCCACGCGCTTGGCGACGAGACCGGACGTGTCCTCGCTGAGCGCGAGGCGCTGCGTCATCTCCGTGGTCTCCCGCCGGATCCGGGTCGTTTCCTCCTCGAGTGCCGCGACTTCGCTGCGCAACTGGTTGAGGGTCGAGCCCTCCAGTCGCGATGCATGCAGGGCACCGTAGACGCTGGGCGGGACGAGCCCCGAGAGATTGGCTCCGAGGATGGCCACGACCCATGCCGAAAGCGCGATCACCCCCCAAAGGGTCACATCCGATTGCCGGAACTGGTCAGCTGCCTTGGCCAAAGTCGATCTCTCCAAACCTCGCGAATCGAGGCTATGCCGTAGTTTACCACTCACTAACCGCGTTATCGGATTGCCAACAACTTGCTGCCATAAACGAAGGGGAAACCACGACCTCTTCCCAGAGGGGCCTCTATGACTGAACTGCTGTCGATCATCCTGGCCGCGGGCGACGGCACCCGCATGCGCTCGGCAACGCCGAAAGTGCTGCACCAGGTCGGGGGACTGGCGATTGTCGGCCATGTGGTGAATGCGGCTGTCGCGGCGGGCTCGACCGACGTCGCGGTGGTGACCGCGCCGGGTCACGACGAGGTCCGCAAGGCCGTTAACGGCTTTGCTCCGGACGTGAAATTCTTCGAGCAGGCCGAACGGAAGGGCACCGCCCATGCTGCCAGCATGGCCCGCCCGCTGTGGGAAAAGGCAGAGGGCTATGTGGCCGTGGTCTATGCCGACCACCCGCTGCTGCGCGGCATCAATTTTTCGGCGGTGCTCGATCGGCTGGAGGCTGGCTTCGATGCCGCGATCCTGGGGTTCGAGCCCAAGGATCCGACCGGCTATGGCCGTTTCATCACCGACGGCGAAAAGCTGCTGGCGATCCGCGAGCACAAGGATGCCTCGGCTGAGGAGCGGCTGATCGGGCTGTGCAACGCCTGCATCCTGACCTTCAAGGCCCCGGTGTTCCGGGAGCTGATCGACAAGGTGCGGCCCAACAACGTGCAGAAGGAATTCTACGTCACCGACCTCGTCCAGCTCGCCAACGAAGCGGGCTACAAGGTCGGCTACGGCGTCGCTCCCGAAGCGGACGTCATGGGCGTCAACGACCGGGCGCAACTGGCGCGGGCTGAGGCGCAGTTCCAGGAACTCCGTCGCGACGACTTCATGAAGGCGGGCGTGACGCTGCGCGATCCGAAGTCGGTGTATTTCAGCTACGATACCGAGATCGGCCGTGACGTGACCATCTTCCCCAACGTCGTCTTTGGTTCAGGGGTGAAGATTGGCGATGGCGTCGAGATCCGCGCCTTCTGCGACATCGAGGATGTGAAGATCGGCGAGGGCGCGACGATCGGGCCGTTCGCTCGCATCCGCGGCGGCGCTGAACTCGGCAAGGATGTACACCTGGGCAATTTCGTCGAGGTGAAGAAATCCGTGCTCGGTGACGGCGTGAAGGCGGGGCACCTCAGCTATCTCGGCGATGCCGAGATCGGAGCGCGCACCAATATCGGGGCAGGGACCATCACCTCGAACTATGACGGGGTGAACAAGTCCAAGACCATCGTGGGCGAGGACGTGTTCATCGGCTCGCACACCTCGCTCGTTGCGCCCGTGAAGGTCGGCGACCGCGCCTATACCGCGTCCGGCAGCACCATCAACAAGGACGTCGAGCCCGAGGCGATGGCGATTGCCCGCTCGCGGCAGGAGAACAAGCCGGGCTATGCGCCGAAGCTGAAGGCGCGCGCCCTGGCGATCAAGAACGCCGGCAAGTCCGGCAAGTAGGAGGGGACCTCACGATGTGCGGCATTGTCGGGATCATCGGGGTTGAACCGGTCGCGCCGCGGCTGGTGGATGCGCTGAAGCGGCTCGAATATCGCGGCTATGACAGCGCCGGCGTCGCGACCCTCGAGGCAGGCCAGATCGATCGCCGCCGCGCCGAGGGCAAGCTCGGCAATCTCGCGCAGAAGCTGAGCTTCCAGCCGCTGAGCGGCAATATCGGCATTGGCCACACCCGCTGGGCGACGCATGGCGCGCCGACCGAGGGCAATGCCCATCCGCATGCGACCGACAAGGTCGCCGTCGTGCACAATGGCATCATCGAGAATTTCCGCGAACTTCTCGCCGACCTCGCCAAGGACGGGTATCTGCCCAAGTCGCAAACCGACACGGAATCGGTGGCGCTGTGGGTGACGCGTGAGCTCGACCGCGGGCTTGATCCCGAAATGGCGGTGGCGCGCACGCTGAAGGCGCTGCGCGGCGCCTTCGCACTGGCCTTCATGTTCAAGGGCGAGGACGCGCTGCTGATCGCCGCCCGCTCGGGCGCGCCGCTTGCCATCGGCTATGGCGCGACCGAGATGTATCTGGGCTCGGACGCCATGGCGCTCGCCCCGTTCACTTCGCGCCTGAGCTATCTGCTGGATGGCGACTGGGCCGTGCTGACCAAGCATGGCGTCACCATACGGGATGGTTCCGATGCGATCGTGCAGCGGGAGCTGCTCGTGTCCAACGCGTCGGCGCTGCTGGTCGACAAGGGCAACCACCGCCATTTCATGGCCAAGGAAATCTACGAGCAGCCCGAGACGGTGTCGCACACGCTGAGCCACTATGTGGACATGGGCGCCGAGAAAGTGGCGCTGCGGGAGAAACTGCCCTTCGATCTTGCAGCCCTGTCGCGCTTGACCATTTCGGCCTGCGGCACCGCCTCCTATGCCGGCATCGTCGCGAAGTACTGGTTCGAGCGCTATGCGCGCCTGCCGGTCGATGTCGATGTGGCCTCCGAGTTCCGCTATCGCGAGCCGCCGCTGGAGCAGGGGGGCCTCAGCCTCTTTATCTCGCAGTCTGGCGAGACGGCCGATACGCTCGCGGCCCTGCGCTACTGTGCCCGTGAAGGTCAGCATGTCGCCTCCCTGCTCAATTCGCCGGAATCGACCATGGCGCGCGAAAGCCAGGTGGTGTTCCCGACCCTCTGCGGCCCGGAGATAGGCGTCGCCTCGACCAAGGCGTTCACCGCGCAGCTGACGGCGCTTGCGAGCCTCGCCATCGCGGCAGGCGTCGCCCGCGGCAAGATCGGGCGCGAGCAGGAGGCGGAGCTGGTGCGGAGCCTGACCGCACTGCCAGCAGCGATTTCGGCCGCGCTCGGGCTCGAGGCGCAGGTCGAGGATATCGCCAAGCGCCTGTCGAAGGCCAAGGACGTGCTTTATCTCGGTCGCGGGCAGATGTTCCCGATCGCCCTCGAAGGCGCGCTAAAGCTCAAGGAAATCAGCTATATCCACGCCGAAGCCTATGCAGCAGGCGAGCTGAAGCATGGACCGATTGCGCTGGTCGATGAACTGATGCCGGTGATTGTCGTCGCCCCGTCGGACGAGCTGATGGAAAAGACGCTCTCCAACATGCAGGAGGTCGCGGCGCGTGGCGGCAAGATCATCCTGATCACCGACGAGGAAGGCGCAGCCATCGCGGGCCACGGTGTCGGCGATGTGCTCGTGCTGCCCAAGGTCTCGAGCTTTGTGGCGCCCATCCTTGCGACCATCCCGGTACAGCTCCTCGCCTACCACACCGCCACCTTCATGGGCACAGACGTCGACCAACCGCGTAACCTCGCAAAGAGCGTGACGGTTGAATAAGCCGTTCTTCGAGCATGACGGCGAGCTGAACGTCCTTGGCGGACGGCTCGATCTCTGCTCGATGAACCCGCTGACCGGCTTCTTCCGCAACGGCCACTGCCTGACCGGCCCGCTCGATGAGGGTCGGCACACGGTGTGCGCCGTGATGACCGACGCGTTCCTCGCCTTCTCGAAGTCGCGCGGCAACGATCTCTCGACCCCCATGTCGCAATATGCGTTTCCGGGGCTGAAGGCCGGCGATCGCTGGTGCCTCGTGGCGCTGAGGTGGGTCGAGGCGCTCGAAGCCGGCATGGCGCCGCAGGTGGTGCTGAAAGCGACGCACCAGAGCGTGCTCAAATATGTCGAAATCGACGTGCTGCGCCGCTACGCCGTGGACTGACCATTCACTGGCGCATGCCTCACAACCCCGCGCGCGGGGTTGCTTATCGCTGTAGCGGTGCATACTTGAGCTGTTCGGCATTGTCCGCCCGCGCCGCAGCGGGTTTCCTCATTTTTCGGGACAAGACCATGAGCTTCGAACCCGCCATCGCATCCATCGTAGCGCTCCGCGCGCACATCCCCGACGACGCCTTCACCGCCGATACGCTGGGCACGCTGCGCGAAGGCAGCGGCGTGGTGATCAGCGACGATGGGCTCGTTCTGACCATCGGCTATCTCATCACCGAGGCCGAAGAGGTCTGGCTGACGACGCATGACAATCGCGTCGTCGCCGCCCATGTCGTAGGCTACGACCAGGTGACCGGCTTCGGGCTCGTGCAGGCGCTCGCCCCGCTGGACCTGCCGGCACTGGAGCTCGGCAGCTCGAAGGGCACCGAGCTCGGCGACGCCGGGGTGTTCGCCGATGGGCAGGGCCGCTCGATCCGCACTGCCATTGTCGCCAAGCAGGAGTTCGCCGGCTACTGGGAATATCTGCTCGACGAGGCGCTGTTCACCGCGCCGGCGCATCCCTCCTGGGGCGGCGCCGGGCTCATCGGCGCCGACGGCAAGCTGATCGGTATCGGCTCGCTGCGCCTCCAGATGTCGCGCAACGGCGAGGTGTCGGACATCAACATGGCCGTCCCGATCGACCTGTTGCCGCCGATCCTCGATGACCTCAAGACCCGTGGCGCTCCCGATAGCCCGCCGCGCCCATGGCTCGGCGTGTTCTCGGCCGAAAGCGATGGCGACGTGATCGTGATGTCCGTCTCTGACGGAGGCCCGGCCGACAAGGCGGGGATCCAGCGTGGCGACATCATCTCCGATGTCCGCGACGGCGCCGTATCGGGGCTGGCCGATTTCTACCGCAAGCTGTGGGAGATCGGCCCGGCCGGTGCGGAAGTGCCGATGCGCATCGTCCGCGACGGCCGCGAGAACTGGGTCCGGGTGAAGTCCGCCGACCGCAATGCCTACCTGTGGAAGCCGCGGGTGCAGTGATCAGCTGCAGACACCCTACGATCTTCTGCAATAGGTCAGTGCGATCCAAGGAGGCATGTTAGGCTGTGCGATCGACTTGCCTGTGGCCTTAACGGGTAGGCTGTAGCCATTGGGCCCCTGCACATATCCGTTTAGCCGTTCTCTCGCCTCGTTGAGAACAACCACCTGATCCAATTTGTAGAGGGCGTCGTCGCCAACCACTGATATGGTTGAGTGTCCTCCACGATCTTTGACTTCTGCCGTGGGCAAGACGTCACCATTTTCGTCCTGCCGGAACAATTCTGGCGAGTCTTGAGCCGGAGAGCCGGCGCCGACAACTGTCCTTCCTGTTGCCTCGCCGAACTTCACCCATCGATCGGTGGGACACGGGCCGTCGAACGCGACCACCGCGCCGCGGGGTAAACCGCCAAGTTCATCCTGCAAAAGTGGCCGTGCGACGGTGTACAGTCCTAAGCATACTAGCAAGCCGAGGGCGATAATGCCTGTAACCGTGACGGCTGACAGGCGCTGAAGGCCCTCCTCGGCAACAGATCGACCGATGAGCCTCGTAACCGTCTCGGGTTCTGAACTACTTTCATCGCGCCTATTGTTACTCATGCTTGAGACCCCCATTTTCTACGATAGTAGCAGGCGCCTGACCATGTGATAAGGGTTGAGGCCTTGAGGTCGCGTGCTGGAGTAGCGCCCGACCTTCGTCTGCCTTGACCCCTCCGGAGTTCCCCCGCACCGTCCCGCCCGCGCCACGGTCATGAGACAAGCCGGCCGGGCATCGGAGGGGAGCATCATGGCCACCACGCACGCCGCGTCCGCGCGCGTTCTCGAACAGCTGCGCAGCGAGTTCACGTTTCAGATCTCGGTGGATGTCGACAATATTCCGCAGGGACTGAGCGTTGCCCAGGCGGCGCTGAAGGCCGGGATCACTCTGGTCGAGATCGGCACGCCCCTCTGCAAGTACGAAGGCGTGCGCAACGTGGTGCCGGTATTCCGGCAGCGCTTTCCCAAGGCCCTGCTGCTCGCCGACATGAAGACCATGGACGGCGGCGGCTTCGAGGCACGCACCGTCTATGAGGGCGGCGGCAACATCATCGATTTCCTTGCCGCAGCCGGGGTGCCGAGCGCCCGTGCGGTGGTTTCGGTGCGCGACGAGTATCGCGAGCGAAATGCCGAGATCCCGAGGCTCGCCTTTGCCGATATCCTCCTGCCTCTGCAGGGGCCGGCCGCAACCGCTGTCGAGGTCGCCGAGCGCATGGTGGAGGCTGGCGTCGATGGCGTCGGGCTGCACCTGCAGCTCGATGCCCGGCGGGCCGACCCGCAGCTCTGGGCCTCGAGCTACCTGAGCGACGTCGCCGAGGCCGTGTTCGAGAAAGTCGGCAAAGTCGCCTCGGTGCAGGTGGTGGGCGGGCTCAGCATCGCTCAGGCCGTGGGGCTGGCGCGCGCCGGGCTGCGCGCTTTCGTCATCAGCGGGAATTTCGGCATCGCCGATTCCGGCACGCGCTACGGCCTGCCGGCCGACGAGCTGGAAGTGCTGGTGCGCGATTTCATGCGCAAAGTGATGGCGGGGTAGGCCCCGCCACCCATGCCGCCTACGGCCGTACGATCCCGCCGTCGCGGCGGCGGTCTTCGGCCATGTAGTAGGACTTTTTCGTGAGCTCCGGGTCGAGCAGGGCTGCAGCCTTCTTCTCGTCGATGTCGAGACCGAGGCCGGGCTTGTCGTTGCCGTAGAGATAGCCGCCTTCGAGGATCGCATGACCCTCGAACAGGTCGTACTCCTCAGGCGTGAAGTGGTTTTCCTCCTGGATGCCGAAGGCGGTCGAGGCGAGGTCGACATGCATGGCGGCCATCTGGTTGACCGGATCGTTATCGCCGCCTTCCTGCCAGGCCGTCTGCACGCCGAACCACTCGCACAGCGTCGCGATCTTGCGCGCCTGGGTGATGCCGCCGCCCTTGCTCACCCGGACGCGCACGAAATCGATCAGCCGCTCGGTGATCAGCGGCAGGTATTCGTGCGGGTTGATGAAGAGCTCGCCCATCGCCTGCGGCGTGGCGCATTGCTGGCGGACGAGGCGATACCAGTGCACCTGCTCGGGCGAGAGCAGGTCCTCGAGGAAATACAGCCGGTAGGGCTCGAGCGCCTTGGCGAGCTGCACCGCATTGGTGGGCGCAAGATGCTCGTGGACGTCGTGGGTGAACTTTGGCTCCCAGCCGAGCTTTTCACGCAGGTGGGCGAACATTTCGGGGATGGCGCGGAGATACGCGTCGTCGTCGAACGCCTTCTCCTGCGGCCAGTGGTTCTTCGGCCCGCGCGCATTGGCGCGATCGAGGAAACCGCCGCCGCCATAATTGCCGAGCTGGCAGCGGATGACGGTGTAGCCTTCCTCCCAATAGCGGCGGACATCGTCCTCGAGTTCGGTGAGCGTGTTGCCCTGGGCGTGGGCATAGGCGGCGACCGCGCTGCGCGTCTTGCCGCCGAGTAACTGGTAGACCGGCATGCCGGCTTCCTTGCCCTTGATGTCCCACAGCGCCATGTCGATGCCGGCAATGACCGTGTTGCCGATGGCGTCGTTGCGCCAGTAGGTCGAGGTGTAGATCGACTGCCAGATATCCTCGATCTGGCTGACATCGCGGCCGATGATCAGCGGCGCGACCGTCTCGACGGCGGCCTGCACGACGCGGGCGCGATAGTGGTCGCTGGCCGAGCCGATGCCATAGAGCCCGGGCTGGTCGGTGAGCACCTTTACGAACAGCCACGTGCCGTTGGCGCGCGTGCGAATTGTCTCGATGCCGGTGATTTTTGTCATGTGGTTCCTCGCGGCCGTCCTCCCGGCCATTTGCCGCCCAGATTGCAGGCGGGCAGGGCGGGAGCAAGTTGGCGAAAGGTCGAGGCGGGGACCGAACGGGGACATGCCGAAAGCCCAGATCGACTTTGAGCTCAAGCACGTCAATCGGGCAGAATCGGTGAATGCAGCAGCCATCCGGATTGGTTAGGCTGACGCCCAACGTACGGGGTTCGCAATTCTCGGAAGGAGTTGTGCGGGTGGGTATCTACGAAGACCTGGGCATCAAGCCGATCATCAACGCGTCGGCGACACTCACCAAACTTGGTGGATCACGCATGCCCGCGGAAGTCCTCGAGGCAATGCGCGCGGCTGCCGGCGCGTTTATCGATCTGCCGACCTTCCAGATGCGGGTCGGCGACCGCATCGCCACGCTCACCCGGAACGATGCGGCCTTCGTTTCCTCTGGCGCAGCAGGTGGGATCGTTTTCGCGGTCGCAACTTTCATGGCCGCACCGAACGAACCCGATCCGATGGCCTATCCGATGCTCAAGGGCATCAGCAAAAGCGAAGTGGTCGTCTTCACTTCGCAGCGCAACGGCTACGACTTCGCCATTCTCCAGACCGGCGCCTCCATCGTCGAGTGCGACGACAGCCTTGAATCGTTCGAGGCGGCCATATCCGAGCGCACGGCCTGCCTGGTCTGGTTCGCCGGGGCGCTGGCAGCGAAATCGCCGCCGATCGAGGACGTCATCGAGATCGCCAGGAAACACCGCGTCCCGATCCTGGTTGACGCCGCTGCCCAGATCCCGCCGGTTTCGAACCTCTGGCACTTCACCAAGGGCCTCGGCTGCGACGGCGTCGTCTTCAGCGGTGGCAAGGGTATCCGTGGGCCGCAAGCTGCCGGACTGGTGCTTGGGACGAAGGAGTTGATCGCAGGTTGCCGCCGACTTTCACCACCGACGCAGGGCATCGGTCGTCCCATGAAGGTCGGAAAGGAAGAGCTCGCCGGAATGCTGGCAGCGGTGCAGTACACGCTGGATCAGGACGAAGCCGCGATTCTCGAAGGTTACGAAACGATCGTCCAGAGCTGGATCGAAGGCCTCGGCAACATCGCGGGAGTGACGATGGAACGTGGCTTCCCAAGCGAGGCGGGTCAACCTCACGCCCGCGCCATCGTTCGTTTCTATGCCGGTTTCCGCAAGACACGAGACCAGGTCATTGAGGAACTCAAGACCGGCGACGTCTGGATCGAGGTCGCCGCACTCGCCGATCAACCGGACGCCATTGCCTTGAACCCGCAGACGCTGACGCGCGAAGAGGCCGATATCGTCACTGCGCGGTTGCGCCAGGTTCTGACCAGCTAATCAGGAAATTGTCGATGGCATTCAATGTCCGCAAGCGCGGCAAGCTCACCTATTACTATGAAGGCGATCGGCCGGTTCTGTCGGCGCTGGTCACTGAGGAACAGGCGGATGGCGACCTCAAGATTCATTTCGCTGGCCTGACGGGTGGCTACTCGGCCAAGGGCGTATTGGGACTGAGCGAACTGGTGTCGATGGATCCCCATCAGGAAGTCGCGCTGGTCTTCAGGTGCTGGGAGAAGTGGTTGGTCGACGCGGGCATCTGCTCGTCGTTGCGGGATATCGATTTCATCGAGATGCACGCCTTCGGTGCCCAGCCGAAGACCCCGAACATCCTCGCCGACCCCGCCGGCTACGCCGCCGAGCAGGATCGCCTGCGGAAGGCCTATGCCGAGGCGTACTCATCCTTCTTCGCCGACAACCTGCCCGAAAACGGCGTCCCCTGCCGCTTCACCGTCCATCTGATCGATTTCCCGGACAAGGCGGCCTCGTACGAATTCTATTCGACGGCGTTGCTGCAGCGCGGGTTGCAGGGTTAGCGGGGACGCGGCGCTTCATCACCCCTTGACACCCCACCCACATCACCCGCATAAACCCGCACCTAACTTCCGGAGCACATCCGTGCAGAAGCTTATCGTAGTAGTGGGGCGCATCGGGCGCGTGGGGTAACAGTCCCCGCGACGAGTCGGTGCGCCGAAAACAAGGTCCCAAACGGGGCCTTTTTTATTGCCTCCGATTCCGAGCGATGCGGGGGTGGAATGAAACAGAAGAGCCCTCATCCGGCGCTGGCGCGCCACCTTCTCCCACGAGGGGAGAAGGAAGAGGGAGACGACGAGGAGTGACGAAATGGCCGAGCAGATGACGGGCGCCGAAATGGTGATCCAGGCGCTGGTGGACAACGGGGTGGAGCACATCTTCGGCTACCCCGGTGGTGCCGCGCTGCCGATCTACGATGCGATGTTCCAGCAGGACAAGGTGCAGCACATCCTCGTCCGACACGAGCAGGGCGCCGGCCACATGGCCGAAGGCTATGCGCGCTCGACCGGCAAGGTTGGTGTCGTCCTCGTCACCTCGGGTCCCGGCGCGACCAATGTCGTCACCCCGCTGACCGATGCGCTGATGGACTCGATCCCGGTGGTCGTGATCTCGGCGCAGGTCCCGACCCCGCTGATCGGCTCGGACGCGTTCCAGGAATGCGACACGGTCGGCATCACCCGATCCTGTACCAAGCACAACTACCTGGTGAAATCGGTCAAGGACCTGCCGCGCGTCCTGCACGAGGCGTTCCACATCGCCAATTCGGGTCGCCCCGGCCCGGTGCTGGTCGATATCCCCAAGGACGTCCAGTTCGCCATGGGCACCTATTTCGGGCGCGACGAGGTCGGCGCCGGTCGCCACAAGAGCTACCACCCGGCGACGGCTGGCGACAGCAAGGCCATTGAGGCGGCGGTCGACATGATGCTGCGCGCCGAGCGGCCGATCTTCTATACCGGCGGCGGCGTGATCAATGCCGGCCCCGAAGCGAGCGAGAAACTGCGCGAGCTGGCGGAGCTCACGGGCTTTCCGGTGACCTCGACGCTGATGGGTCTGGGCGCTTTCCCGGGCTCGAACCCGCAGTGGATGGGCATGCTGGGCATGCACGGCACCTACGAAGCCAACATGGCGATGCATGACTGCGACCTGATGATCAACATCGGCGCGCGCTTCGACGACCGCATCACCGGCCGCATCGATGCCTTCTCGCCGGGCTCGACCAAGATCCACGTCGATATCGACCCATCCTCGATCAACAAGAATGTCCGCATCGACCTGCCGATCGTCGGCGATTGCGGGCTGGTGCTCGAGGAAATGGTCCGCATCTGGCGTTCCAAGACCAACCAGCCGCGCACCGAGGCGATCGCGCCGTGGTGGAAGCAGATCGAGGGCTGGCGCGCGCGCAATTCGCTGGGCTTCAAGAACTCCGACACCACCATCAAGCCGCAGCACGCCATCCAGCGGCTGTACCAGGCGACGAAGGATCGCGAGGTGTTCATCACCACCGAGGTCGGCCAGCACCAGATGTGGGCCGCCCAGCACTTCCATTTCGAGCAGCCCAACCACTGGATGACCTCCGGCGGGCTGGGGACGATGGGCTACGGCCTGCCGGCCGCGGTCGGCGTGCAGGTGGCGCATCCCGATGCGCTGGTCATCGACATTGCCGGCGAAGCCTCGGTGCAGATGACGATGCAGGAAATCTCGACGGCGGTGCAGTATCGGCTGCCGATCAAGATCTTCATCCTCAACAACGAGCGCATGGGCATGGTCCGCCAGTGGCAGGACCTGCTGCATGGCGGCCGCTACGCGCATTCGTATTCGGAGAGTCTGCCGGATTTCGTCAAACTCGCCGAGGCCTATGGCGCCAAGGGCATCAAGTGCGACGATCCCAAGAAGCTCGACGCTGCGATCAAGGAGATGCTGGACTATGACGGCCCGGTGATCTTCGACTGCATGGTCGAAAAGCACGAGAACTGCCTACCGATGATCCCGTCGGGCAAGCCGCATAACGAGATGATCCTGCCCGATTTCGAGGACGACATCGGCGCCGTGATCGACGCCAAGGGTCGGCAGCTGGTTTAATCACAAGCTCCGCTGTCATCCCTGCGAAGGCAGGGATCCAACTCGAAGCCCGCGGGCGGATGAATGGACCCCTGCCTTCGCAGGGGTGACAATCGCGGAGGAGGAGAGGCGGTGCCCAGGCACCGGGAATGGATTGAAATGAACGCACATCTTCAGCCGAGCGGTTCGGCCTATTTCCTGGCTCCGGAATCGCAGACCCCGGAGCGGCATACTCTGTCGGTGCTGGTCGACAACGAGCCGGGCATTCTCGCCCGGGTCGTCGGCCTGTTTTCGGCCCGTGGCTACAATATCGAGAGCCTGACGGTCTCGGAGACCGAGCACGAAAAGGGACTGAGCCGGATCACCGTGGTGACCGTCGCGACACCGAAGGTGCTGAGCCAGATCAAGCTGCAGCTCGAGCGGCTGGTTCCGGTCCATAAGGTGCACGACCTGACCGCCGAGGGCGCCTCGCTCGAGCGCGAGCTGGCGCTGATCAAGGTGGCGGGCTCGGGTGAGCCGCGCGCCGAGGCGCTGCGCCTGGCCGATGCCTTCCGCGCGCAGATCGTCGACGCGACAACCGAGAGCTTCGTGTTCGAGGTCACCGGCAAGCCAAGCAAGATCGACAGCTTCATCTCGCTGATGGTGCCGCTCGGGCTGGTCGAGGTTGTGCGCACCGGCCTCGCGGCGATTTCGCGCGGCGCCGAGGGCATGTAAGAGAAGGGCCGGGAGCGATCCCGGCCTTGTTGTTTCTGGAGATTTTCGAGCGTGTCGTCCGGCCACCACCCGTTCTACGGGCCGTTCCTCATGGTGGTCGCCACCGGGTCCTACGTGATCAACGATACGCTGATGAAGCTCGCGACGGTGGGGTTGCCGCCCTACGAGGTGCTGTTCCTGCGCGGTGCGGCGGCGACGCTGATTGGGCTGCCGCTGCTGGTGATCCTCGGCTACGGCGCGCAGTGGCGGCTGATGTTCGAGCGGCGCGTGCTGCTGCGCAACTTCGCCGAGCTTGGCGCCATCCTCTGTTACATCCTCGCGCTCGCCAACATGCCGATCGCTGACGCATCGGCACTGGGCCAGATCACGCCGCTGCTGGTGCTGCTGGGGGTGTCGCTGCTGTTCGGCGAAAAGATCGGTGCGGTGCGGGTCGGGCTGATCGGCCTCGGCTTCGTCGGCGCGCTGATGGTGGCGCAGCCGACCATGGAGGGCATCTCCGTCTATGCGCTGCTGGCGCTCGCCAATGCCGTGCTCTGCGCAGTGCGCGACATTGCCGGACGGCGCGTCGGCACGAATGTGCCGGGGATGATCGTCGCCATTTCGGCGGTGCTGATCGTGCTGGCCGGAGCGGGCGGCATGCACCTCGCGACCGAGACCTGGGTGATGCCGCAGGTGCATCACCTGCTGTTGCTTCTGGGCTCGGGCTTCTTCCTGATCTTCGGGCACCTCTTCATCTTCCTCGCCTACCGGATCGGCCCGACCGGGGCGGTGGCGCCGTTCTATTACTTCTTCACCTTCTGGGCGGTGATCGCGGGGCTTGTCGTGTTCCAGCAGCTGCCCAATGCGCTGGCGCTTGGCGGCATCGTGCTGGTGGTGGCGAGCGGGCTGGTGATCGTCTTCCTCGACGAGCGGCGTCGCCGGCTCGCGCCGGTCGCCTGACCCATGGACCACCCGCGCTCGAACCTTGCCGGTATCGTCTTCATGCTGCTCTCGATGGGGAGCATCACCATCAACAACGGTATGCTGAAGCTGGTGCTGGCGGAGCTGCCGCTGTTCGAGACCATGTTCCTCAGGGCGCTGATCGTCCTCGCCCTCGGCCTGCCGCTGCTGGCGGTGATGTCGGGCGTGGGGAGCATCCGTCACATCGTCGCCCCGCGCGTCGTGGCGCGGAACGTCGTCGAGAGCGCGGCGTCGGTTTGCTTCGTGTTCGCCGTGGCGAGCGCACCGCTGGCCGATCTCACGGCGATCCTGCAACTGACGCCGATGCTGACGCTCATCGGCGCGGTGGTGTTTTTCGGCGACCGCATCGGGCGCTGGCAGATCGCGCTGGTGGTGCTGGCGTTGGTCGGCGCTTTGCTGGTGGCGCAGCCCGGAACGGCGAGTTTCGAGCCGGCGCTGCTGTTCGGGGTGCTGAGCGCGCTGTTCAGCGCCGGGCGCGACCTGTTCGGGCGTCGCGTTGCCCGTGATGTGCCGGCCTTCGCCGTGGCGCTGGGCGTGTCGGTGTTCACCGCGATCGTCACCGGCGCGCTCACGCTGGGGCTCGAGCAGTGGGTGACACCGACCCTCATCCAGACCTTGCTGATCGGCGGGGCAGGGGTGCTGCTGACGCTGGCGCAGCTCTTCCTGTTCCTAGCTTTCCGCTCGGCCGAAACGACGGCGGTACTGCCGTTCTCCTACACCGGGCCGCTCTGGGCCTTGCCGATCGGCGCGGTGTTCTTCGGCACGCTGCCCAACGCGCTCGGCCTTGTCGGCATGGGCCTGATCCTGTTGAGCGGGGTGCTGGTGGTGCTGCGTGAGCGGCGTGCAAAGGTGGTACCCGCCGTGATGGATTGACCGGGGCCGGCGGCGTGCTAGGAGCGGCCGTCTTCCTTCCGGATACTCCATGTCCCAGACCAGCTCGAACCTGCGTGGCATCATCTACATGCTGCTCGCGACGGGGTGCTTCCTCGTCAATGACAGCCTGCTGAAGGTTGCGATGGCGAATGTTCCGCCGCTCGAGGCGCTGTTCCTGCGGGCGCTGCTGGCAGTGGCGATGGGTATTCCGGTGCTGGCGCTGACAGGCACGCTGGGCAAGGCCAAGGCGATATTTTCGCCCATGGTCCTCGTCCGCAATTTCTTCGAGTTCGCGGCCGCCGCCGGCTACATTTTCGCCATCGCCAATGCGCCGCTGGCCGATATCACCGCGCTCGGCCAGATGACGCCGATGCTGGTGATGGTCGGCGCCGTGCTGTTTTTCGGCGAGCGGATCGGCGGGCTTGCGGCATCGCTGATCGTCCTCGCCTGCGTGGGCGCACTGCTCGTTGCCCAGCCCGGAGGCTCGGGCTTCCAGCCCTATGCGCTGCTCGGCCTCTGGAGTGCGCTCGGTTGCGCCATTCGCGACCTGATCGGCCGGCGTGTGCACCATGAAGTGCCGGCGCTGGTCGTGGCGGTCGGGGCGTCCGTGGTCTCGCTGGTCGGCATCGGCGCGCTGATGCTGGTGTTCGAGCGCTTCGTCATGCCGGGCCCGACGGAGCTATTGCTGATTGCCGCCTCGAGCGCGCTGCTGACATTGGGGCAGTTGCTCTTGTTCAGCGCCTATCGCGTCGGCCAGATCGGCGCCGTGCTGCCGTTCTTTTATTCGAGCACGCTCTGGGCGCTGCTGGTGGGAGCGTTCTTCTTCAACAGCGTGCCGAACACGCTGGCGCTTGTGGGCATCGCGCTGATCCTTGGCAGCGGCGTCGCGGTGGTGATCCTCGACCAGCGGGCGCGGCGTATCGAAATCACCGCCTGATCGTGGCGGGTGATCGGACCATCACAAGGTTCGATTGGCCGGCTCGCGAGGGATGCGCTACTGAGCATCCGCCATTTGGGAGGCCTCGATGACCGATCTCTCCGTGAACCTCAACGCCATCGCGTTCCTGCGCAACCGGCGCAGCGTGCCGTGGCCGAGCGTCGTCGGCATGGGCCGGATCGCGCTCGAGGCCGGTGCCGACGGGCTGACGGTGCATCCGCGGCCGGACGAGCGGCACATCCGGCGGACCGATGTGTTCGAACTGAGCAAGCTGCTGCGCGAGGAGTTTCCGGGGCGCGAGTTCAACATCGAAGGCTACCCGACCGAGGATTTCCTGACCCTCGTCGAGCGCGCGGCGCCCGAGCAGGTGACGTTCGTGCCGGACGACCCGACGCAATCTACCTCGGACCATGGCTGGAACATCGAGGCCAACGAGGCCGTGCTGCTGCCCGCCATTGCGCGGATGAAGGCCGCCGGCATCCGGGTGTCGCTGTTCATCAATGCCGAGGTGAATGCCGCCTCGGCTGCAGCGCTCGTCGAGGCCGACCGGATCGAGCTTTACACCGGCCCCTATGGCGGCGCGCTGCAGCCCGATATCGCGGCGGTGCATCTGGCGGCGCTGAAGGCCACTGCCGATGCGGCGCGCGCTGCTGGCGCGAACAGACGGCCGGGCGGGGCGGGCTTCAAGGTGAATGCCGGGCACGACCTCAACCTCGACAACCTGCCGCCGCTGAAGCGTGCCATCCCTGACCTCGCCGAGGTGTCGATCGGGCATGCCATTGCGGCCGATGCGTGGATCTATGGCATGGCCGAGACGGTGCGGAAGTACAAGGCGGCGTGTGCCTGAGGGCGAGCGCGCCCCCTTGATCCGCCTCGCCAATCCGGTAAAGCAGGTCGCTCCCGCGACTTCAGGTCTTTCCATGCTCGACATCAACTGGATCAAAGCCAATCCCGCCGCGTTCGACGCCGCGCTTTCGCGCCGCAAGAACGTGCCGTTCTCCGCGGCTCAATTGATCGAGATGGACGACTCCCGCCGCACCGCTATCGTTGCGGTCGAGGAGGCGCAGGCCAAGCGCAACGCGCTATCTAAGCAGATCGGCCAGGCCAAGGCTCAGAAGGACGAGGCGAGAGCCCAGGCGCTGATGGACGAAGTGGCGCAACTCAAGGACGCCATCCAGGCCGGCGAAACTTCGCGTAAGGACGCCGAGGATGCGCTGCGCACCGCGCTGTCGACCATGCCGAACCTGCCGCTGGAAGAAGTACCGCGCGGCGATGGCGAGGAAGACAACAAGGAATATTTCGGCCTGAACGGCTCGCCGGCGACGGCCGCGAAGGCTCGGCCGGCCAGGCCCAATCTCGGCTTTGCGCCCAAGGAGCATTTCGAGACCGGCGAAAAGCTCGGGATGATGGATTTCGAGGTGGCGGCCAAACTCTCGGGCAGCCGCTTCGTTGTGCTGAAGAGCCAGCTCGCCCGGCTCGAGCGCGCCATCGGCCAGTTCATGCTCGACCTGCATGTCGACGAGCACGGCTACACCGAGGTGGAGCCGCCCTTCCTCGTGCGCGACGACGCCATGTTCGGTACCGGCCAGTTGCCAAAATTCCGCGAGGACCAGTTCGCGGCGATCAAGAATATCGAGGCTTATGAGCAGGGCGAGAAGGACCAGCTTTGGCTGATCCCCACGGCCGAGGTGCCGCTCACCAACTTCGTGCGCGAGAGCATTGTCGCCGAGGAAGAGCTGCCCATGCGGCTGACGGCGCTGACGCCGTGCTTCCGGTCGGAAGCCGGTTCGGCCGGGCGGGACACGCGCGGCATGCTGCGCCAGCACCAGTTCAACAAGGTCGAGATGGTGGCGATCACGACGCCCGAAACCTCGGGCGACGAGCACGAGAAGATGCTGTCGGACGCCGAGGACGTGCTGAAAAAGCTCGGGCTGCACTACCGGGTGATGCTGCTCTCGACCGGCGACATGGGCTTTGGGGCGCAGAAGACCTACGACCTCGAAGTCTGGTTGCCGGGACAGGACACCTATCGCGAGATCTCGTCCGTGTCGGTCTGCGGCGACTTCCAGGCCCGCCGCATGGATGCGCGCTTTCGCGACAAGGACGGCAAGGTGCGGCACGTCCATACGCTCAACGGCTCGGGCGTCGCCGTCGGCCGCGCGCTGATCGCGGTGATGGAGAACTACCAGCAGGAGGATGGCTCGATCGCCATTCCCGAGGTGCTGCAGCCCTATATTAAGGGCCTCAAGTCGATCGGCGCGCGCTCGTGAGGATCCTCATCACCAACGACGACGGGGTCGACGCGCCCGGCATTGCCATCATGCGAGAGATCGCGGCCGAGCTCAGCGACGACGTGTGGGTGGTGGCGCCGGATGGCAACCAGTCGGGCGCGGCGCATCGCTTCACCTTTGGGCGCGAGCTCGGGCTCGATAAGCGGGCGGACCGGGTCTACGCCGTGGTCGGCGGCTCGCCGGCCGACTGCGTGGTCGCGGGCATGACCCATGTCTGCAAGGACCTGCGGCCGGATGTAGTGCTGTCGGGCGTCAATAACGGGCAGAATCTCGGCGATATCATCAACTGCTCGGGCACCGTGGCCGGCGCGCGTGAAGGCGCGTTGCACGGGGCGCTCGGCATCGGCATCAGCCAGGGCGTCGACTACGAGCGCGGCACGGAGATCGACTGGACCAACTCGCGCACCTATTGCGCCCGCGTCGTGCGGTCGTTGATCGAGAACGTCAAATCGCGCGAGGCGTACTTCAACGTCAACGTGCCCTACTGCGCGCCGGAGGACGTGACCGGCGTGCGCGTCGTGCCGTTCCAACGCTTCTCGCGCTCGCCGATGGCCTACTATCCCAGCGATAATGCCGGGAAATTCTTCATCGCCATTCCCGAAACGCCCAAGCCGCTCGAGCCGACGCACGATTTCGACCTGCTTATGCACGGCAAGGCCATCACGGTAACGCCGCTGCGGCTACAGCACACGCATCATGAACTCGTGGGTGAGCTCGAGGGCGCGATCTCGATCTGAACGATTGAACGCGGATCGTTCAGTTCGTTCAGCGGTGCAGAGATTTCTGCCATTGCCATGATTGCTCCTCGGCACGGGCTGCGTTCGAGGAAGAGTTTCGCATGGGCGAGCGGCGCGGGGATTATTGCCCATCCGACCGCCTGTCATCCCTGAGAAGGCTGGGATCCATCGCTCCGCTGGCGCAGTCTGTGGCTTGGACCCCTGCCTGCGCAGGGGTGACGGCTGGTGTGCGAACTGCCGTTCAGGGCAGGATCGCTGCCATTCCGAGATCGCCCGACCACCACCATCAT
>JAESFU010000320.1_pt1 | contig 37060 bp, 36 predicted proteins | sample 9269461 | NCBI WGS metagenome assembly JAESFU01 (sample SAMN14502556, study PRJNA617107) | algae metagenome | isolation source: Stenomitos rutilans HA7619-LM2 and co-occurring heterotrophs from cave walls | place: USA: Waikapalae cave, Hawaii | collected 2009-07-28
CGGTTAAAAATCGCTAATCTCAAGGACAAGCAAGCTTTAGCAGAACGTCTACAAGCGTTCATTGCTGAATGGAAGGCTCATGCTCACCCCTTCAACTGGACAACTAAGTCAGTCGCAAAAATAATGGTAAAATGTGACCCTAAACCAGTTCATGCCACGGCAGCTTGAATTCCGTACCCCTTTTGTGGTGACGTGTACTGAGGAGATTTCTGAGAAAGATATTACCCCTGTACGGGTTTAGCATGCGACAGATCAGCTCTGACCGATCGCGAAGACTGTTGGCTGCATGCTGAACCCCTACCATTGATAAGTATAAATGCTTCTGGAAATGGCCTAAATCAACTCTACCCCCATCCTTCACTTAGCCGCGATGCGTCGCACAGCGAAGAGACTGCCCATGACTCCGACAGAACTGCCAAACCCTAGCAAAATTAGGGGCAAAAGAATCATGCGTAGCGGGCTGATTTGTACTCCATTCGCTAGGAACTGAACAAATTCGGGCTGCTGGGCGAGTAGGCTATTGAGAAAGTGCTGCATGCTGCTGATGAGTCCCCAAGACAAGACTGCCCCGGAAATGCCAAACGTGACGCCTTGGAGGATGAATGGCAGATAGATCCAACTTGTCGTCGCGCCTACAAGCTGCATGACTTCAATTTCCCGCTTGCGCGACATAACAATGAGGCGAATGGTAGTGGTAATTACGGCCATTGCGGTGAGGGTTAGCAGGGTTGTGATGGTGAGGCTAACCCAACTTAAGCCTCGATTCAGTTGAGTGACACGTTGCACGGCTTCGTCTACATACTGTACTTCATCAACACCTTCCAGCTTCGACAGCTTCTGGGCGATCGCGGGGACATCCTGCGGCGATCGAGCCTTAACTTTAAGCTGATCCACGAGCGGATTGCCATCCAACTGTTTGGTAGCACCATTAATGTCAGATACGCCTAAATCCTTTACCAGTGCTGCCCAAGCGGCTTCTTTGGAAACAGCCTGTGTTTCGGCCACCCCTGGTATGGTAGCCACGATCGAGTTCAGTGTATCGGCTTGCACGCCTGTATCCAGATAGACCGAGACTTCCAGCTGGCTCCCAAACTGGTTCAGCAGTCCTTCCAGTTGCCACGATGCCTGAAGACTTACCCCAAACAAAAAGAGCAAAACGGTCACAGTGCTGATAGCGGCCCAATTCATCCAACCGCCGCGTCGCAGGCCCAGCAGCGTCTCGCGCAGCAAATAATCTAGCTTGGTGAGAAATTGAAACATGCGCCTTTCTCTCTACTTTCGCGTCAGGCTAACGAGCCTTTCTCGTAAAATGCTCTCTTGCTGGCTATCGTCAAGGTTACGGGCAACTTCAACGGCCTGTTGATAGCTCTGCTTCGCCTTAGGATAGTCGCCTACTGTTTCGTACAGTTCCCCCAACGTTTGCAGCGAGGTTAGTTCCTGTTGATCGTTCTCTAGCATCTGTGCTACGCGCAGCCGTTGATTCAGCAATTCGATGGATTGTCTATAGTCTCCAATCGCTTTGAGAGCAACAACCATACCATCGATCGCGCGAAACTGGTTGGGGCGATCGCGACTAATATCACTTAGCCTGACTGCCAACCCGTAATACTTCATGGAGTCACGGTACTGCCCTTCTGCCTGGTACAGGTCGCCCAAATTGTTCAAGCTCGTGGCTTCTCGTTTGGTGCTACTGGCTCGACGAGCGGCGGCCAGAGCAATGTTGTATTCCTCAAGGGCACGATCGCGATCGCCGAGACCTACGGCTAATAGCCCCAAACTATCGTGCGTTAACGCGGCTCCATCTGCACTGTTAATGCTGGTTGAAATGGCAAGGGCTTCGTTAAACAGCGATGTGGCTGACGTAATGCCACCCCGTTTTGCCAGCACTCTACCGAGGCTATTCAAAGCATAGATTTGCCCTTGAAAGTCTTGCTCATCGCGCGCGATCGCCAACTGTCGGCGCAGCACATCTTCCGCTTCGACCGAGCGTCCCAGGCGAGAGTATGCCGAGCCAAGGTAACCGTAAGCCAGCGCCTCACCAGAGCGATCGACCAGGTTTTGGTAAAGCCTCAACGCCTGCTGCCACGACTCCACTGCATCGAGTAATGAACCATCAAATTCCTGGTCTTTACCCAATTGCAGCAGTCGATCGGCTTCATTCCTGGATGCCCCCTGTGTACCGTTGTTCAGCGGTACGGACATTTGCCGATTCAACTGCAACGACTGATTTAAATCGGCAGCACCGACGGTCGGCGCGAAGAGCGCGATCGCACTCAGAACAACCGATTGGCTCAAAAGGCTCAGGCTCCAACGATTCATCATCCTGCCTCTAACGAGTGATTGGTGGATGGGCGAGGCATGGGTACCTACTCAACGCTTGGTTCCATTAAAGCAGCACTAAACCCCAACCCGCTTCTAGAATTCCCTTCCAGGTAGATGGTGCGCACATCTTCTGGTAAGGTTGCCTCCAGCAAGCGATAGCCTTCCTGCACCTGCGATCGTACCTCTGTGGGAGACATCACTTCACCCTCTGCCCGCAAGTAAGCCGAAATCCGCGTTTCGCTCCAGTTGAAGGTTTGCGCCATCAGCACAACGAGCCGTAGCGTTGGTGGCATTTGATCGAGCGCTCGTTCGATATAGCACCACAGGGGTGGCGGCGCGGCTTCGAGATTGTATTGAATCGCTTCTACAGGCGGCAACTCAGCCCGATTAATGCAAATGGCTGTCACGTTAATCAACCAGCTTTGCAATGTCATGCCAGCCTCACTTTCGCTGCTGCCGCCTCGCAAATCGACTCCGCCTAGCTCATGGAAGATATGCCGCCAGGTGTTTCCAAATAAGTAGTCTGCCTGTACGGGCGATCGAGCCGAATGCCGAATCAACGTGTAAACCATCGGGCTATAGCGACAGAAAATCGCCGTAAAGTACTGCCCAGAGTCTGGATACCGCTGAAACAGCGTCAGCAAATCTTGATCGCTATAGTGTGTCAGCCCCTTGACTACGGGATGATTACACTCTGGAAATGACGGAATTGCAGGAAAGGTAGGAATGGACACAGCCAAGTTACCAGCTAGTGGTGGAAATGAATGACCTCCCATATATAAGCCGTTTTTGGCTAATTGACACGATTTTTTTACAAATTGGGAGAAGGGAGAGCAGTGAGGGGTGAACGTTAAGAGCTTTGAGTTTTGAGTTGATTCAGCGGTCAGCGGTCAGCTATCAACCTCAGTTATCAGCTTTTTAGCCTTTAGCCTGCACTCTTCATCCCTCATCCTTCTGCCCTCTGCCTTTCGCCTTCGTCCCCACTTCCCACTACAGACGTTCTTGATACAATGGTTAGAGGTGCTTAAACTCATTGCCTGCAAATGCCGTTTAGCAAGCTTCTTCGATCGTTTGCCCTGTTTCAATCACCACCATGCTTATCCGTAGTACTCTGGCTCTTGTTCAATCGTTACCGCTGGCATCCATTCCTGGGCTGGATACGTTGTTTTCAACTCAGGGCATTATGGTGATGCTACTGGGGGCGTATGCCGTGGCGATGTGGATGTTTCTGACCAGTGCGCCGAAAGTTCACACCATTATGGTATCGGATGTGCAACTGGCGCGGAACCTCTACGAAGGGCTGTTGGAGCTACCAGCGGCGGATATTCCGCTCCACTATTATTACAACTACGAGCAATCATTAGGGACTGCGGCGATCGACCCTCTGTACGTTACACCTGGGCTAGGGCGATCGACCATCAACACTGCCAGCACACCAGAAGGACTGTGGTATCAACTCAAGAAGAATACCCAACTGCATGTGATTTCGGGAGCCAGCATGGGCGAAAAGAATCGACAACGCCATGTGTGCTTCGATCGTGACTGCCTGGAGCAAGTGCTACTGCGAGTGCAGATGCGAAATGTGAAGCACAAGATCCGCCAGGAGAAGCCGCTCAATTTTTTAGTAAAGGATTATGAGGGCAACGTGATTGAAATGGCAGAAGTGTCGAATTAAATATCTATGCAGTATCGTCGGTTTGGGCGCACAGAACTATCGATGCCTGTTTTTTCGTGCGGTGGGATGAGGTATCAGCACAAGTGGCAGGATGTTTCGCTGCGAGAGATTCCAGCTGATAACCAGGCGAATCTGGAGGCGACGATCCGGAGATCGCTTGAATTGGGCATCAATCATATCGAAACGGCACGAGGCTATGGCACGTCGGAAATGCAGCTAGGGCAGATTTTGCCAGCGCTTCCCCGTGAGAAACTGATCGTGCAAACAAAAATTTCTCCGGTGGCGGATGCTAAAGCGTTTCGGCGCACGTTTGACCAATCGCTGGCATACCTAAAGCTGGATTACGTCGATCTATTGGGCTTACATGGCATCAATACGCCTGAGTTGCTGGATTTTTGCATCCGTCCGGGTGGTTGCCTGGATGTGGTTCGCACGTTGCAAAAACAGGGTAAAGTCCGCTTTGTAGGCTTTTCAACGCATGGGCCGACAAACGTGATTGAGCAGGCGATCGCCACTGACCAGTTCGACTATGTGAACCTGCACTGGTACTACATCAATCAAACGAACTGGTCTGCCATTGAAGCCGCCACTCGTCACGATATGGGCGTTTTCATCATTAGCCCATCTGAAAAGGGTGGCATGCTCTTTCAAGCACCGCAACGGCTGGTGGACTTGTGTACGCCGCTGAGTCCGATCGTCTTCAACGATCTGTTTTGCCTCAGCCATCCTCAGGTGCATACGCTCAGCGTCGGTGCTGCCAAGCCACAAGATTTTGATGAACATCTGAAAACGCTGGCGTTACTCGATCGCGCTTCGGAACTTCTCCCGCCAATTGTCGAGCGACTGGAGCAAGCCGCGATCGAGCGTCTGGGTGCAGAATGGATGCAAACCTGGCATGTGGGCTTACCAACCCCCGCCGAAACGCCTGGTGGCTTAAATATTCCTGTGATGCTGTGGCTACGGAATCTGGCGATCGCCTACGACATGGTGGACTTTGGCAAGATGCGCTACAACCTGTTGGGGCAGGGGAGCCACTGGTTTCCGGGTGCAAGCGGCGATCGGATTGCAGAACTCGATTTGCGGCAATGTCTTGCCAACAGCCCTCATGCCGCCAAAATTCCCACGCTTTTAACCGAGGCGCATGAGCTTTTGGGTGGTCAAAAAATCCAGCGCTTATCAAGGCAGTAAGCCGCTATACCCAATAATCAAAACCTCGGAGGTTTAAGCAGCGACATTGTTTAATGCGTCATGCCTATTAAAACCTCCGAGGTTTGTGTCAGTCGTCATGAAGCGATAAGGGACTACATCATCCCCATGCCACCCATGCCGCCCATACCACCCATGCCACCCATGCCGCCCATGCCGCCCATATCGGGGGCACTAGCCACTGCTTTGGGTTCAGGCTTCTCGACGACGAGGGCTTCGGTGGTCAGCACCATGCCTGCAATCGATGCGGCATCTTGAATCGCAGAGCGCACCACCTTAGCAGGATCGACAATACCGGCTGCAATCAGGTCTTCGTAGACATTGGTAAGTGCGTTGTAGCCGATGTTGAAGTCAGCGGTACGAACCTTCTCGACCACAACAGTGCCTTCAACGCCAGAGTTGTCTGCAATCTGACGCAGGGGGGCTTCTAGCGCTTTGATGAGGATGTTTGCACCAACTTGCTCTTCTGCACTCAGGCTGTTGCTAAACTCAGCCAGCTTGGGGATGAGGTGAATCAGCGTTGTGCCGCCGCCAGGAACAATGCCTTCTTCCACCGCTGCTTTCGTTGCATTGAGGGCATCTTCAATGCGGAGCTTGCGGCTTTTAAGTTCCGTTTCGGTTGCCGCACCAACTTTGATGACCGCCACGCCACCTGCCAGTTTGGCAATGCGCTCTTGGAGCTTCTCTTTGTCGTATTCGGAATCGCTGCGTTCAAGTTCTCTACGAAGTTGGGCTACGCGCTGCTCGATGTCTTTTGTGTTCTCAACGCCAGAGACGATCGTGGTGGAATCCTTTGTGATGGTAATCTTCTGCGCTTTGCCCAGCATTTCGAGGGTGACGGTGTCGAGGCTGAGTCCGATTTCTTCGGAAACAACCGACCCACCCGTGAGAACGGCAATGTCTTGCAGCATGGCTTTACGGCGTTCGCCAAAGCCGGGTGCCTTGATTGCAGTGGCGTTTAGTACGCCGCGCAAACGGTTTACCACCAGGGTTGCTAACGCTTCGCCTTCTACGTCTTCGGCAATGACCAACAAGGGCTGCCCCGATCGCGCGATTTTCTCCAGTACCGGAATCAAATCCTGAATGGAGCTAATTTTTTTGTCAGCCAGCAGAATGAGTGCATTGTCCAGTTCGGTAATCATCCGCTCAGCGTCGGTGACAAAGTAGGGGGAGATGTAGCCGCGATCGATCTGCATCCCTTCCACCAAATCCAGCTCGGTGTTGAGCGATTTGGATTCTTCGACGGTGATCACGCCATCTTTGCCAACTTTATCCATTGCTTCAGCAATCATCGCGCCGACTTCTTCATCGTTGCCGGATGAAACGGTAGCGACCTGGGCGATCGCGTTTCCTTCCACGGGCTTGGCGACTGCCTGAATTTCATCCACCAGCTTGATCACGGCTTTCTCAATGCCGCGACGGAGGGCAACCGGATTTGTCCCAGCGGCGACATTTTTCATGCCTTCGCGGATCATGGCTTGTGCCAGCACAGTAGCAGTGGTGGTGCCATCGCCTGCTAAATCTTTCGTCTTGGAAGCAACTTCCCGAATCAAGGAAGCACCTGTGTTCTCAAGCGGATCTTCTAGCTCAATTTCGCGGGCGATCGTCACGCCGTCATTCACAATCTGGGGTGCGCCATACTTCTTTTCCAAAAGGACGTTACGCCCTTTGGGGCCCAAGGTCACGCGAACGGCATCTGCCAGCGCATTCACGCCTCGCTCTAATGCCTGCCGCGATTCGTCATTAAAGACAACAATTTTTGCCATAACTACTCGCTCAGTTCTCCACATTGACTTTAGCACTCTCTGCGATCGAGTGCTAAGAATTCACAAGGTAATCCCTTTGTGAGCAGATTTTGGGGTGAGCAGATTTTGAGGTAAGGCGGTGGAGTCTACAGAAGCGCGATCGCTCGCGTGGGTTTGCTTCTGCTGCGTTAACTGGCTGGTGTATTGCTCGCCCCACGTCCGCATGAGCAGCAAAATCGGCTCTAGGCTGCGACCAAACTCCGTGAGCGAATATTCCACTTTGGGCGGCACCTCTGCATAAACCGTCCGTAAGACCACCCCGTCCTGCTCTAGCTCCCGCAATTGCAAGGTCAACATCCGTTGAGTACAACCGTCGATCAGCCGATGCAGTTCATTAAACCGCTTGGTGCCTTCCATCAGGTGAAAAAGAATCACCCCTTTCCAGCGTCCGCCAATGACATCTAGCGTGGCTTCCACAGCGCAACCGTAGCGGCAGTCATACTGTCGTTTTCCCATAGCATCTTTAGGTAGGATACTTTTTGATAGTACTCTACAAAATTGTGCGTACTTGTCAAACAGTAGGCTGGCTCTCAGAATGAAGGTGTTCGTAAAGAGGTGAAAGTCGGGGAAGCAGGGGGAGATGGGGAGGCAGAGGGAGTGGGGAGGCAGAGGAAGCAGAGGGAGCAAGGGAAGTAGGGGATCAATCCAATCTCTCTAGCGCAACTCAGAATTCAAAGCTTAAAACTTAAATCTTCCCTTTCTCCCTCGCTTCCCTTGCCTCCCCCGCTTTCCCACGCCCTCAACCCTTTTAGGAGTTTTCTATGCAAGTGTATGAATTACGGAGCGATCGACCTGGATTGGATGCCGTGACGTTGGTCGAGCGGCCTGATCCCCAACCACAAGCAGGGCAAGTGTTGGTAAAAATGCACGCCGCCTCGTTGAACTATCGAGATTTGCTGGTAGCGAAAGGCGCGTATGGTTCCCAGGAAGTACAGCCGATCGTGCCGCTGTCGGATGGTGCGGGCGAAGTGGTTGCGGTCGGTACGGGTGTGAGCCGTGTGCAGGTGGGCGATCGAGTGGCAGGCATCTTTATGCAAACGTTTTTGGCAGGCGAACTCACATCAGAGAAGTCGAAATCGGCATTGGGTGGCGCGATCGATGGCGTGCTGGCAGAGTACGTTGTGTTCGATGAACAGGGCTTGGTGAAAATTCCTGCTCATCTTTCCTACGAGGAAGCGGCAACGCTACCGTGTGCCGCCGTCACAGCCTGGAATGCTCTGGTTGCCGAAGGGCAGTTAAAAGCGGGTGACACCGTTTTGCTGCAAGGCACAGGCGGTGTTTCACTCTTTGCGCTGCAATTTGCCCACCTAATAGGTGCAACGGTTATTATCACCAGTAGCAGTGATGCCAAGCTAGAGCGGGCAAACCAGCTAGGGGCCGCCAGTGGTATCAACTACAAAACCACGCCCAACTGGGAAGAAGTGGCCTGGAATCTGACTGACGGCAGAGGCGTTGATCATGTAGTGGAAGTGGGTGGCTCCAGTACCCTGTCTCAGTCGCTCAGAGCCGTCCGCTATGGAGGGAGAATTGCCCTGATCGGCGTGCTGACGGGCACGGCAGGAGATGTGAAAACCAGCGCCATTCTGCATAAGCATGTGTGCGTCCAAGGCATCTATGTTGGCTCCCGCGATCACTTTGAGGCGCTGAATCGGGCGATCGCCTTACATAAGCTACATCCAGTCATCGATCGCACCTTCCCCTTTTCTGAGGCCAAAGAAGCTATGCAGTACCTCGAAAGCGGTGCGCACTTTGGCAAAGTCGTCATTACCATTTGAGCCATTGTCTAGCCGTCAGCGGTTAGCTTTTAGCCTTCATCCTTCATCCTTTAGCCTTCATCCCTCATCCTTCCTCTTTACTTCTGCCCTCTGCCTCCTGCCTTTTGCCCCTTAAGCCATCACCATACCGCCATCCACATTCATCACCTGTCCCGTAATGTAGGCAGCCGCCGGATCAGCCGCTAAAAAGCGGATCAAACCTGCCACTTCTTCAGGCTTGCCATAGCGTCCTAAGGGAATAAATTGCAGGATGCCCTCTGCTTTTAGGTCAACAGTCATGTCGGTTTCGATAAAGCCAGGAGCGACTGCGTTGACGGTAATGCTACGGGTTGCTAGTTCTTTTGCCACCGTTTTGGTAAAACCAATGACCCCTGCTTTCGCCGCACTGTAGTTTGCCTGACCGGGATTGCCCATTTGTCCTGCAACCGAGGTGATGTTGATAATACGCCCTGATCGCTGCTTCAACATAATCTTGCTCACCGCACGGGTACACAAAAAGACCCCAGTTAAGTTGAGGTCAATCACTGCTTGCCAATCTTCGGGTTTCATCCGCAGCAGCAGCGTATCGCGGGTAATGCCAGCATTGTTCACCAGAATATCCACCTGCCCCCACTTCTCCATGACGGCATTGATTAAACCATCCACCTGCTCGGCTTTAGATACGTCTGCCGGGAGCGCGATCGCCTGACTGCCCATTGCCTCAATCTCTGCCACTACCTGATCGGCAGACTCGCGTGAACTGGCGTAGTTTACAACAACGCTTGCCCCTTCTGCTGCTAACGCCAGCGCTGTCGCACGACCGATCCCGCGTGAAGCGCCTGTGACGATCGCCACTTTCCCGTGTAGCCGTTGCAGGTCGGTTGGCAGTGCTTCCATAGTTCTCTCTCCAAATGTCGCTTACTGAATCATAGGGGAAAGGGGGAATGGGCGTGGATGGGCAGAGGGAGCAGAGGAGAACGTTGATTGCAAGGATTAAGAAAGTGTTGGGTTTTAGCGGTAGGAGAGATATGAGGCGCGATCGTAGAGAGCAAAGCCAGGATTAAACGATCGCACTGGAGAATTGAACGATGGCAGTAAAAAAGCAGTTTGATAGCTTTGAAGAGTTGCTCTCTGGTTCAGACTTGCCTGTTTTGGTTGATTTTTACGCAACGTGGTGCGGTCCTTGTCAAATGATGGCGGGCATTTTAGAGCAAGTAAATGCTCAAATGAAGCATCAGGTGAAGGTGATTAAGATTGATACCGATAAATATCCGCAAATCGCTACAGAGCATCAAATTCAAGCGCTGCCCACGCTGGTGTTGTTTAAGCAAGGGCAACCTGTAGAGCGCATTGAAGGCGTGGTGCCAGCGGAGAAGCTGATTCAGCGGCTGCGATCGTTGGTGTGAGGAAGACAGGAGGCAGAAGCGACTCAGAACTCTTAACTCAAAACTGTCTTCTCCCTCCCTTTACTGATACTCCCCCTTTCCCCCACTCATATGCCCTCCTTATGGCTACAAGCACCTAGAATCAGCAAAAAAGTCCCAAAAGCCATATAACTTAAAGGTTTCGTAGATCAAGAGCCAGAGGAACGCTTTAGAATAGGGCATTGAAAGTTAGAGTGGATGCGTGTTTCAGCCATTTTATTGAAAATCCTTGTCAGGTTTTCGATCGCCGCCCTTCACTCAAAACTTCGATGAACAGTGTGTTACGCCCTAAAAACCCAAGGAGAACCTATGAACAAGGGAGAGCTAGTAGATGCGGTGGCAGATAAGGCCAGCGTGACGAAAAAGCAGGCAGATGCTGTGTTGACGGCAGCTCTAGAAGCGATCGTTGAAGCCGTGAGCGATGGGAGTAAAGTAACACTAGTTGGCTTTGGGTCGTTTGAATCACGAGAGCGCAAAGCCCGTGAAGGTCGCAACCCCAAAACGGGAGACAAAATGGACATTCCTGCGACCAAAGTGCCAGCCTTTTCGGCTGGAAAATTGTTTAGAGAGAAGGTTGCGCCGGAGAAGAAGTAAGGGAGTTGCTGAAACGTGAGGTGTGTTGAAATAAGTTTTTTGCCTCCAGCCTCCTTTTACCCTCTAGAATCAGCAACACTAAAAGAGCACCGTTTTGATGACGCCATTTGACTCAGCCATCGGTTAAGCGTCCATCGCATGGGGGGAATTTAGTTTGGGCAGCGTCACTTGCGGACTGTTCCCCCTCTGCCATTCTGGATTTTTCTGCCAGTATTAACCCGCTCGGTCCACCTGCTTCCGCGATCGCCACTATTCAAACGCACTTAAGCGATCTCAAAGCGTATCCTGATCCCCAGTACCGCGAACTGCGATTGGCGCTTAGCGAGTTCCACCAAATTCCCTCAGAGTACATTCTGCCTGGGAACGGTGCCGCTGAACTTTTAACCTGGGCATGCCGGGATCTCGCCGCTCTAGATGTTACCTGCCTGGTTACACCTGCCTTTAGCGACTATCAGCGTGCGCTTAAAGCGTTCAACGCAACGGTAAGGGCATGTCCTCTAGAACCATTCGCTAATGGAACGTGGGAGTTGAGCAAACCGCTTATCTCTGGCGATCTTGAAAGTCTGTTTCTTAGAAAAGCGGCTGGTTTATTGCTTAACAACCCGCATAACCCAACCGGGAAGCTGTTTTCAAAGGCATTAGCATCCCTTCCCGACGATTATGCTCTCGTGGTCGTGGATGAAGCATTTATGGATTTCTTGCCACCAGATGAGCAGCAGAGCGTGATTGATCTGGTAGTGGAGTATCCAAATCTGGTGGTGCTGCGATCGCTCACCAAGTTTTACAGTTTGCCAGGACTACGCCTGGGCTATGCGATCGCTCATCCCGATCGACTCCAGCGCTGGCAAGCATGGCGCGATCCCTGGTCTGTGAATGCACTGGCAGCCGCAGCAGGTGCCGTGATGGTAAAGGATACTGTGTTTCAGCAACAGACATGGCAGTGGTTAGCCGCCGCAAAGCCTTTACTGTTCAAGGATTTGTCTGCTTTACCGGGATTACAACCCTATCTAGGAGCAGCGAATTTCTTACTGGTGAAGTCAGCGCGATCAGTTGTACAACTCCAAACAGAACTCCTGCAACGGTACCAGATCTTAATTCGAGATTGTCTGAGTTTTCCTGAGTTGGGCGATCGCTACTTCCGCGTTGCCATTCGCACCGAGGCCGAAAATCAGCGATTACTGGACGGATTGAGGCAGATCCTTTCCAATGGAGAATAGGGTTAGTTTGAGCAGTAAATGCCATTTTGTAACTCAAATTTTTAACTCAAAACTCTTTTTATGCCTGTTGATTACGATCTCGTCGTTATCGGTAGCAGCGCGGCTGGCATCCATGCAGCCATTGCGGCCGCCAATCTCAAAGCCCGTGTAGCACTGGTTGAGCAAGGGTGCTCAGCCGTTAGTGATGGGTTTGGCACGCGTGTTTTAAGCGAGGTTGGGCAAACGCTCTACCAGAAGCAACGGGCAGCACAGCTAGGCTTGTGGGATGAAGTGGCTTTGCCCTCGGTAGCAACGGCTTGGGAGCAGACACAACGCTGGTCAAAGGCAGCAGCGTTGGCGATCGCTGATCCCCTGTCTCCTTCAGCCCTTTCTGCAATGGGCGTTGACGTGCTTTCTGGCTGTGGTGAGTTTCATCGTAAGCCAACGTTGGGCTTTAGGGTGAACGATCGCGCGCTGCGATCGCGCGCATACTTGCTTGCGATCGAGCAACTCCCCGTTATCGTCAAAACGTCTGCCTCTCGCTATGCTGTACCTGCGCCTCTTGCTCTCCCAAACATTGATGGCTTGGCAACAGTCGGCTATTTGCATGCCAACACCGTACTGCAAAAGATGCCAGCATTTGAGGCGTTGCAGCGCTTGGTGGTTATTGGCAACGACGCGATCGGCGTTGAACTGGCGCAAAGCTTGGTTCGGTTGGGGCAAGCAGTCACGCTGATCGTTTCGTCTCCCCGCATTCTGCCTGACGAAGATTCAGACGCCGCATTTTTGCTTCAGGCACAGCTAGAAGCCGAGGGTGTTGAGGTTTTAACGGACACCACCGTAACGCAAGTGCGACACATTGATGACAGCAAATGGGCGCAGGCGGGTAATCACGCGATCAAAGCCAGCGAAATTATTCTGACGACTGCCACCCCCCTTGACTGGAAAACGCTCAATCTTGAAGCTGCCAATGTCAAGATGTCTGCCTCAAACGTGATCGTGAACGCCAAACTGCAAACATCGAACCCTCACATTTATGCCTGTCGGAGTCAGTTTGATGGCGCTTACACCTCTCATCAAGCGATCGCCGACGCAAACACTGCCCTCAAAAATGCACTTTTTCTGCCGATTGCCAAGATAAGCGATCGTTCGGTTCCATCGGTCATTGCCACGGTTCCTCCCCTGGCACGGATCGGACATACGGAGCCTTCTGCGATGCAACGTTTCGGCAAGGATGTTGTTGTCCTCCAGCAGTCGTTCAAGGCGCTAACGAAAGCCCAACTTCAAGGCGAAACAACCGGATTTTGCAAGCTGCTCGTGCATCGCAATGGTTCGCTGTTAGGCGCACATATTGTCGGTTTGCAGGCAGAAGAACTCATTGCCCCGATCGCCCTTGCCATGCAGCAAAAGATCAAAATTCAGGCGATCGCGGCTCTCGTCCTACCCTCTTCTTCTCTCGCCGAAATTATGCAACAAACTGCCGCTGAATGGCATCGTCTTCGATGGCAGCAGAACTCGAAACGGCAAGACTTTTTGGAAGGCTTTTTTAACTGGCGGCGATCGCAAAGTTGAGGAATCAGAAATCAAATTTTTTTTGGGCGTTTGTAGGGACGTTACATATAACGTCCCTACAAACGTCAAACCCTTGCCAGCGTCACCTTCTCCGGCTGATCCTGATACTTGCCACGACGGGTTTCGTAGCTGATCGCGCAGGGTGCTCCCTCCAGGAAAAGCAACTGCACCACGCCTTCATTGGCATAGATCCGACAGTCGGCACTGGATGAGTTAGAGAACTCTAGCGTCAGATAACCGCGCCAACCAGCTTCGGCGGGTGTCAGATTGGCGATGATGCCGCAACGGGCGTAGGTGCTTTTACCAATACAAACGACCGTCACATTTTCGGGCACTTCTAGTCGTTCGAGGGCAACCCCTAACCCATAGGAATGGGCAGGTAAGATGAAGTGATAACCATCATTGTCTTCATGCAATTGGGCAGGCTCTAAATTTGCTGGATTAAAGTTTTTGGGATCAACCACTGTACCTGGAATGTGCTTAAAAATCCGAAATTCGGACGGTGAGAGGCGCAGATCGTAGCCATAGCTGCTTAGCCCATAAGAGATTACAGGTAAACCATCGGCTTTTCTAACTAGCTGCGGTTCAAAGGGGCTAATCATGCCCTTCTCTGCCATTTGCGCAATCCAGGTATCGTTTTTAATCATAGGAATTAACCTGATAGAACAATGAGTTCAAACGAGGTGAGTCATCACCAAACTAATCAAGGACAGATTATGCACTAAGATGGCAACCGCTTAAGCACCATAGACCTCTTCGTAAATTTCCGAGAGTGTGTCATGGAAGCCCCATCCTATGTTGGATGTATCCTTGACAATTTTTTGAAAACGCTTCTGAAAACCATCTTGAATTTCATTTTTTGTAACCCACTTTATGGCATCACCATACATACTTTCCATGCTGTTGTAAAAAGGTTCGTCAATATCCCCATAAGCATTTGTAAATTTCACGCCCTGCTCTACATAAAAGAGCATGATGTCCGCCATATTTACAGGATTTCTGCACAGCTTTTTGTACTCAGAAACTGCCTTTCTTGCAACTGAAAGCCTCGCCTTGCCATAGCCGCGAGTCGGAAAAAACTCATGCTCAATGATCTGCTTGTACTTTGCAATGACGTGAGTTTCATCTTCAGGGTTTAGCTTGAGCTGATAATAATCCTTAACAGGTTGAAATCGCTTGCAAAGCTCGACAATGTCTTTGGCAAGTTCTTCTCTTGGGCAGTCTTTCAAATATTGCTTAAGAACAGTAAGGCTGAGAGTGTCTTTTGCCATGTCAATAAGTTCACAGAGTGAGCTAGTGGTCTGTCGAGACTTATTTTGTGAGTTTCTCACTTACAAAATAACAACCTTCACTAAACCCAAAGCACAAAATCAAAACTGACGAACCACTAGTTGAGTAGCGATTGGTTTGTACATCCAAGCGATCGCGGACTATCTCCTAACACCAGAAAATTGCCGACTTCAAGGTTGGTGGCTCCTGCGAAGTTCGGTAATTTGGTCTGCGACATCCAGGAGCGATCGCGGCATTTCGGGGCCAGTGAGAATAACATCGACATGACGTGGGCGCTGCTTCAGGAAGGACAGCACTTCTGTATCGGCAATTAGCCCAAAGTTGACTGCCAGGCTGAGTTCATCCAGTACTACAAGCTCGTATTTGCCTTCCAGGACGATCGCGCGTGTATACTCCCAGAGTTCCAGCAAAGATTGCGTCTCTTCCTCATCTAAATGAGGTGTATCAATGCAGCGCGGCAAGTTGCAGCGAATCCAATCCAGATTTTGCCCCAACTGCACGGGATGTTCATAACCTTGCCCAATGCCGCCTTTCAGGAACTGCACCACCAGCACAGGTGTTCCCTGCCCCGCAATGCGTAGCGCCTGCGCCATGACGTTCGTGAAAAAGCTGCGATGCGAACAGGTAAAGACCTGTACCAACCCCTCTACCCGATGGGTGAGTTGATGATTGACATCTAGCGAGGGGGTTTCGATCTGTGAAACCATAAAGCGTGACCCAGTAGCGGTGAATCGGTATCAGCGTTTGGTTGAATTTGAAGTACCCAGAATCTAGCGTGCTTTAACAAATTTCTCCCATATCAAACACTATATGTAATAGTCCGTCAAGTAATCGGGGAGAAGGGCGATCGTGGAATTAATCAGCCCAAACTGCCATAGCGCCTCACCAAGTGAAGATGCCCCTGTCTTTTAGGAGATGACGATCGTGGTCGCTGTTTCTAACGTGCTAAAGATAACCATCACGCTTCATCTGAGCACCGTCAGCTATGAAACCGCTTTACCTTTGGATTGCCGTCCTACTCAGCTTGGTAGGTTACTGGGTGTTGATCAACGTCCTGTTCTAACCTGCCCTCATTGTGGTGAGAGCTATCTTGCAACTGAAACGTTACACCACATTGAGCAAGCTAAATCAAACCGTTAGCACCTGGCGGTTAAGTGTTTTGTTGCGATCGCACATTACGAGTGAAGACAAGAACTGCTTCTTGCTTGACTCACTGCACTAGCTACAAGCAGCCGAGGATCTGGCAATTGAAGCGCTGATACTCGTTGTTGAGTAATCAAGCTGTAGCGCAGTATAGATTGTGGATTTGATAAGCAATGCTATCCAGTTAAGCAGGCGTATCTAACCCCAGAGAGAGGCGATCGTCCAATCGTTGATAAACTCGCTCAATGAGGCGCAGTTGGGCTGTTAGCTCGGCGGCTAATCCGACGATTTGATCCCGTTCCATACAATCCCAGTTTGGCGGATTTTAGCGGCAAAGTGACATTGATCTAAGGGCACCACATCAACCTCTCGATCGACGTGCAGAGAAAGATAGCTGCCAAGACCAAAGGGATCTCCATGCTGCAAACTTTCAACCGCCAGGTCAAGATCTGATTGACGGGAAAAGCGACCAGTCTGAGTGATGGAACCAAACAAATACCCCTGCTCGATCCCAAAATCAATCGCGTGGTGCTGCAACCAAATCAATGCCATTTGCAGAAGCTGCTGGCGATCGTGCTCCGATTTCTGCCGCTGTTGAGCCAGCTTTTCGTCAAGTAACGGGGTAGGGAATGTCATTTCCTGATTCTAGCCTGGTTCAATCATTTCCTCTCTTCGATCGATGGCGCAGCGAACCATCCTTTGCATCGTTTGGTTGACAGTAGCCGATCGCTCAAAGAATATGTCAGGATCAGGTGTTGCTTATCGGGTCTGCCATGCTGGTGCAAACGTCTTCTTCGCTGCCGTTTCTGGGTTCTGATGTCGCGGCGACTTACAACAATGCAAAGGTTGTGATCCTGCCCATTCCTTACGAGGCGACGACCACCTATCGTCGGGGCTGTGAGCATGGGCCTGATGCCATTCTGGATGCGTCACAGCAGGTCGAGTATTACGATGAGGAACTCGATCGCGAACTGTGGGACGTGGGGATTTATACAGAAGAGGCGATCGCCGATACCCGCAATGGGCAAAAAGTCTCGTCTGAAGAGATGCTTCGTGTCACGCAGGAGACCATTTATAAGCTGGCTTCAGACGGCAAATTCGTGATCTCGTTGGGTGGCGAACACAGCATCACGACCGGGATTGTGGAGGGATATCGGCAGGCAAATCCAGGCGAGTCATTTACGGTGGTACAGGTCGATGCTCACGGCGATTTGCGTCACGAATACGAAGGTTCCATCCACAACCATGCGTGTGTCATGCGGCGCATCGTGGATATGGGGTTGCCAACCGTGCAGGTGGGCATTCGCAGCATTTGCAAAGAAGAAGCCGAGCTGATCAAAGAGAAACAGCTTGCCGTTTTCCGCGCACGAGAGATTGTGGTGCAGCCAGACTGGATCGATCGCGCTGTAGCCAGCATCAAAACCAAAAAGGTTTTCATCACGATCGACCTTGACGGCATCGACCCCACGCTGATCCCCGGAGTCGGCACTCCCGAACCTGGCGGCTTAAACTGGTATAGCTTGCTCACCTTCATCCAGCGCATCTTTGCCAACCATCAGGTCATCGGCTGTGATGTCATGGAACTCGCTCCTATTAACGATTCTGTGGTGTCGGAGTTTACGGCAGCGAAATTGGTCTATAAACTAGTGGGATATCAGGCGATCGCGCAAGGGTGGGAGTAGAAGGTAAAAGGCAAAAGGTAAAGGGCAAAAAACCGCAGAGACGCAGAGGCGCAGAGAAGATTCAGCACAAACCTTTTAGCCTTCATCCTTTAGCCTTTTTCTCCTAACTAACAACTAACAACCTTAGCGAAGCCATGCCGAAGGCTTTACAACCAACAACTTCCCTCTCCCGCTCTACCAGGATTCAGGTTCATGGAAAAAATGAGTACCGTGATTGGTAATTACGCCCCCGACTTTGAGATTCCAGGGATTGATGGCACTGTGCATCATCTAGCACGGTATTTAGAGCGGTTTCGTGCGGTAGCGGTTGTGTTTATGTGCAATCACTGTCCATACGTGCATCGGCATCTCGATCGCCTGAAGCAGATCCAGACGGATTTTCACGACCAAGGAGTAACGCTGATTGGCATCAATGCTAACGACGCTGATCGCTATCCTGATGACAGCTTTGAGAACATGAAACGCTTTGCTGCCGAACATCAACTTAACTTTCCCTACCTGCGGGATGTGACACAAGAAGTTGCCCAGAGCTTTGGCGCTGAGAAAACACCTCACATCTTCCTGCTGAACCAGAACGGGGTGCTCTGCTATAGCGGCTCGGTAGACGATAGCCCAAACGATCCGGGCACTGTGCGGATGACGTATCTGCGAGACGCGATCGCCCAAATTTTGATCAATGCTCCCATTCGACCAACCTCAACAGAGCCAGTAGGCTGTTCTGTTAAGTGGCATGCTTAGGGTTATATTCCAGACCTGTGATTTATCTTTGTAGGGACGTTACATGTAACGTCCCTACAGATCACGACTGATTACTTTGCCGCTTTTGCACGATTTACAATCCTCAACCGTTGCGTAATCATAGTCATGCCGTCGTGTCGTACTAAAACGGCTGAGATCCAGCGATTGTCAGCCGTGAGTGGAGCGCGACCGACTTTGAAAATGCCGCCAGCAGATAACAGTTCTAAGTCAAGTGTGGTCGGGTTAACAAAGCCATCCGCTTTGACGGGTTCTTCAAGCGCTGTTCCCAGCAGCAAGTCGTTCCCCAGTGGTTCCTGTACAACGGCATCAAAGCTAAATTCTTGCCCAGTTGTCACCTGTTCTGGTAGGGTTAACTTCACGTTGGGGGGATTAGTGCCAGACGTGATTTGGCTGCGTTCAGCGAGTATATTCTGCCGCACAATCTTTTGATTTTCAAACTGTTGCTGTGCCTGTAAGGTAGAGTCAATCTTCAGTTCGCGATCGCCGACCTTTTGTGTTCCTGTGACATGGGTAACCGTTTCTGCTGTAAACCCACCGCCTTCGGCTTTCCAGTTTTTGAGTTCAGTCTGGTAGGTCAAATTTGGATAGCGTTTCCAAAGTTGAGTCAGGGCTTGCTCTAGCGTTTGACGCGTTAAGCCGTCTGAGTGCGTAAAGTTAGGGCTGTAGAACGCTAGAACAGACTGAACGTTATGATTACTAGCGGCTTTGTCGATCGCGGCTAACGTCTCTTTCAGAGGAGCGGGCGCTGTTTCAGGTGGCTCTGCATTCACGCGATTAGCCTGTAGGGCGCTACTAACCGTCATTGCTAAACCAAGCGCCACTAGAAACGCCTGCCAACGCCCCTGCCTTGCCTGGAGATGGCATGAAGCGAGTTGAGGCAGAGCAGGTAAGAAGTGCAAACGCTTAGGCATAGGAATAGCAATTGGATGAGTGGACAACAGCGATTTGAAGTACAATCTGCAACTTAGCATCCCAAACTTAACATCTCAGACTTAACATCCAAACTTATGTATCCCATAGAGGGTGGTAAGTGAACCACAAGAGGATGGCCCGATGGGTCGGCTGCTGAGATGCCAATAACGAATGCCGTATGGTTGAGACGATTGTGAACGATTCTCCTGATTCTACTCTGACAGCAAACGCCAACGCTGTAGTAGCAGAAACTTCTCCAAAGCGGTTACTGCTTGCGGCAAGTGGTACAGGTGGGCACGTTTTCCCCGCGATCGCGGTGGCTGAGCAGCTTTCCGAGGGCCAGGCAGATTATCGGATTGAGTGGTTGGGTGTTCCCGATCGACTGGAGACGCAGTTGGTCCCCGATCGCTATCCACTCCATACCGTTACCGCTGAGGGGTTTCAAAAACGGGGTTTAGACAGCCTGCGCGTTGCCTTCAAGCTCATCGCCTCGATCTGGCAGGTGCGACGGTTATTACAAGTCGGTCGCTTCCAGGGCGTGTTTACGACCGGAGGCTATATTGCAGCTCCGGCGGTGCTAGCGGCACGATCACTGGGCCTGCCAGTCATTTTGCATGAATCCAACGCGCTACCAGGAAAAGTGACGCGCTTTTTGGGGCCGTGGTGTAGCGCTGTCGCCCTTGGCTTTGAGGCCGCAGCAGCCTATCTTCCTCGCACAAAAACGGTCTGTACCGGCACGCCTGTGCGATCGCAGTTCCAGGCAACAGTGCCCGTTGCCTTACCTGACCTGGAGATCCCAGCAGAAGCCCCCCTCATCGTCGTAGTGGGCGGTAGTCAGGGCGCGGTAGGCGTCAATCGATTGGTGCGGCAGTGTGCACCTGCCTGGTTTGATATGGGCATTTGGATCGTGCATTTGACGGGGGAGAATGACCCTGATGCCAAAACGCTACAGCATCCTCAGTACATTGTTTTACCGTTCTATGACCACATGGCGGGCTTGTTGCAACGGGCCGATCTGGCAATTAGCCGATCGGGCGCTGGTACACTAACAGAATTGGCGATGACCCATACACCGTCGATTCTGATTCCCTATCCCTTCGCAGCAGAAGATCATCAAACGTACAATGCCACCGTGTTTTCCCAGGCAGGAGCCGCAACGCTGTTTCAACAAGCTGACCTCACACCAGAGGTTTTGCAGGCTGAGGTTTTACGCCTGCTTGGGAGCAAAGGTCCGCACCGCCACCCCTCTGACGAGCTAAAACAGATGGCGCAACAGGCGGCAAGTCTAGCTGTACCGCACAGTGCTGAGCAACTGGCGAAACTGGTTCGTCAATGGCTGTAGGTAGGGACGTTACATGTAACGTCCCTCAAAACAAAATCGGCATCCGTTGATCGCTACGCGCCTTGATCCACAACCTGACTACCATGACTACGAGGATCGCTGCTGGTGCTAGCGGGGGTTGATACAGGCGCAGAAAACGCGGAAGTCTGCCCACTAGCTTGAGCGTAAGGGAGCGATTCACCAGAGGTGAGGGCAACAAGGTTTGCTTCCATCACCGAGTGGGGTTGTTCACCGATCGCCTGCGCGATCGCCGACCCGTCTTGACCCAAAAACACGAAATGGGGAATGCCATTCACCCGGTAAGACAGCACTTCGGGCAACCACTTGCTGTTATCTACATTCAGCATGACAAAGTTCACCCGATCGCCATACTGCTGCTTCAGTGCTTCAACATCCGGTGCCATTGTTTGACAGCTTGTACACCAGTTTGCGTAAAACTCCACGAGCGAAGGTTTGCCGTTACTCAGCGCGATCTCTAGCGGTACGGCCTCTTCTGCCATTGTAGATAGCAACCCCGACCCTGTCTCCGTTTTCAGCCCTAGAAACACCGATGAGGCTAAAACGATCGCCACCAACACAATGATAAAGTTGCGGACGCGTTTGCCTAGCGTTGCTTGATCATCCGAAGGCAGATTCGCTGGGTCTGGTGATACGGTCATAGGTCAAAAGGTTTACATCAGCAAAGAGAATACTCTCTATTGTAGCGATCGCGGCTCTGACTTGAGCTATCAGCGGTCAGCTATCAGCAATGACTGCTGAGATAGTTATTACAGCGGTTCTCAATCTGGTAAACCACAGCAAACCTTCTGTTTTCTGCTTCCTACCTCCTCTCTGCCCCCTGTTCCCTATCCCCTAAGCCCTCAATCTGATCCTCCAGATTGTTGCAATTGACATAGCCGAAAGTGGCAAGCTCCTTTACACTGCATATGATTTGTTTCGATGCTGCTGCCATGACTAACGAGAGTGAATATATCCGCAAAGCGGAAGCCACCAGAGTTCGCGTTTTAAGTGAAGCACTGCCGTACATTCAGCAGTTTGCTGGCAGAACGGTAGTGGTCAAGTACGGTGGGGCTGCGATGAAAGACGGCAGCTTGAAAGACAAAGTGATTCGTGATGTCGTCTTCATGGCGTGCGTGGGGCTGCGTCCGATCGTCGTACATGGCGGTGGCCCAGAAATCAACACGTGGCTCGACAAGTTGGGGATTGAACCACAGTTTAAGAACGGATTGCGCGTTACAGATGCCGCCACGATGGATGTAGTGGAGATGGTGCTGGTTGGCCGGGTGAACAAAGAGTTGGTGGCGCTGATCAATCAGGCGGGTGGCTCGGCGGTTGGCCTATGCGGCATGGATGCCAACTTGATTAAAGCCCGCCCTGTGGATGCTGTAGATGTCGGCTTTGTGGGTGAAGTCACTAGCGTTGATACCCGCATTCTCGAATCACTGGTTAAAGACGGGCATATTCCCGTGGTTTCGAGCGTGGCAGCCGATGAAACAGGACAGACCTACAATATTAATGCTGACACAGTCGCAGGAGAGATTGCCGCTGCCTTGGGTGCCGAAAAGCTGATTCTGCTAACTGATACAGCGGGCATTCTGCGCGACTATAAAGATATGGCTACGCTCATTCCCAAGGTCGATATTCAGGAAGCGCGGAAGCTCATTGATGATGGCATCGTCTCCGGGGGCATGATTCCGAAAGTGACGTGCTGTGTGCGATCGCTCGCTCAGGGCGTGCGTGCTGCTCACATCATCGACGGACGCATTCCCCATGCGGTGCTGCTAGAAATCTTTACCGACGCGGGGATTGGCTCGATGATCGTGGCTTCAGAGTTTATGGGATGAAGGATGAGGGATGAAAGATGAAGGGGAAAAGGGAGCACCGGGCAACTTACGTAAACCTTGAAGGTTTTGAAGGATTAAGCATCGTGACCTGGTTAACTGACAAAACATCGTTGCCCTCATCCCCAACCCTTCCCCCGGTCGGAGAAGAGAGCTAATCCAGAGTTAGTTCCCTTTTCTGCGGGAGAGGGCTAAGGTGTAGCTTGCTTCCCGCAGGTGGGCAGCTTGGACAGTGATGCAAAAGATTTGTTAGTCAATCAAGCATCGTGACTAATACGATGGCTTAAACCTTCGGGGTTTGGTTCAAGATAACCAAAGACACATTCCACAAAAGCTGCGGTTGGTTGAGACGCGCTTCGTGTGGCTTAAGATGAAGCAACGTTTATTCTTGATTAGAATTTATCCTCTAGCCCTTATCATTCAGCCTGCACACATATGCCAAACTACGCTGACCTGACAACCGCGATCGTGGCTGAAGCAAAACTTCGTGAGGATGCACTGCCGCTCCGCAACGAGTCTTGCCGCTCCAAGTTTCTCTTTCACGACACGCCGACACAAAAGGTCTGTCTATTTTTTCATGGGTTCACCGCTTACCCAGATCAATTTTTACCGTTGGGTAAAGCTCTGTTTCAGCGGGGATACAATGTGCTCATCCCGCTGATGCCAGGGCACGGCAAAGCAGGCAAATGGACGCGTGATAACCCAACCCCCTTGCCCACTGATCCGAAGGTATATCAAGCGTTTGTGCTGCAATGGATTCAGAAGGCACAGGCATTGGGGCAACAGGTGGTCATTGGTGGTCTATCAGGTGGTGGTACCTTAGCGGCGTGGGTAGCGCTCAATCATCGTGAGTTGATCGATCGCGCCCTGATCTTTGCCCCTTACCTGAGTGGCGACATTATTATTGACAAGTTGTTTATCAAACTGTCGAACTCTTACTACTCCTGGGGCGGCAATGCTGATCAGGCGATCGGCTACACCAGTTTTCAGGTGCCAGCATTACGACTATTTATGGATATGGGCGGTCAACTCATGAAACAAGCCCGCACCACACCCGCCGCACCCATGTTTATGTTCTCGACCGAAATTGATGATTCGGTTGATACCAACGATCACAAAGCCTTTTTTGCTGATGCGCTCCAGTTCCAGCCTAAATGTTGGTACCACTGCTTCGATCGCTCCTATAAAGTGCCCCATACGATGATGACGGCTGCTGAAGGCAACCAATCGGCGGAATTGCTCTACTTGATGGCAAAAGCCTACGTTGAGAGTGACCTGACCTGGGCAGAAGTAGAGGAAATTGGGTTTCGGATGACTGAAGGCAAAACCTTTCCCAGCATTGTGGCAGAACTGGGGCTTGCTAATCGCGTGGGTCCTGATATGCCCGCCATGATGACAATGGTTGACAAGGCGGCGATCGTGCAATCGCGCAACCCCTCTATGAGCGATGATAACTAGTACAGCGCATCAAAAGTTCTGCAACGTCGGTTGCAAGAGTGCTGAGCGCTGTAGCTTGCTGCCGCTTTGCAGTGGACTGAGTGCTGAGGACTGAGTAGCGCTCAAGCCTGTTGCCTCATTTCTGTTTCAGAACACCAGGCTGAAGTCTTTTAGCTGACCGTTGTAGCGGACGGGCCATTGTTGGAGCCGTTGGTGGCACCGTTTGTCGAAGCGATCGGTACACCATTTGTCATTAAAGGAGTGGCAGGACTGCTGGTACGGCGGCTTTGCTTACGACGCGAGCCACCCGCCATTTCGTATTCCTAGCTTTCACCTCAGCCTAACCCCTGTTTTGTCAGTCAAGCAGGGGCAGCACCTTAATGTTCCATTGGCACATCAGCGCTTGGGTCGCCTTTATCTAGCAGCAGCAGTAATGGTAACGAGCAGAGAAACACCACGCCGACCACGCGAAACAGATCGGCATAGGCTAAGACAGATGCTTGCAAATCGACGGTTTGACTTAGAATCGCGAGGGCTTGCTGCTTGGCAGTGACGGCATCTGTGCCGCGACTTTGCACGGCTGATGCCAGCGTGTTCAAGCGTTGCGTCGTTTCAATGTTATAGGGCGTAAGATCCGCTAGCAGCAAGGCGCGATGAAAAGCCTCACGGTCATCGAGCAGGGTGGTCAGGGCAGCGATCGCAATACTGCCACCCAATTGCCGGGTGAGGTTAAAGAAGCCTGATCCGGCGGCGATCTCTGGCTTGGGTAGAGACGAAAGCGCAGCCAGATTGAGCGGCAGATACATGAAGATGGTGAACACCCCGCGCCAGATCAGCGGATAAAATAAATCATCTTCGCCACTCTGCGGTGTGATGTTGGCGAGCTGAAACATAGAAAAAGAGATGCCTACTGCACCGATGCCAATTAGCAGGCGAGCATCGACTTTCCCGGTTAGGCGGCTCATTAGCAGCATGGCGATCGCCGATGCCATTGCACTAGGAGCCAGCAGCAACCCGGTTTGGGTGGCGGTAAACTGCAATACACCCTGAGCGAAAATGGGGATAACAAAGGTCGTGCCATACAGCCCCAGCCCCAGAATGCCGGAAAAAATACTGCCTGCTGCCAGCGATCGATGCCGCAACACCCTCAGATCCACAGCGGGATGCCGGATCGATAGCTCTCGTCCGATAAACAGGACAAACCCGATCACACTGGCGATCGCCAGTGTGGTGATGAAACTGGAATCAAACCAGTCATCTTGTTGTCCTTCCTCCAGGAAGGTTTGCAGCGAACCCACGGCAACGATTAAAAACACAATCCCCCACCAGTCCACTTTTGTCGTCTGGCTGGTCGCGTTAGTGGGGTGATCCGAATCGTTGGGCAAGGCAAACCAGGAAATCAAGGTTGCCAGAATGCCCACGGGCAGGTTAACGAAAAAGATCCAGCGCCAGCCTGGACCATCGACCAGAAAACCGCCGAGCGTTGGACCGATCGCCGGACCGACAATCACCCCCAGTCCAAAAACGGCTTGCGCCATCCCCTGTTCGGCAGGCGGAAAGGTGGTAAAGAGAATCGCCTGCGCCTTAGCCAGCAGCCCTCCGCCACAAAGCCCCTGCACAATGCGGGCGACGATCATCATCGCTAAATTGACAGAGAGACCGCACACCACCGACGAGATCGTAAAGCCAATTAGCGAAAAGATGAAGTAGTTTTTCGTGCCAAACCGTTCGCCCAACCAGGCTGATAGCGGAATCAGAATCACATTCGCGATCGCGTAGCCGGAGACAACCCAGCCAATTTCACTGACGGTTGCGGACAAACTCGCCTGCATATCGTTCAGCGCCACGTTCACGATACTGGTATCGATCACTTCTAGCAACGCACCCAGGGAGGCAGCCGCGACGATCGCCCATTTCAGCGGACCCTGGACGTACCCCATCGCATCAACGCGAGAACGGCGCTTGCCATTGCGTCTAGCAGGAGTGGCGGAGTGAGAGGATGAAGCCATAATGTTAGTTCCCCTACTTCCCACTCGTATCAACCGTTACGGTGACGCTAAGTCCGGCTCGCAGCTTGTGCTGGGGATCGGTATCGGGTTGAAACGTTAGCCGAATGGGCACCCACTGCACCACTTTGTTGTAGTTTCCGGTGGCGTTGTCCGGCGGCAGTAAAGCGTAGGTGGCTCCGGTTGCCGGACTGATGCCAGCAATGGTGGCTCGAAACACCTGTCCTGGATAGGCATCGACCCTGACCTCAGTGGGTTGACCAATGCGGAAATTGCGAATCGCCGTTTCCTTAAAGTTGGCATCCACATAGATGCGGTCTAAATACAGAGGCACTAGCGACAGCATGGGTTGTTCCGCCTGAACCCGCTGCCCGACTTGAGCCGTTAAATTCCCCACATAGCCGCTGACTGGCGCTTTGATCAGCAGATATTTAATCTGTTGGCGAGCTAGGGCTAGGTTCGCTGTTTGCTGCTTCACCTGCGCCTGATACTGTTGCTGATCATCCTGTTTAATCCCCACCTGCTGGCCACCAACCTGGTTTTGGACAAGCTGTGCTTTGGTGGCTTCGGCTTGGGCGATCGCCTTTTGCAGTTGGGCTTGAGCATTCCCCACATCCGCAACCGATTGCTCGACGGTTTGACGAGCAGCCGCTACATTAGCTTGGGCGGTTTTAACGTTAGTGCGATAGGAATCGAGCTGTTGCGCCGAGATTCCCCCTTCCTTGTACACAGCTTCATATCGCTGAAAGGTGGTCTGGTTATCCGTCAACGTCGCCTGCGCCTGGTCAACTTTTGCCTGGTTGGTTTTAACGGTGGCTTGAGCCTGCACCACAGTGGCTTGAGCCGCTGTAACGGCGGCTTCATCGGCGGCGACCTGGGACTGAGACTGCCGCACCTGAGCCTGATTGGTTTGACTCGTGTAGGGAACCGTATCCTTAGCGCTTTTCAACTGAGCCTGAGCACTGGCTAGATTGGCTTCTGCCTGCCTGGCTTTCAGCGTCAAATCGTGGTCTTCTAAGATCACCAATGTTTGCCCCGCTTCCACATAATCCCCATCTCGTACCAGCACCTGCTGCACTGTGGCATTAATTTTGGCGGCAACCGGGGAAGGATGTCCCTTAATTTGGGCATTATCCGTACTCGGATGGGTGCGCTGATGCTGCCACCAGCGCCAACCAAAGACACCGCCGATGAGCAAGACAATGATTCCAATCAAAAAAAACCAACGCTGTCTTTTGCGCTTTTCTGGAGACGATGGATCAGGCGTAGAGTCTGCGTTTGATGGTTTTCTATCTGCCGATTGATGGGATTGATCTAGTTCTTCTACGGGGCGATCGTCCGTTACAGGGGAGTCCGTTTCTAGTTGAGTCATAGGACTTGAGTGATTCAAATGATTTAGTGACACAAGATTCTTTTGTCCATTCAGCGCAGGTTGATCAACGTTGCGTTCAACATTTTGACCAAAACCTCCGAGGTTTAAGCCACTCTGTTGGTCGCTTGCTTGATTCTTCGTGAAAACCTCCGAGGTTTGCGTAAGTCCTACACTTCTGGCTTATCCTGATGCACCTACAAATGAGTAGGGTGCTGCGCTTTCTATAGCAAAACACTCAAGCTTTCCAGTCCATGCACTCTGATGTTGGGAATGGGTTTCAAAGGCTGGGTTGAGTCAACGCAGAGGTTGGGAAATTCCTCCAGCAGCGCTTTGAGTCCAATCTTGGCTTCCAACCTCGATAACGGTGCACCCAGGCAAAAATGAATGCCATTACCAAAGGCAATATGTTCATTGGGGGTGCGATCGATGATGAAGCGATCGGCATTTTCAAACTGACGTTCATCTCGATTGGCACCTGCTAGCCAGGGGTGTACTGTTTGCCCTGCAGGAATGGTCTGGTCGGCAATGTGGGTTTCAACTTGCGTAAATCGGTTCAAAAAGGCGATCGGAGAAGAGTACCGCAGAACTTCTTCAATGGCACCAGGTAAGAGCGACAAATCGTTCCGTAATCGTTCGTTTTGGTCAGGATTTTCATGCAGACACCAGATGGTATTGGCAATCAAGTTTGTGGTGGTTTCATTCCCTGCCGTCAGCAGCAGGACGCAAAAATCGACCACTTCCTGTCCAGTCAACTTTTCGCCCTGCTCATATGCCGCCGTTAAATCGCTGATCAAATCTTGCCCAGGATGAGATTGCCGCTCCTGAAGCAAGGTTCGGAAATAGTCGGACATGGTCTGGCTCGCGGTTGAATCGCTGGCTAAGATCCCATCTGACCAGTGCTTGAAGTTTTCTCGATCGTCCAGGGGGACACCGAGAATTTCGCCAATCACGACGATCGGCAGCGGTGAAGAGAACGCTTTGATCAAATCAATCTGGTTTTGTGATTTCATTTGATCCAGCAGTTCGTGAGTCAATTCAGTAATCCGAGGTGCCAGCGCTTCGACTCGATTGGGCGTAAAGACCTTCTGGACGATCGCTCGCAGTGACTGATGTTTCGGGGGGTCGGTAAAGGGTAAAGCTTGAGTAAAATCTTTGCGATCGGGAGCTTGAGGCGGTTTAGATGAAAAGGTTTTCCATTCGCTCAAGACGTGTTTCACATCGTCATAACGAAACACCATCCAGGCTTGTTGCGCTTCATCATAGAAAGCAGGCGCTTCTTGCCGCATTTGCGCTAGCCAGGGATACGGGTTGAGCAGAAATTGGGAATCGATGGGCTGGAATTGTAAATTGTCGGTCATGGCCGATCTCCTTGTGTCGAAAGTTGTGGGTCGAGCGCTACAGTCATTACGCTAAACTGCGGACTATACTCCGCAGTCAAGGGGTCTATGCAAAATGGGCTGATAAATCATGCTGATGGGAGAATTAGCGAAGGAAACCGGGCTATCGAAAGACACAATCCGCTTTTACGAAAAGCTGGGGCTAATTACTGCCCAGGAGCGGCAGGCGGGAAGCCGGATTTACAAGGAGTTTGGGGAGGAAACCGTCGATCGCTTGAAGTGGATTAATCGAGGTAAAGTGTTGGGCTTTACCTTGAACGAGATCAAGCCGTGGCTGGATGTCTGGCAGGAGGGAACGCTACCGCAGTCGGAATTGATTGCGCTGATTGAGCAAAAACTGATAGACATTGCTGAAAAAATCCAGCAGTTGAGCGAGATTGAGGCTGACCTGACTGCCACATTGAGTCGGTTAAGACAACAAAAATGACGATCGCGATAGGTATTTTGCAATGAATTCACATGCATGTATTTGGGCTACTACGACAGAGAATGAAGTTCAAATCTTGTGTTGGGCGCGCTGAAAAATGCCATCCTCCAGCCATTCCGCTGTTACTTTCAAGTTGTGGGCAGGCAAGGGCAGCATCTCCAGGTAGGTCAATTGCCGAATGGCGTAGCCCAGCTTGCCCGTGACTTTGTGTCGGTTAAATACATCCGCTGCCCCCTCTTCCATACCCAGTTTCAACAAAGTGCCGCGCAAGGATACCTGACTGGCTTGCAATGGTTCACCCTTGGAAAAGGCAATCAGGTTTTGGGCAATCGTCTTTCCCTGTTGATACGCCACTTGCGCTAAGGCAGGTTCGGGTGGCGACTGCGTCACACAATCACCGCCTGCAAACACCTCTGGATAGTTGAGTAGGTGCAGCGTCGGGGTGACAAATGGACGACCGTGTTGATCCCGATCGGTCTCTGGAATCGACAGATTTTTGATCAATGGATGCACTGCTGTTCCGGCTGTCCAGACAATTGTGGCTGCCTCTAACACCGCAGGCTGACCGTCCTGAATATAGTCAATGCGATCGGGATGCACCGCTGTCACCGTTGCTCCTAACACCAACTCCACCGGAATCACCCGCTCCTGTAACGCAGTCCGGGCGGTGTCACGCAGACGATCGTTGACATCACCCGACAAAATATCCGGGCTGCGGTTAATCAACACAATCCGAACTTCACGATGATCGCCGCCAAATCGGGCATAGAAGCCAGGGGCACTATCTGCCAGGGTAGCGGCGAGTTCAACCCCAGTCGGACCCGCACCAAGCACAGCGATCGTCACCAGCTTGCGACGCAGTTGTGGGTCTTCAACCTGGCTGGCGCGTTGAAAGCACTGAATCGTGTGCTGCCGAATCGCTAAAGCATCCGCTCCACTGCAAAACGTGAAGGCGTATTCAGCGGCTCCCGGTGTGCCAAAGTAGCCAACTGTACCGCCCAATGCCAGCACCAGATGGCGATAGGTATAGTGCAATCCAGAGCCTAGTTCTACCTTCCGCTCGGTCAAATCGATATGCTGCACCGTGTCTTGCAGAAAAGTAATATCGGTGCCATGCAGAAGTTGTTGATAGCGGGGGCAGACCTGATTGCTTTCCATCTGACCGTTGAGAAACTCATACAGCAACGGTTTAAAAACAAACCGTTCCGATCGATCAATCATCAGAATGCGACCCGAATAGTTGTGGTGGCTGAGGTAAAGCGCCGAGAACAAGCCTGTGAAGCCACCACCCAAAATGACAGTTTGTTGATTTGAATGATTCACTTCGTCGTTTAATTCTGAAAAGCAAAGGGCATTTGGCTTCATACAATGTGACATTCAAGCACCATCCAATTCGATTAATCAATGCGCTAAGAGAATGTTTGAGAAGTATGTTTGCAGCGGATTAGAACCGGATGAAATGGATAGTTGAAATGGTTTCATGCTCAGTCCTCAGCACTTTGTCCTGCTACTTAAACTCGTGCTAATTGATGCATTTGCAATCGTTGCGTGACAAACTCCCAATTCACTAAATAATCTAAAAACGCTTGAATAAAATCAGGACGACGATTCTGAAAATCCAGGTAGTAAGCGTGTTCCCAGACATCGCAAGTCAACAGTGGAATTTGTTGATAAACCATTGGATTTGCCGCATTACCCGTTTTAACGACTTTGAGTTGGTTCTGATCGAGCACTAACCAGACGTAGCCGCTACCAAACTGAAAGACTCCGGCACTTTTGAACTCAGCCACGAACTGATCAAAACTGCCAAAGCTATGGTTGAATTTCTCAGCCAAAATTTCACCTGGCTGACCACCGCCCCCCGGTTTCATGCAGTTCCAGAAGAAGGTGTGATTCCACACCTGAGCCGCATTGTTAACGATCGCTGCCTGATTTGTGTCCTGACTGGAATCGCTGTCGATCGCCAGGATGACCTCTTCTAACGATTGGTTCTCAAATTTAGTCCCTTTAACCAGCGTGTTGAGCCTGGAAACATAGGTGGCATGGTGGCGATCGTGATGGAACTCTAATGTTTTCTGAGACATATAGGGTTCTAGGGCATCGTAAGCGTAGGGCAGAGGCGGAAGTTGGAAAGCCATAATCAAGGCTCCTACAGGGCTTCGGATGCAACTGAAGTCTAGGCTTCAAGCTACGCTTTTAGTTTTGCTGATTGCCGAACGTTGGATTGCTATGTTTGTCCTGTTAAGCTGCAACTTAAGCGATCTCTGCCTAAAGGAATACTAGAGAAAATACGTTGTAAAATCTGATGCCGAGGAGCATTAGTACGGTCAAAGATTGCTTCAGGGTTAGAGCCAAGGATGAAGCAGGATAGGGTAGGCGATCGCGATGCAAAAGCAACAGAACGAAGGGCAGCAATTACAAGCACGTGTGGTACGCCTAAGGCAGCAAAACACCGCTTTGCAAGCTGAAGTAGCGGCTTTGCGTCAACAAGAAACAATGCTGCAGGCCCAAGCCGCGCACAGCTATGTTGGCAAAGTGACCGCCCATCACACAGCGATGCAAGCTGAACGTCTGCTACGGCAACAGACTGAAGCGGCTCTGAGCGAAAGCGAATGTTGTCGCCGCGCCTTTGAACAAGCTGCGATCGGCATGACCATTGCCGATTTAGAGGGTCACTGGCTGCACATCAACCAGCACTTTTGCAGCATGGTGGGCTATACAGAGGGCGAACTGCTCGCGCTCACCTTTGCCAACATTACCCACCCCGACACGCTGGAGAGCGATCGTGCCTTGTTGCAGCGCTTAGGTAGCGGCGAACTGCCAACCTACCAGACCGAAAAGCGCTACATTTGCAAAGACGGCTCCTTGCTGTGGGCTTGCCTGACCGTTTCTCTCGTTTGTGATGAGGTTGGAAACCCGGCTTACCTGATTGCCATTGTGCAAGACATTAGCCCACGTAAAGAAGCCGAATTGATTGCTCAAGAACAGCAACAGGCACTCCAGCAGACGCTTGCGTTTCTTGCCACTGAACCAGAACTCGACAAATTTGTGGAACAAGTTCTGATTACGATCGCAGCGCAACTTCAGGCTCCGGTTGCCGATATCTGGTTGCAAAATAACGAGCAATCTACGATAGCGCTTCACGTAACCCACCGGAACGTTCAGCTTGCGCCTGAACCGCTCACGCCCTTTAACCCGACTCCGATTCCGTTGGCCGCCCTTCAAGGTAATGTGGCGCGGGAAGCGATGACGAAGCACAAGCAACCGTTTGTCTACCCAGATTTGCCCAACCATCCGGATATGGAGATCTTTCGGGCTTGTTCAGCCGTGCGCGAGGGTGTGCAAACATTGCTGACGGTGCCGCTTGTGTTTGGCAATCATCATATGGGTTCGCTGGCGATCAGTCACATGGAAAGCCATGACTATTCCCCTGAAGCCGTGCGTCTGGTGACAGCCCTGACGCAACAGATCGTGTTAGCCACTCAACTAACTCGCTTAGCGGAAGAGGCAAAACAAGTGGCGATCGTCGAAGAACAAAATCGCTTAGCACGAGAGATTCACGATACGCTGGCGCAAACCTTTACCGGCATTACGCTGCAACTCAACAACGCGCAGTACTATGCGACTCAAGAGGCCGCGATCGCCTGGGACATCATTGAGCAAGTCAAAACTCTGGCGCGGTCTGGGCTAACCGAGTCTCGTCGGTTAGTCTGGTCGCTGCATCCCGATGCGGATGAGTACCGGGATTTAGCTGGTTCGCTCCAGCGATCGCTGACTCAACTCACCCTGCACACGCCTCTGCAAGCCAATCTAGCAATTGTAGGAATGCCTCAACCCGTGCCCCCCGACATTGGCATGAACCTGTTACGCATTGGGCAGGAAGCCATCATGAATACGCTGCGTCATGCTCAGGCGCAAACGCTACAGATTGAACTCAGCTTCAAGACCGATGCGATCGCGCTTTACATTCGGGACGACGGGATGGGCTTTGATCTGCCATCGATACACGATCGTGTCGGCTTTGGCTTACTGGGTATGCAACAACGCTGTGATCGTCTGGGTGGGCGGTTCACCCTTTGCAGTCAACCGGGACAAGGCACTGCCATCCTGATTCAAATTCCATTCACTTCTCCATGAGCAAAATAGGGGCAAGAGGGCAAAATGCAAATGCAGCCAGAGGAGTTGCAGCAACTACAGGAACAGATAGTTCAACTAGAACAGGAGAACGCAGTGCTACAGGCTGAAGTGGCTGCTTTACAGCAACGAGCGTTGGCATTGCAAGCCACGGCCATGCAAGATGATACCGCAGAGTTGGCAGCACTCAACGATGAACTACAAACTGAACTCTTGCTGCGGCAACAGACGGAAACCGCTTTGGGTGAAAGCGAATGTTGCCGCCGTGCCTTTGAGCAAGCTGCGATCGGCATGACGATGATGGATTTAGAGGGTCGCTGGCTGCACATGAACCAGTACTTCTGCGACATGGTGGGCTATACAGAAGCCGAACTGCTCACGCTCACCGTTGCTGACCTCACCGACACCTTGGCGGACGATCGTGCTCTGCTACAGCGCTTGAGCAATGGCGAACTGCCTGGTTACCAAACCGAGAGGTCCTACCGTCGCAAAGATGGCTCCCGGCTCTGGGTCAGCCTGACCACCTCACTCGTGCGCGATGCGGGTTGCAACCCAGCTTACCTGATGTCGATTGTGCAAGACATCAGCCCACGCAAAGAGACTGAATTAATTGCTCAAGGGCAGCAGCGGGCACTCCAGCAGACCCTGGCGTTTCTTGCTACCGAACCTGAACTCGACAAATTCTTGGGGCAAGTTCTCGCCACGATCGTCGAGCAGCTTCAGGCTGTAGTTGCGGATATCTGGTTAGACAATGCCGAACGCACGACGACAACGCTGCACTCAAGCTACTGGAATGTTCAGCTTGCACCCGAACCGCTAGTTCCGTTTAACCCGCCTCCCATTCCGTTGTCTGTCTTGACTAGCATGGCACAGAAGCTAAAGGAGTATCAACAACCGTTTGTCTACTTGGATTGGCCAAACCATCCAGACGCAGCCATCTTTCGGGATCTGTCAGTCATGCGCGATGGAGTACAAACTCTGCTATTAGCTCCACTCCGGTTTGGTCACGACTTTCTGGGTGCGTTGGTAATCTGTCACCTGCAACGTCATACTTACTCTCCTGAAGCCTTGCGTCTGGTGACGGCCCTGTCGCAGCAGGTCGTATTAGCTCTGCAACTGACTCGACTGGCGGAAGAGGCGAAACAAGTGGCGATCGTCGAAGAGCAAAATCGCTTGGCGCGAGAGATTCACGATACGCTGGCGCAAACCTTTACCGGCATTACGCTGCAACTCAACAACGCACAGTACTATGCGACTCAAGAGGCCGCGATCGCCTGGGACATCATTGAGCAAGTCAAAACTCTGGCGCGGTCTGGGCTGGCTGAATCCCGTCGGTTAGTTTGGTCGCTGCACCCTGACGCAGAGGAGTACCGAGATTTAGTGGGGGTGTTGCAGCGATCGTTCGCTCAACTGACGCTACACACCGCTTTGCAAACCGATTTTGTGGTCACAGGCACCCCTCAGCTTGTGCCGCCTGACATGGGTATGAATTTGTTACGCATTGGACAAGAAGCCATCACAAATACATTGCGTTATGCGCAGGCGCAAACTCTACGCATGGAAATAGGCTTTAGGGTAGATGCCATCTCACTTCATATTAAGGATGATGGTGTCGGATTCGACCCGCAGTTAGCCCACGATCACGGAGGGTTTGGTTTGCTGGGAATGCAGCAGCGCTGCGATCGACTCGGTGGGCAATTTACCCTCCATAGTCAGTCTGGACGGGGAACTTCTATCCTGATTCAAATTCCACTCACTTAATCCACTGCGATGACGTTAGATTCCAATATCCGCGTTCTAGTTGTTGATGACCATCCGGTGGTGCGAACGGGCTTAACCACCATGCTGCACTCTGAACCCGGTCTGGAACCAATTGGCGAAGCGAAAACAGGTGTCGAAGCGATCGCGCAATTCCAGGCGCTGCATCCTGATGTGACGCTGATGGACTTACGGATGCCAGAACTGAGTGGCGTAGAAGCCATCACCACCATTCTCAAAGACGACCCCACTGCTCGCATTATCGTTCTCACCACCTACGACGGTGACGAAGACATCTATCGCGGACTGCAAACGGGAGCCAAAGGCTACCTCCTCAAAGATGCCGATCGCAGTGAGCTATTAGAGGCAATTCGAGTCGTACACGCTGGACAGAAGTACATTCCGACACTTGTGGGTGCAAAATTGGTTGAGCGCATGAGCGGTCCGCAACTCAGCGATCGCGAAACTGATGTACTGAAGCTGTTAGCCCAAGGCAAAAACACTCAAGCGATTAGTTTATTGCTCAGCATCACAGAAGGAACCGTCAAGTTTCACATCACGAATATTTTGCAAAAACTGGGCGTGAGCGATCGCACTCAAGCCGTCGTAACTGCCTTCCAACGTGGCATTGCAAATCTATAACCATTCTCGAAGGGCTCAACCAGACTTCACAGAAACTAAAGTCCACTGCTTGGCTTGCTTTAAGTCTTCAGTTTAAGATTTAATCGTAAAATACGACTCTTTGTAAAGAGTGCGATAGCTGTGCAAATGGGTACCAGTCCCTATCGAAGCTGAGTAACGTTTTCATAGAGGGTTTCGATCGCGCAAGCATAGCCAATGCTGGCGAATGCGATCGTGTCTCCGGCTCGATAAACCTGGGGCATCCACAAATTATCGGCTTGACGCTGAAACTGCTCGACCAGAATTTGCTTTTGGTAGATCAGAACGTATTCAGTAAATGCTGAGATTGACTTGTAATCAGCGAACTTATCGCCGCGATCAAAGGCTTCTGTGGCGTCGGAGAGGACTTCAATAATGAGTTTGGGATACAGAATGAAGTCTTCGTCGGAACGCCGATTCTCTTCGAGAGGTTTCGCCAACGCATCGTCGCAGGTGACTGCCAAATCGGGATAGTAAAAGAGGTTGATGGCGGGCGCACTTTCATATCGGAAGTGTAGGGAAGACAGCCTGTGCCGCGTAGATGGTTGACGAGGAGGGCGGAGAGGTTGCCTGTAATGATGACATGGGCTTTGCTGGCTCCTGCTATCGCCACCAGTTCTCCCTGGAGATATTCGTGTTTGATGGGAATGGCTTCGGTTGCAGCATCTCGCATATGGCGTAATTGAGTTAGATCATCAATCTTGGACATATGGTACGAGGGCTTCACTGAGAACGCGATCACGAATGTAGCGGCTGAGTTCTTGCGGGGTTCGCAAATCAATCCTGCGATCGCCGAGCAGGTGCGAGAGTTCTCGCTGCATGGTGACAATGGCGAAGCTGGGTGTTTTGCCCGATATAAATTCAACTAAGACATCAATATCGCTGTCGGGGCTAAAATCATCTCGCAGAACGGAGCCAAAAAGGGAGAGTTTGCGGATATGGTGCCGTCGGCAGAATTCAGCGATCTTCGTTTGAGAGATTTGAATCGGTAGAGTGGGTTGCATATATCTACTTTTTGTGGGGATACCGCACAGTTAGCGACTTGGCGATCGCTTCTCAATTTAATCGTTTCGTAGTTGTTCAAGTATGTCTTTGGTGAAAATGGCGGAGGGTGGTTTGCCTGTACGGAGGTTATCGATCCAGCCTTGGCGTTGGGCTTTTCGATCAACCTACAGGCAATCCGGTATGGTTAGCTCCAGTCTTCGATCGCCAAGCCAGAAACCATTAGATCTCTTACAGTTAGAACCCGTTGAGTTGCAGCGAGGAGAACCATCAGGAACCATCAAGACAGAACAAATGCAACCAAGACGGCCTGATGATGCCTACTACAATAGCTCAAACTTTGACTGACC
>JAESFU010000321.1_pt1 | contig 36905 bp, 28 predicted proteins | sample 9269461 | NCBI WGS metagenome assembly JAESFU01 (sample SAMN14502556, study PRJNA617107) | algae metagenome | isolation source: Stenomitos rutilans HA7619-LM2 and co-occurring heterotrophs from cave walls | place: USA: Waikapalae cave, Hawaii | collected 2009-07-28
ATCGCGACAAACTCACGACCGCGCACGAGCTGCGAGAACGTAAAGCCCATCGCGCCGACGAGGATCAGCCCGAGCGTGAAGTTGAAGAGCTGGAGGAGCCGTGGCCACCAGAGATCCGCGACCAGGAGGATGGTCGTTGCGCCCCTGCGGATGAAATTCGGGTCCGACGCACCGTGCTCGCGCAGAAGCTGGTCTGCGCGTCCCACGAGGCGGTTGAAGTTCACCGACATATCGATCGTGACGACGAACGAAAAGAGGATCGCCATCAGGGCGATGACGTTGACGATGTACAGGCGGGCGATGTAGCGGTCAAGGAGTGTCACGGGATGGAAGCCTAGCGGGGTCGTGCAGGGAAGGCAGGAGGCGACTTCTCTGCAAGGAAAACCGCTGCCAGCCACCCCAGCCATGCAGCGACAAAGACGTCGGACGCAAAGTGATCGCCCATCAGGATCCGCGTGAGCGAGCACCCCATCGCGAGCGGGAAAAGAATCCATCCAGTCCCGGGATAGAGCCGCATCGCTGCAAACGCAGCACCAAACGCGACTGCAGCGTGGCTGCTGGGCATCCCGAGGTTCGAGCCATCGCTGAACCCTGCAAAGAGCCCGCGATATTCGTGAAGGCCCGTCTCGCCCGGGCGATTGCGGGACACGATCAGCTTGACGATCTCTGCAGCGAGCCCCGAAACACCTGCAGAGAGCACCAGCCCGAAATGCCGCGTCGGATGGGCCGCACCCGCGACCACTGCACACAGCCACAACGCCAGCGACGCGATCAGCCACGTCGGGAAGTACCCCGCACTGCGGAGCATGATGTACCAGTCGCGCTTGCTGATCGCGTCATCGGCGCGAAGTGCTTTCCAGATCGCGTGATCCGCCAGCGACACGATGACCAGCCCGACGACAAAGCAGACCACAAGGATCGCGAAGTGCTTCCCGCGGCCTGTTGCCGCAAAGCCCCGCCGAGGATGTTCGCGATCTGACTTCATGATTCTGTACGCGTGCAACTGAACTTACCGCGAGCCTGCCTCGGGCTCCTTGCGAACTTCCATCTGCTTGCCATCACCCTTGGGGCGATACCTCTCGCCCAGGAAGGCCTGGCGGTTCTTCTTGGTTTCACCGCGAAGCTGGCCGATCGGCTCGGTCACGTCAAAGAAGTATCGCCACTGCGGTTCCTCGCCGCCAACGAGCACGCCCGGCCGCCCCGCGAGTTCGGGCTGGTTCAGCTTCGTGTCGGGCCAGTAGTCGTACTGCGTGACGCGCCCGCCCATCGCACTGCTCGTGCAAAGCACCACCGGCTGATCGTGGAGGTAATACGCGATCCGCCCTGCTTGTCCGTAGTGCTGCACAAGCACGAGCGGTTCAAGCCCGGTCTTCTCGCGCATCGAGGCACGGAGCTCATCGATGTGTGCAGCCTGCTCCTTGCCGCCGATCAGGCGTCCGATGGGCACCATCGGCCCGATCACAGGGAGCTTGGCGAAGAGATCCACGCGGAGCATGAGCACGCCCACGACGATCCCCGCACCGACGCAGGCCCGCCAGGAATCTTCCGCAAACGTTCTGCGGGTTTTGCCGCCTCCAGGGCTCGTGTTGTACTTCGTCCGGATCAATCCCGCGATACCGCGATCGATCCACCCTGCAGCCAGTGCGATCAGCGTCACGAACCCCGCGATGGGCCAGTTGCCCTCTGCACGGGCAAAGAACGTGACGGCGATGTAGAAGACGAAAATCGGAACTGCACAGCCGATCAGGAATCGCCCGCCGGTCCTGATCGCCTCGGGCACTTCGCCCCGACGCAGCCAGTAAAGCGAGCCCACGAGCGGCGCGGAGAGTGCGCCCATCATCACGAACTGCACCGCGATCAGTTCAAGGGTCCACACCGGGCTATACGATGCGCCGCCCGAACTTGAAGATGGCTTCACGTCGCCGCCTTCAACGCCAAGGTGGCCGAGAAGATGGCGAACCGTCGGCCAGCCGTTCTGCCCGTTCCAGATTGCAACGGGTGATGCAGTGATCGCAAATGCGACAAGTGCGAGGGCGATCCCGGCCCACGAGAGCTTCGGCAACGATGCGCCGCCCACCGAGCGACGTGCAAGGAACCATCCCAGGAGCACGCCCGGAAGCAGAAGCAGGATCGTGTACTTGTAAAGGAACCCGACGCCAAGTGCAGCACCAAGCAGAAGCCACCAGCGAACGCGTGGTCCATTCGAACTGAACGCACGCCATGCAGCGAGCGCGGCGACCGACCAGCATGCCACGTACGGGCTGTCGATGGTCATCACGAGACCCGCGAACTGGAAGACCGGCGCAAGGTTGAAGAGTGCAGCTGCGTAAAACCCTGCACGCGAGGACTTGAAGATGTCCTTGGCCAGCCCCGCGATCGCGAGCGATGAGAAGATTGCAGCGATGACCGAGGGCAGCCTGATCGCTGCTTCCGATGCACCAAAGAGGTGCGTGGATGCAGCGATCGACCACGCAACGCCCGGGCCCTTGGTGTAATACGAGAGGCCAAGCCTCCTGCTCCACTCCCAGTAGTGGGCCTCGTCCTCGATCAGCTCATACGGGCACAGGAACACCAGGTACACGATCCGCAGAAGCGTGAGCGCGAGGATCAGGACGATCGTGTTCCGCACCCAGTTGCGTCCTACTCCATCCCGCGCTGCGTCCACGCTGCCTGCGTGGTCGATGCCCGGGAGGTTGGAAGAAGAGTGCTGCGTCATGCACGTCGGATGCTGCGGTTGTGGCCCAGCTGGAGGCGGCGATCAAAGCGTCAGTGTCTTGCGAGACGTGCATACCCAAGTGCACCGTACACGCCCAGCATGCCGACGCCGCCCCAGAGAATGATGAGGCCCCAGAAGCCCTTGTCGTGGGTCACCTGCTGGCCGGTCGAGATGGTGATGAGCGCTGCAAGTGCAGGGAAGAAGCTCCAGAGATACACCGTCAGCGGGAGGCTCTGGCTGAGCTGGACTGCAGTGATCGCGCCCGTCACGACCATCACCAGGCACGCAGCGGCCATCGCCATGCGCTCGTGCTGCTTGCTCACGATCTCACGATCGAGCTTCTGGACCTTGTTCACCAGCTCGTTCTTCTTGTCGGTCAGGAAAGGGTCGGGGCCGGTCAGTGCCACGCGCTGCTCGACCATGTGCACGAGCTGCTTGAGCGGCGTCTTGTGCTTGTCTGCGATGTCTGCGTGCTGGCCTGCAGGGAAGGTCAGGTCGCGGTAGGAGCGATCCGCAAGCGACGCGACCGCGGCTTCACGCGTGTTTGTGGCGGAATCAAGCCCGCGGACGACGCCGTCGCGGACGATGAGCTGGAAGACCAGCCGCTCTGCAGGGGAGGCGCTCATGCGGAAGCTGGGCGTCAGCGAGGCGTCGGGCGCGGAGAGCTTGGTGACCGCGGCCTGCGTCGCATCGCGTGCAGCCTTGTCCTCACGCTTGATCTCGATCTCAACTGCACCGGTCGTGCGGGTGGGTTCGAGTTCCCACCTCCCGGGTGTCGGGTTCCAGGTCATCCCTGCAGCACCGATCGTCATCCGCCGTCCCTGCGCGTCGAACATCAGGACGCGGGACGATTGTGCAAGCTGGAGCTGCATTTCTTCCGAGACGCGCTTGGTGATCAGGCGTGCAGCGAGCTCAGAGCGGAGCGAATCGATCCAGTCGATGCGGTCGGGCTCTTCACGCAGGCGGCGGAGATCCGAATACGTGTGGAACTTCGGGTCGTCCTTAAAGGCCTTACCGGGGAAGAGCGGCTGAACATAGCTCTCGCCGCGCGAGAAGAGCCGCCCCGGCTGGTTGCCGATCGGGTCATCGATCTTCACGATCACGACGTTGGAATCTTCGCCGTCGTTGCTGAGCGTGGGCATCGAGCCGGGCTTCATGACCCAGACGTGGGCCTGCGAAGCCGTGAAGTCCTCGCGGATGTTGCCCTTGTCATCGACGCGGAGCACGCACACGCGGTAGAGGACGAACTCGTCGGACGCGCCGCTGTCTTCGCGTGGCTGGACGCGGACGACGCTGTCTGCATAGAGGCGGATGTCGTTGAGCGCGACCGACTGGCGACGCTCGATCGAGTTCACCAGCATCTTGGCGACGTCCTGCGTGATCATCTGCTCCATCGACTTGAGGAACGCAGGGATCGTCTGCTGCGAGAGCACGACCATGATGCAGGCGAGGATGGTGCCGGAGATGAGTGCAGGGGCGAGGATCGAACGGTGGCTGACACCGCTGGCGTGCGCGGCGATGACCTCGTTGTCTGCACTCAGCCTGTGGTAGGCGAGCGTCGCGCCAAACCCTGCAGCAAAGGGCAGGGCATACTGGAGCATCGGGATCGTGGCCAGGGCCATGAACCTGAGCGCTTCGACCGGCCCGATCTTGCCATCTGCCAGCGGCTTGATCGCGACCGCGAAGGCCAGCACGACGACCAGGACGCCCAGCGTCAAAAAGACCAGCCGCCAGAGTTCAAGGGAGATGTACAGCCAGAGCTTGAGGGGTTGGCGTCTGCGCATGGTGGAGAGTGGCCTGATAGTAGATCGCACGCAGGCCTCACAGGAGCCGGACGGACTTTCAAGATGGTCGAGGGTGGTTCGCGAGGTTGATCTGTTCGGTGGATGGGTGGATCATCAGGGATGGACTGGTTCAACCCACCTGCACACCACGAGAAGCGGTCCGTCGAAGGCCGCGAGGTCCTGACGATCACGACTCGCCCAGAGACCGACTTCTGGCGGTCGACGCATTACGGGTTCATCCGCGACACCGGGCACCTTGGGTACGTGGAGCGCGTGGGCGACTTTACTGCACAGGTTCAGATCCGCGGCAACTACGAGGTGCTGTACGACCAGGCAGGGCTGATGGTCCGCAAGGACGAACGGACGTGGATCAAGGCGGGGATCGAGTACACCGATGGCGTGGCGCACCTGAGCGTGGTCGTGACCAACGAGTTTTCGGATTGGTCGGTGATCCCGGTGCCGGAGCTTGCGGAGATTGAACGTAGTGGGGGCGGTGTTGAGCTTCGCATGACGCGGCAGGCAGACGCAGTGCGGATCGAATATCGCCTTCTCGAACCGGGTTCTCCTATAAAGCACTGGCAGATGGTCCGGCTTGCGCACCTTGCAGTCGGTCCATCAGACATGCTGAAGATTGGCGTGATGGCCTGCTCGCCGCAGCGGACGAAAGAACCGGGCTTTGTCGCGGAGTTCAACGGGTTTGCGGTTGGTGATGCGATTGCCAAGGATCTGCACACCGGTGCGTGAACCATTTGGGCATTGCGGCCGAGAAGGCGAGGTCGTGCGTGCTCCGTACGCATGTGCACTCGCTATGCACGCTGTAGTTCTCGTAGTTGCTGATCTATTCCTATACGCAAGCCGCAACGCGGCGCCAGAGTAAAGCTTGCGGCGTAAGCCGCAAGAACGACATCGCCATCATCCATTCTGCGCCACGAAAAATCAGCCGCGAAGCGGCGAAAGACGTGTGTGAGACATGAACACCATTTACACCGCGCGCATGCCGCCAGGTTGACGCGATGTGTCTTTCGCCGCTCTGCGGCTTCCGCGCATTGCATGCAGTTCGTGGGGCTTGCGCCCCACGCTGTACTCTTGCGCCGCGTTGCGGCTTTCAGATTAGATCAGATCGCGTCGGTGAAACGCGTGCAGTGGCCCTGCCATCAGAATTTCAAAACCCACCGCAGGATGATGATCACCGGCATCGCCCACCCCGACGCGATGTACACGGGGAGCTTGGCCCGATCCTTCCTGCGGACCTTGCGGAAATAGGTGTCCCACAGCGAGAGCTGAACGACCGTTAGCACAAACAGCGCCACTGAAACGCCGATCGCGCCCCAGCCTCGCGTGAACGAGCCGAGAATCGCCACGATGCAGAGGATGAGGCCAACGACGACACCGATCAGGCCGATGGTCGATGAGATCGGGGCTGCTCCGACGCGTGGATGGATGTGCAGAAGGAGTTCCGCGCCGCATTCAGGGCACCGGGGCGTCGTCGAGTTGCGGAGGCTGTACGAACAGTTCGGGCACGTAACGTCGCGCTCGTAGCAGTAGGTGACCAGGAGGTCTGCCAGCGGAACCTGCTCGCCCTGCACTGCTGCGATCGGCGGCGGCGGTGGGGGACCTATCTGAGGAACACGTGAGGGAGAAGGGGATGGCTCTCTCGCGTGCGCGGGCCGCCCACCATCTGCCTGTTGCACACCGTGATCCATGGGTAGGACAATCCGAGCCTTCGGAGGGGATGTCAAGTCCGCAGGGCAAGTGAGCGGGGTTCGTGCACAGGAGCTGGATCCTTGTCACGCTTCATCTATAGAGCCATGCACGAACTACCATTGCAGCAATGTCCTCCCCTGCCAGCCATGACCCTGTGAACCACGCGTCGTCCGTTCCCGCCTGGAGCGATCCAGAGCTCGCGCGCAACCCGCACGAGTCTGCCGAGAAGCACGGCAAGGTCCGGCACATGTTCGCCGCGATTGCAGGGAGCTACGACCTCAATAACCGCGTCCACTCGCTGGGGCGAGATCAGGCCTGGAGGCGGTACGCAGTGAAGTCTGCACGCGTGAAGCCCGGCGAGCGCGTCCTGGACGTGGCATGCGGCACCGGCGATCTGACGCAGGCCTTTGCACTTTCCCCTGCAGAGAAGGTCACAGGGCTCGATTTCACCCGCGAAATGCTGGATGTCGCGCGGGTGAAGCAGAAGAAGATCGAAGGGCCAAGTGCAGCCAAGATCGACTACATTGAGGGCGATGCGCAGAATCTGCCCTTTGCAGATCAGTCGTTTGATGTGGTCTCGATCGCCTTTGGCATCCGCAACGTCGCGGATCCTGCTAAGTCAGTTCGCGAGTTTGCACGGGTGCTTCGGCCCGGCGGCAGGCTGGTAATCCTCGAGTTCGGCAAGCCCGGGTTTGCACCTGCTCGGTGGTTTAACGACTTCTACTGCGGCTGGATAATGCCCCGCACCGCGACCTGGATTTCGGGCGACCGCTCGGGCGCGTACAAGTATCTTCCCAAGTCGGTCGGCACCTTCATGGAACCCGCTGCTCTCAAAAAACTGATGACCGACGCGGGGCTGAAAGACCCTAATCATCGCTCGCTGACGATGGGGATCTGCCTCTGCTACCTGGCGGCCAAGGGCTGAGGTGATTGCCCGGTTACTGCAGGTTTCGCGGGCGACTTTGGCCGGTTTGAGGTCGTTTTTGACCAGTTTCAGGATCGCTTCCGGACGCTTTTTGTAAAGTTTCGGTATGTGTTCGGAAATGGTGTAATTATCGGACGCAAAATGGCAACGTCCGAAGACTCTCGGGACCCCTCAGTTTTCAGTCTCCGGGACCATCTGGCTCGATAGAACGGGTCCACGCGACGCGGTCGGCCTGAAATGAGGACTGACCGCACGGCTTGTCGCAGAGGCGTCGCCGGTAGGTGGAACTGGCGCGTGGGCTCCTTCGGGAGCGGTTTGAAAATGGTGGTGTCCGCACGGGGTCCTTCAAAGGACCATGCCGGGGGTGGCCCGGCAAATGCGGACGACAAATGGGTGGTGCCTGGTGGAATTCAGGCCCATAACAATCGCAACGGAGTGCGACCTGGTCACGGTGGAACCGCGCCTGGTCCCGATCTAAATGAATCGGGAGGTTGGTTGTGGTGAACCGTGAAGTCCTCATTGAGCGTTTCTTTGACACCCTCGTGGCGGGTGATCGTCCTGCAGCACGTCGCGTCATCGCAGAGCAGCTTGAGTCGGGTACGCCCGCGACCAAGCTGATCGCCGATGTCCTGTGGCCGACGCACGAGCTGATCGAGAAGCTCTACCGCTCCGACCACATGAGCAAGCTCAGCTATCACTTCTCGACCCGCCTGCTCCGCATGCTGGTCGACCAGGTGAGCGGCAAGCTGACCTTTGCTCCCTTCAACGGCCAGGACGTCTTTGTCTCGTGCGGCCCTGCAGAGGGTGATGAACTCTCCGCGCAGATGGCGGTCGATCTCCTCGAGACTGCAGGCTATCGCGTGACCTTTGCAGGTGGCGGCCTTCCGTCGGACGAGATCCGCACGCAGGTGCACGAGCGCCAGCCCAACATCCTGCTCATGTTCGCCTCGGGCCCTGCAGACCTCCCGGGCATCCGCGAGATCATCGACACGATGAACGAGATCGGTGCCTGCAAGAGGACCAAGATCGCGGTCGGCGGCGGCGTCTTCAACCGTGCAGAGGGCCTTGCAGAGGAGATCGGCGCGCACATCTGGGCCAACAGCCCGATGGAGATGGTCGAAATCCTCCTGACGGGCGAAGTCCTCCAGGAATACAGGACGCCTCAGCCCCAGCCCGTGCCGGTCAAGGCTGCACCGCGCCAGGCACGTCGCCCCGCGACCGCGAAGGTCGCACGCGACGCAGCATGATGCAGCGTTGGTGACATGCAATCACGCGCTGGAGTGTGCACAGGCACCTCCGGTGCTCCAGTTCTCTCTTTTCCCTCCGAGATGCCCGAGCTAACTGGCTCGGGCGTTCTCATTGGGGGGAAGGCATCGAGGCAAGAGGCAGCAAGACATCAAGGCAAGGCACCAGAGCAGGGCACTGGGCATCCGGCATCGGGGAAAGGCAGAAGGCCAACCGAAGACAAGCCTTCACGTCTTGCTTGATGCCTTGATGCCTCTTCCCCAGTGCCCAATGCCCAGTCCCCTGCTTTGGTGCCTTGTCTTCATTCCCCCTTCACCTGCCGATTGCGTGCCCTTGGCAAGAGCCCATCTTTTCCCGAGGCATCCCATGAACGGCACCGTTCGCCTTCTTCTTGTCATCCTCCTCATCCTCCTCCTGATCGGCATGCTCCCTGCATGGCCGTACAGCTCAGGCTGGGGCTGGTATCCCAGCGGCGGCGTCGGCCTGCTCCTGCTCGTGGTTGTCATCCTCGCGGTGCTGGGCGGTGCAGGTGATAATCCGCGGCTGCGGTGAGTGGCTGGGAAGAATTGATCGCCGAGCTTCACGGACGTGATTCTCGGTCGTCACACTCGTACGTGAGTGTCTGGAATCGCACCCGACATTTCATTACCATTCCGTCGCGCCATGCCTATACATCGGTGTTGGCCGCGGAGGGATCGTGATGAGACAAGCACTCAAGTGTGCGTTTTTGGTTGGTATTGTGGGTGCGAGCACTGCTTGGGCACAGGATGGTCATTGGGATAGCAGATTTGGATGTGTGCAGTCCATCGAAGGTACTCCAACCGGAGAAGTGCTTGCATCCACACGATGGGATCCAGACGGCGACGGCCCTTTGGGCGAGCGCCTGGTCGTAGTCGGTCAATTTACGAAGATTGACGGCGACAACTTCGGTCGCGTCGCGATGTGGGATGGCACGAATTGGCATTCCTTTCCCTCGATCGACAACGATGTCTTTGCGTGTGGAACGTGGGATCCTGACGGCGATGGACCCGCTCATTCGCGACTCATCATCAGCGGTGGATTCAAGAAGATCGGCACGGTCACGTTTAATTACGTTGCCATGTGGGATGGGGCCGCGTGGGTACCGATGGCAAGGGACGGTGGGATTACATCAAGCTTCACGGCACTGTGCAATTGGGATCCCGACGGAGATGGTCCCTTACCAGTCCAACTCATCGCAGCTGGCACGCCAGTCAGTGTGTGGGATGGCGTTTCGTGGAAGGCACTGCCCGGACCAGGACTGACCGGTCCTGTGTGGTCGGTTACGACATGGGATCCTGACGGTGAAGGCCCTTTGCCTCGCAGGCTTGTCGCGGGCGGCGACTTTACCGCCTCGGGCACCACGCCGATCTCGCGTATCGCGCAGTTCGATGGAACAAGCTGGACCGGATTTGGAACCGGGGCGAACGCGATCGTGCGAACCGTGGCTGCATGGGACCCGGACGGTGATGGCCCGGAGCATGAGAGGCTCTACGTCGGTGGCGAGTTTACGAACGTCAATGGCGTGACTATCTCGCGTGTCGCCCAGTTTGATGGAACGACATGGAGCCGGATGGGTTCGGGGCTGGCGGGCTCGACGGATTCGAGTCTTAAGACATCCGCAAACACCATCGTGGCGTGGGACCCTGATGGTGAAGGCGATGCACCGCAATATCTTTATGTCGGCGGCAATTTCCTTGCCGCGGGTGGGGTTGCTTCATGCTGTGTCGCATCATGGGATGGTGCGGCGTGGCGGAGCATTGGCAATGGCGTTACCGGGCTTTGGAACAGGGGTCGCGTGAACGCGATTTCCGCAGTGAACTTTAGTGACTGCGATAGTTCCCGCAACGTTCTTGCGATCGGGGGGTTCTTTGATGAAGTCGGAACGGTTGCGGCGCAGAAGCTCGCGTTCTGGGACGGCACTGCGTGGAGTCCGGCTCGCAAAGGACTCGACGACTGGTGCAACGCGTTGACTGCATTCGACGCGGATGGGCCCGGCGGCGAGCCTGAGTATGTGTATGCAGGTGGTTACTTCATTCGATACGGCGGCACGCAACTGAACCGCATCGCACGATGGGATGGTCATACGTGGCAGCCACTGGGAACAGGATTGACGGGCAGCGCGTTGGTTCTTGTACCGTGGGATCCGGATGGTTCAGGACCTGCAGGACTTCAACTCGTGGCAGGGGGGCGTTTTACCGCGGCGGGCGGTAAGACGGTGCTGAACATCGCAAGGTGGGATGGCACCGCGTGGCACGCGATTGGTGCAGGCTTCAACGGCGACGTTGAAGCGATCACCACGTGGGACATGGATGGAAATGGCCCGCTTGAGCCGCGTCTGGTCGTGGGAGGGACATTTACGCGGTCGGGAACGCAGACCATGAACCGCGTGGCGATGTGGGATGGCACGTCGTGGCTTGCGTTGGGTGAGGGCTTTGGCCAGCATCGCATTTGTGCGGTTGGCTCGTGGGATGCAGATGGCGATGGACCCGGGCTGCCCGTGCTTGTCGCGGGAGGGCAGCTCACAGGCTCTGGATCTTCAGGCTTGCTTGGCGTGGGCGCGTGGAATGGCACCACATGGGAGCGGATCGGCGAGGGGTTCACGTCGCCATCGTTTCCAAAGGTCCATGCAATCGTGAGCTGGGATTCTGACGGTCCCGGCCCGCGCGGGACTGATCTTGTGATCGGTGGCCAATTCAGCAAGTTCGGAACAGTAACCGCGTCCGAAGTTGCGCGATGGGATGGCATTGCGTGGCACCCTATTGATCAGCCGCTCAGCATCAAGGGAACGGTGCATTCGATCAAGGTGATTGATCATGACAACGATGGCTGGGACGACCTGGTGATGGCGGGTCCGATGTGGGTGAACGACGGCGGCGAACTTACCGGCGTCGTGCGATGGGATGGCACGCAGTGGCATTCGTTCGGCAATGGCATCGGCAGCGATGTGTATGCGCTTACGCCATGGCGAGATGTGAGCGATCCCAATGTGCCACCACGGTATGTCGTCGGCGGCAACCTCTATGAACGCCTGCCAAGCGTCAAGATCAGGAACATCGCGTTGTGGAACACGCGGATGCCTTCGATCACGCATCAGCCGACCGGCGTAACGACCTGCCCGGGCGGCGATGCAGGTTTCTTTGTGGATGCTGCCGATGGCGAGTTGTTCCGCTGGCGTCGTGACGGCGTGCTGCTGGAAGATGGCGTTCTTTCGTCGGGCGCGACGGTGCGCGGTTCACGCACGCGGCACTTGTGCATGAGCGGCGTGCAGCTGGAAGACGCAGGTGAGTTCGTGTGCGAGCACTACACCGACGGTCGTGTCGGCCAGAGCGAACCTGCGATGCTCCAGGTTTGCCGCGCTGACTTTGACTGCAGCGGGTTTGTGGACACGGACGATTTCACGTCCTTTGTGCTCATGTTTGAGATCGGCGATCAGTCCGCGGATGTCGACGGCACGGGCTTTGTCGATACGGATGACTTCACCGTATATGTGGTGGCGTTTGAAGCAGGGTGCTGAGGGTATAGAGAAGCACGTGACCTGTGCATGTCGTTGGTTGTGCACTCGCTACAACCAAGCCCTGCCTTGGCAGGCGGGGTTTGCATCGCAAACTCACGTGCTGCAACTAAATTAGCGTGCGTACTCGATCGCTCGCGTCTCGCGCAGCACTGTCACCTTGATCTCGCCCGGGAACGTCATTTCTTCGCTCACGCGCTTGGCGATCTGGTGGGCGATCAGGTAGGCCTCGTCGTCTCCGACCTTCGCTGCATCGATCATTACGCGCACCTCGCGACCTGCCTGGATCGCGTACGCCTCGGTGACGCCCTTGAAGCCGGTTGCGATGTCCTGGAGCTCGTTGAGACGCTGGACGTACTTCTCCATGCTCTCGCGGCGTGCACCGGGGCGTGCACTGCTCACCGCGTCTGCAGCCATCACGATGGGCGTATAGAAGCTCGTCGACGGGATGTCGCCATGATGGCCACCGATGGCGTTGAGGACGGGTTCCTTCTCGCCATACTGGCGAGCGAAATCCATGCCGATCTTCGGGTGGCCGCCTTCCATCTCCTGGTCCATCGCCTTGCCGATGTCGTGGAGGAATCCGCAGCGACGGGCGATCGTGCCGTCGAGCCCGAGCTGGTCGGCGATGATCTGGCAGAGGTACGCAACTTCGATCGAGTGGCGGAGGACGTTCTGGCCGAAGCTCGTGCGGTAATGGAGCTTGCCCATCGCCTCGACGACCTTGGGGTGGAGGCCTCGCAGGTTCACTTCGAGCACCGCGTCCTTGCCTGCCTTCAAGATCTTCTCGCCAACTTCCGAGCGGACCTTCTCAACGACTTCCTCGATGCGGGTCGGGTGCATGCGGCCATCGGCGATCAGGCGGTTCAGCGATTCGACCGCGACTGCCTGGCGGATCTTGTCAAAGCACGAGACGACGATGACGCCCGGCGTGTCGTCGACGATGATGTCGACGCCCGTGGCCTTCTCAATGGCGCGGATGTTCCTGCCTTCGCGGCCGATGATCCTGCCCTTCATGTCGTCAGACGGAATCTCGACCGTACGGACGGTTGATTCGCTCGTGTGCTCGCCTGCATACCGCTGGACGGCCATCAGCGTGATCTCGCGGGCCTTGGCCTTGGCTTCGTGCTCTGCGTCTTCCACGATCTTGCGGACGACCTTGGCGACCTCCTGGCGCGATTCGCTCTCGACACGCTCCAAGAGCAATTCCTTGGCTGCACCCTGGGTCAGGTCCGCGATCTTGTAGAGCTTGTCCTTCTGCTCTTCCAGGACGCGCTGCGTTTCGGTTTCGCGATTGCTGATGCGTTCGTCGCGCTGGCGGAAGTTGTCTGCCTGCTTGGAGAGCGACTGCTCCTTGAGCGTCAGCATCTCTTCCTTGCGGTCGACGAGGTCCTCGCGCTTGGCGAGCCTGCGCTCGTTCTCGCGGATCTCCCCGCGGGTCTGCTCGAATTCCTTCTCGGACTTTTCCTTGCGTTCCATCAGGCCACGCTCTGCCTCGAGCCGGGCCTTCTCTGCTTCGGTCCTGGCTTCAGATTCTGCCTGGTCCTTGATTCTGCGTGCGTCTGACTTGGCCTGCGAGATGCTGGCCATGCCGATGGCACGGGAAATGCCTAGTGCAGCGATGACGCCAAGAACAATGCCTCCGGCAGCCCAGCCAATTTCGGCGGCGCCAACGGCGAGGAGTGCAATGTGTGGATGCATGACGGACGATCCTCCACCCGTGTGCAGAACGAAATCGCACACGGCCCTGGTTGACCGCGGATACGCCCGAAAGCTGGTGTACAGAGGTTGCCCGCACGGTCCTTGGTGATGCGATCAACCTTGTGCGTGTGAATGCACGGCTGATACGTGGCTGCCTCGGCCGCATGAACGGCCGATCAGACCAACGAACGGTCCCCACGGAGGGTGCACACGCCTGACACGGCCGTGCACGCACGTGGGTTCTGTCACGCATCCGAAACGCAGGAGCAGAAGATCGATCTGGGTGCCATCCGGGCGGCGGTGAAAGATCCCGGACAATCAGAACAATGTGATCCGCCAATTCCCAAGCCACAACTACAACCCAAACCCGACCCTCGTCCCTGGTTTCGCCAACCAATCGGTTCATCCTTCCCCCAAGGACGAACACCGAGCAAGCAATCCGTTTTCCAGCCCGCGATATCGCGCGGAGAGAGAATTGAGAACAAACCTTCCCCTCGCCCAGTGGCAGGGGAACTTCACGCATTCTACACCAATTCACCCGGTGGGTTGGAACCTCGGGTAAGCTCCCCATCTCATTTGTGTGCTGTCCGTCATGGACGACCCACGGATGGGCCGATCCCTACGTTGGTCGGTAGAACTCGCAAGATGAATTCGTCGTGTCTGTTTGGGTTTTGTCTGAAGCTGGAAACCGCCATGAAGATCTGCACCATGCACCGGGGTTGGACATTCGCACGCGGCTTTGCCATTGCAGCCCTCGTGGCCTCTGCGGCAGGTTCTGTCCTTTGCAGCGGCGGGTGTGCCATCAAGGCCAACAACCGCGTGAAGATCGAGGGTGTGGACACGATCAAGCTCGGTGCACTGGCGGTCGACGTCGACCTGACCCGTGGCTCGGTCGAAGTGACCGAGGATGCCACGGTCAAGACGCCCGACGTGATCGTTCTCAGGACCGATGGACAGGGGCCGAGAAACCTTGAACACATCGAGAGCTTTGTCGCTTGCCAGCTTGTGCCGGGTGATTACGGCTCGGTCCTGAGGATCGTCTCTGCAGACACTGCACGGGGCGAGGCGCCGCACTTCCTGATCAAGGTCCGCGTCCCGACGTGCGATGGTCTGAGGATCCGCACGGGCGACGGCAGCGTTCGTGCGCTTGGCATCGGCGGTGCGATCGACATCAGTACGTCTGCAAGCAGCGTCTCGACCGGGTTTGTGTATGTCGAGACCGAGCGTGCGCTCAACCAGCCGATCAGCATTCAGACTGGGCACGGTGATGTCACGCTGATGATGCCTGCAAGTTCAGCGGTGAGCGTCTCTGCAGAGTCGCCCAAGGGCTGGTCGAAGCTGACGACCGACACCGCTCGGGTGATGACTGGCACCACCAAGAGCGTCCATGCCTTTACTGCCACGATCAGCGGCGGCGGTGCGCCGGTTGAACTCAAGAGCGGCGAAGGCAATGTGCACGTGATTGTGAAGTGAGCGATCGCGCGGGATTTACACGCGAAAGGCGGGCGTTTGCCTTCCGTGCCTCCTGAATCCGCGCCCCTTACTATCCCTCCGTGGATCCCCGTGCATTTCGAGTCATCGTGATCGGCGGCGGGCACGCCGGAGTGGAAGCTGCGTGGGCGGCTGCGAATCTCCTTGGCGAAGCGCGTTCGGTCGCGCTCGTCACGATCGACCCATCCAAGGTCGGCGTGATGTCGTGCAACCCCGCGATCGGCGGCCTCGCGAAGGGTCAGCTTGTTCGCGAGATCGATGCGCTGGGCGGGCTGATGGGCATCGCGACCGATGCGACGGGCATCCAGTTTCGCGTGCTGAACACATCGAAGGGGCAGGCGGTGCACGGCCCCCGCGCGCAGTGCGACAAGCACGCGTATGCGCGTGCGGTGCAGATGCTCATCGGCTCGCGGCCCGAGATCGAGGTCGTGCGCGGGACGGTCGAACGCCTCCTCGTGAGTGGGGGAGTGGTCGAGGGCGTTGAGATCCGCGATGGCGATGTTGATATCCGGCTCGCTGCACCATCGGTCGTGCTGACGACCGGGACGTTCATGCGCGGGCTGATGCACACGGGTGAGGACAAGCGCGAGGGTGGGCGATTTGGCGAAGCACCTGCAGTGGGGATCTCGGGTGCTCTCTCTGCACTTGGCTTTGAGCTCGGCAGGCTCAAGACGGGTACACCGCCGCGACTGAAGCGGTCGAGCATTCGGTGGGAAGAGCTTGCGCCGCAGTTTGGCGATGCAGAGCCCACGCCGTTCAGCGATCTGACGCTGTGGGATGGCGAGCGTGCTACGGCGGATGCGACGGTATATGCAACCGGTGATGCAGCCAGGAGCGAGCAGGGGCACACTCTGCTTCAAGGCTGGCGTGATCGCGGGTTTGTGTTTGATCGTTTCCCGCTTCTGCCGCAGGTTGAGTGTCGCCAGACATCGACGAATGCAGCGTCGCACGAGGCGATCCGCGCGAATCTTCATCGTGCGCCGATGTATTCAGGCCAGATCGAATCGATGGGGCCGAGATATTGCCCGAGCATCGAGGACAAGGTCGTTCGATTCGCGGAGCGTGATTCGCACGGTGTGTTTCTCGAGCCTGAATCGCTTGAGGATGACTGGATCTACTGCAACGGGATCTCGACTTCGCTCCCTGCGGATGTGCAGGACCAGATCGTGCGCAGCATGCCCGGGTGCGAGCGTGCGGATATCTATCGCTACGGGTATGCAGTTGAATACGACATGGTGCGGCCGCACCAGATTCTCGCGACGGGTCAGACGCGGCTTGTGCAGGGGCTATTTCTTGCGGGACAGATCAACGGCACAAGCGGGTACGAGGAAGCAGCTGCACAGGGCTTGATCGCGGGGTTGAACGCTGCACTGCGCGTGCAGAATCGCGGCGAGTTTGTGCTGGGGCGCGATCAGGCGTATGCAGGTGTGATGATGGACGATCTTGTGACCAAGACGCCCGTTGAGCCGTACCGGATGTTCACGAGCAGGGCAGAGCACCGCCTCCTTCTGCGTGCAGACAACACTGCAGATCGGCTCACGCCGCTCGCGGATTCCTTGGGCCTCCTTTCGACGAGTGAGTTTGGTTCGCGGCGTCGCGATGCGTTCATGGAGCGCACGGTGCGCATGGTGAAGCTGAACGCGGCGATCGATCTTGCGAAGGATGGGAGCGTTCCGGTTTCGCAGAGGATCAAGACGCAGAACTTTGAGATGTCGGACCTCAGGCGCGTGCTGAGCGAGGGACATTCGCACGTCGCAAGGGATGATGCGTTTGATCGTGGCGTGTGGGAGACGGTGTACGCGGATCGGCGGTACGAGGCGTACATCGTGCGCCAGCGTGCAGAGATCCGGCGACACGCAGAGCTCGAGCACCGCAAGATCCCCGAGTCGGTCGATTTCGCGACGTTTGAAGGGATGCGGACGGAAGCGAGGCAGGCCTTGCTCAAGTTCAAGCCGCGCACGTTCGGCCAGGCGTCGCGGTTGGAAGGGATCACGCCTGCAGATTTGACGTTGTTGTCGGTGGTTTTGAGAAGAAGCAGGCAGAGAGCAGACGGCTGACAGCATGCAGCAGACAGCAGACAGCACGACCTGCCTATGCATGGTCCTGCTGTTTACTGATCTCTGTTCACTCGCTCTCGTGCCGCCCGCAGTCTGCTGTCCGCGGCCTGCTCAGTTCTTGCCGCCCAGCGGGTTGATCTGCACATCGCCCTTGCCGATCTCTTCGAACGGAAGCGGCGAGAGTTCGACGCCCGGGTTGCGCTGCGTGAAGTTGCGGATACCCCAGTCGTCTGCAAAGAGCACGACGCGGCGATCGTCGCGATCGACGGCGAGTGCAGCGTCGAGCGGGACCTCGGGCATCCAGTCTTCGGTCACGCCTTCCTTGCGATACCAGCGCACGATGTTCCACCGCGCGTGCTCAACGCGAGATTCCGCGCCGTACTCCGATTCGAGGCGGTACTGGACGACTTCGAACTGGAGCGGACCGACTGCAGCGAGGAGCGGTGTCTTGACCTGGCCCGTGCCGACCATCAGCACCTGCACAACGCCTTCCTGGAGAAGCTGATCGACGCCCAGGCGGAACTTTTTGGAGTTCGAAGGGTGCGGGTTGTGGAGGTACGCAAAGCACTCGGGCGTGAATCGTGGGATCTCGTTGAAGACGATGTTGCGGTCTTCGCTCAGCGTATCGCCGATGCGAAGAACGTCGTGCCCGACGATGCCGACGACGTCGCCTGCACGTCCATCTTCCACAGTCTCGCGCGTCTGGCCGAAGAGCTTCTGCGCGTTGGAAAGGCGGATACGCTTGCCGCTCTGTGCGTGCAAAACGGTCATTTCACGTGTGAACGTGCCTGAAACCACGCGGACAAACGCGATGCGATCGCGGTGGCGCGGGTCCATGTTCGCCTGGATCTTGAACACAAACCCTGCAAACGTCGGATCCTCGGGCTGGATCAGCTTCTCGCCCTCTGCAGTCATCGCCTTGCGTGGTCCCGGTGGTACCGAGTGCTCGAGGAAGCCATCGAGCATGAGCTGAACACCGAAGTTGTTCATCGCGCTGCCGAAATACACCGGCGTCACTTCACCCGCGAGCACGCGCTCGCGGTCGAACGTCTCCCCCGCGCCCATGAGCATCTCGACCTGATCGCGTGCCTCGTTGTACACCGCTTCATCCATCTTCGCCTTGATGGCAGGGTCGTCGATGCCCATCGCCTGGACCGGCGCTGCGTGCGCGCCGTGTGCAGCACGTTCGAAGAGGTGGACCTGCTTGGTGAGCCTGTCGTACACGCCGCGGAACGTCGGCCCGGTGCCGAAGGGCCAGTTGACCGGGAACGCACCGATGCCAAGGACGCGTTCGAGTTCATCGAGAAGTTCGAGCGGATCGCGCGTCGGGCGATCGCACTTGTTCATGAACGTGAAGATCGGCACGCCGCGCCGACGGCAGACCTCAAAGAGCTTGCGCGTCTGCGGCTCGATGCCCTTGCCTGCGTCGATCACCATGACCGCAGCATCGACTGCAGTGAGAACGCGGTAGGTGTCTTCCGAGAAGTCCTTGTGGCCGGGCGTATCAAGGAGGTTGATCCGCACGCCGTTGTAATCAAACTGCAGGACGGTCGACGAGATCGAAATGCCGCGCTGCTTTTCGAGTTCCATCCAGTCGCTGGCGGTCGCACGCTGGTTCTTGCGTGCAGTGACGGACCCCGCGAGCGCGACTGCACCGCCGTAGAGCAGGAGCTTCTCGGTGAGCGTGGTCTTACCTGCGTCGGGGTGGGAGATGATGGCGAACGTTCTGCGTGGAAGGTTTGCACTGGACATGGCGGACTCGCTTCTGGCAACCGGCGATCGTCGCCGGGAATGTTCATGGTCGCTCTGCCCGGGTGTTGCACGTGGCAGAGCAGGTTGTTCGATTGGAGGCGGTGGTGCAGGCAGACTTGCGATTGTGCACAGGGTTTGAAAACCCGCGATGCATATGCACATCGTTCGCGAACTGCAGCTTGATTGGAAGGGTGGCTGGAAGCGTTCGCACGATGGTGAGTGCGACGTCCTGATGTGTGCGGGCGGGTGTCGAGGCCGTGCATCACACCGATCGACCGGCGACTAGGTTGGATTGACTGGTCCCATGGGTCGGTCCTTCGTGCCTGGCGAGGTGCGTTGAAAATCGCGAGCACGCCTTGCAAGCAGGGAAGTATAGGAACGATCTGCAGGTCGTGACGGGAACCTGGGCGTGTCGTTATGGACAGAAGACAACGGCGACCCTTCTTCCAAGGGCCGCCGTTCAAGCAGTGCACGGTCGGTTTTCCCACCAGAGCCCTGTGCACGCTCGTGACGTCAAGCACGTTTGCTACGCCCGCGTCGCCGTCGGGATCGTCCCGAGAAGTGCCTTTGCCTTCGCAGCCTGCTCCGGCAGCACTGCATGCGGCGCGCCGGGGTATCGCTCCAGCGATACCTCGCCTCCCATGGCTTTGAGCACGCGGCCACTCTCGGCCACTCGTTCCCACGGCACATGCGGATCCGGATCACCTGCAGCGAGCAGGACCGGCGTTCCATCGAGCGATCCATTCGAGGTGAACGTCGTTCCCGGAGGCCCGATGAGCCCGCCCGTCAGCGCGACGATGGCGCCGTACTTTCGCGGGAATCGGAACGCGTGATCGACCGCAAGACACGCTCCCTGCGAGAAGCCGACGAGTGCAGTGGATGCAGCAGGGATCCCGTCTGCTTCGAGCTTCGCGAGGATCGACTCGATCAACGCGTGGCCCGAATCGATTCCTTGCTGGTTCTGCGAGAACGGCGCGAGGAACGAGAACGGGTACCACGTGTTGCCCGATGCAGTGGGCGCGAGCGTCACTGCATCTGGAGGCGAGATGATCGGCGCGAGTGACAGGATGTCGGTCGCAGATCCGCCACGCCCATGAAGAAGAATCACTGCACGTGTTGCGCGAGCCGCAGGCACGCCGCCTGCGTACGTCACGATCCGTGCGTTGTCATGTGGACCGGTCATGAAGCCTCCTCAGAGCAGACAGCGGGCAGCTGGCGGACTGCACGAACACGCAGAGGACAGAGATCAGTGATCAGTAAAAGCAGGGCAAGGCCATCGAAGTCGTACCGTCTCGTGCAGTCTGCCGTCCGCAGCCCGCCGTCTGCATTGCTGCCTTTCCACCAGTGCCCAGTGCCGAGTCCCCAGTGCCTGATGCCTAATCCCTGATCTCTAAATCCTCTCCAACCTCTTCTCAATCTCCTTCCGCATCACTTCGTACTGCGGCGGGAGCTTGAGATCGTTTCCGAGCGTTGCTGCTGATTCATCCACTGCAAAGCCCGGGCCGTCGGTCGCGATCTCAAAGATCACGCCGCCGGGAATGCGGAAATAGATCGAGCGGAAGTACTGGCGATCCATCACCTGTGTCACGCTCGTGCCGCTCTCGCGGATCGCTGCAGCTGCACGTGCCTGTGCAGCGTCATCGGGCACGCGCCACGCGACGTGGTGGACGGTCCCTGCACCCATGCGCTCATGTACAGCACGAGGATCATGGATCACGTCGATCTCGCGCGTGATGCCGCCGCCACCCAGCGTCAGCCTCCGTGCATCGCCCTCAGTGCCTCCTGCGTCAAAGCCCAGGACATCTGTGAGGAACGATGCAGTCTCACCCGCGTCAGGAACGCGAAGCGTCACCCTGCTTACGCCGAGGATCGCGCTCGCTCCAGGGATGCCGCCCTCTGCATAACCAGAGGTGCCTGCACCGAACCCGGCCGCGCCGTCTTCCTCGGTCATGATGAACCGCATGCCGTCGTGATCCTCAAAGCGCAGTGTCCCCTGCGAGAAGGTGGTGCCTTCACGCACGTCGATCTTCTGTGCAAGAAGATGATCACGCCACCACGCGAGCGTACCGCGCGGCACTGCAAGACCGGTATCGGTGATCTCCGAGCCACCGTGACGTGCACGTGCAGCCATCGGGTGCGGGAAGTGCGTGAGGAGCGTGCCCGGCGAACCCTGCCCATCGCCGTAGTAGAGGTGATAGGTGTTTGGATCGTCGAAGTTCACCGTCTTCTTCACGAGCCGAAACCCGAGCACGTCGCGATAGAAATTCGCGTTGGCAGAGGGCTTCCCTGCAAAGGCGGTCACGTGGTGGAGTCCGGTGATGATGCTGGTCATTGGAAGAATCCCCTTTCGCGGCCGGGAGCACTGTAGTGTGCCCCGGCATTACTACTTAGCGTGGAGATGGGACACAAGTTCGCACATGTAGGGCATGGCCCCCTCCAGTGGAAGGTGTGCGTATGGGTCGGGGTCCGTTTATATAGATCAGCGTCTATACGTGCGGCTGCCAAAGTTGCAGGTGTGTGTTCGTGGTTTGGCGCGGGCGTGGTGCACCGGATCATTTGGGTGCCCGTGTCCGGCCAGCTTTGAGGCCGGGCACGGACGAGACATACGAACTCGCAGCGCAAGCAAGGACATCCATCGACCGCCCAAGCGATTCCACTATGCACAGCCGCCCCTGCAGGGCTCTAGTCACAATCGCCGCATTCACCCAGGGCTTGCGCCGCTGGGCTGTCAAAGGGCGCTGCTTCGCAGCTCAGAACCAAGAACGACCGAGGATGTAGGATCCGCTGTGCCGCTGTGCCGCTGTGCCGCTGTGCCGCTGTGCCGCTGTGCCGCTGTGCCGCTGTGCCGCTGTGCCGGACTCGCTAATCTGTCTGCATGCGACTCCTCTTCTTGCTTCTCCTCACGCTCCTCATCCCTGCCTGTGCTTCCGCTCCGCAGACGTCGGTCGTCCATTCAACCGCCACCGGGCCGCTGCGCATCGCCATCATCGGCATGGTCCACGGGCATGTCGAAGGCCTCCTCTGGGCTGCACGTGAACGCAAGGATATCGAGCTTGTGGGGATCTACGAGCCCGACCGTGCAGTCTTTGATCGTCTTGCGGAGAAGTACAAGCTTGATGAGAGCCTTTGGCATGCGGATCTCGGTGCGATGCTCGATCGCACGCGACCCGAAGCAGTCAGCGTCATGACGTCGATCGCAGATCACCGCGAAGCCGTAGATGCATGTGCACCACGCGGGATCCACATGCTCGTCGAAAAGCCGCTCGCCTACACCGCCGCAGATGCGCACCACATGGAGCGTCTTGCAGCAAAGCACGGCATCCTGATCCTCACGAACTATGAAACAAGCTGGTATGCATCGATCCGCGAGGCACAGTCGCTGGTCGCACAAGGAAAACGTGCGCCGATCCACAAGATGATCTTCCGCCACGGCCACAAGGGACCTGCAGAGATCGGCTGCTCGCCTGAGTTCCTTGCGTGGCTCACCGACCCTGATGAGAACGGCGGCGGCGCGATCGTCGACTTTGGCTGTTACGGTGCAGTGCTCTCGACGTGGCTCATGAATGGCGAGCGGCCGTTGTCGGTCACTGCATCTGCAGCACAGCTCAAGTCACCCGAGGCGTTCAACGGGCTGTATGCACGGGTTGATGACGACGCCACGATCGTCCTGACCTATCCCAGTGCGACGTCCGTTATCCAGGCCTCATGGGATTGGACGCACGACGTGAAGGAGATGGATGTCTTCACCGCCAATGGCTCGCTCCATGCAGCGAAGTGGGATGCGTTTGCGATCCGCGAGGAGAACAAGCCTGCCGTGCCAGTCACCCCCGCGCCCAAGCCGCAGCACCTTGAGAATGAGTGGACGTACCTGACCAGGGTCATCCGCAACCAGTGCGAGGTCGACCCGCTTTCAAGCCTCGAATACAACGTGATCGTCGCCGAAATCCTCGACCAGGCACGCCTGCAGGTGAAGGCAGCCGACCGACGGTAAAATTGCTTCTCGCGTACCTTCCGGGCCCGTGGCGAAACGGCAGACGCAGCGGACTTAAAATCCGCAGCCCTTCACCGGGCGTGTGGGTTCGATTCCCACCGGGCCCATTCTCTCGCAGGCAGATCGTTCTCGTCGTGGCGTGATGGTGCATGTTCTGCGTGCATACACATTTTGCTTGTTTCATCCCTGGCGCGTCCTGCCGTATGTGCCACGACAAAAAACCCCCGGTCCGCTACCGGGGGTTTGCCAACGCGGAGTAGGAAGCGTTGGGGGAGAATGAGAATCAGCGAGCCATCTAAATCACATGTCCAACTGAATCAGCAGCCAAGATCAAACGCTGCGGAGAACGCGCTGAAGTCGTCGCCATCGACGAATCCACTGCAGTCAAAGTCGGCGCTGTTTTCGCCGTTGGTGAATGCGTCGTTGAAGGCGTTGAAGTCGTCGGCATCGACGAAGCCCGAGCCGTCGAAGTCTGCGGGGCAAAGGACGTTGCCCAGGTACATGCTCACCACGTAACCCTGGTCAGGGCTCATAGGGTCGCCGCCGCCGCTGGTCGGATCCGAGAAGGTTCCGTCGTTGTTGATGTCGTACACAATCCGTGCATTGAACGTCAGGCCACCGAGGTTGCGAGGATTGCGGGTATCGCGAGTTGCGCACGTCTCCTGGCCGTTCCAGCCGTCGGCGACAATGTTGTTGCTCCACTGCGAGGCCGAGTCGATCGAGTTGCTGTCGGCGATGCCGCCGATGAACTGAACCTGGTACTTGGTGCCCGAGTTGGTGCCGTCGAAGGTATCGCCCAACTCAAGGATGAGTTCAAGGCGGTAGCAGTTGTTGATGGGATCGAAGATGGCACGGACCAGCGCGCTGTCAAAGTCGGTGAAGGGCGTGCCGTCCTCAGACTTGTTCAATGCCACCGCAGACATGAACCAGATGTTGCCTGCAGAGTCGATCATCGGGGCAGACATCGAAGGACCGACGGGCGTACCGCCGGTGACTTCAAAGAGGCTTGCGAGGCGGCCGATCGGTGCGTCGTAGGTTGGTGAGAGCGGGTTGAGATCGACATTGCCGTCGAACTCACCCGTGTCGCTCGTGAACGCGATGCCGTCGTTGCCGTAGTCGCCGTGGATGGGCTTGCCCGAGAGGTTGGGGGTGTCAATCCAGGCAGGGAGTGACCAGGTCATGTTCTGGTAGGGCGTGGTTGCGTCGTCGGTGCCAAGGGCGATGACTTCGAAGGGATTGGTGGCGACTTCCGAGCTTGCGAGCGTGAACGCGACCATCTTCTGCGCGTTCACGTTGCGGCCCACCGCGACCATGCCGTTGCCGCCGCGGAAGGGCGTCTGGCTCAGGTGGTTGACGCTCTCGCTCAGCGTGGGATTGAAAGTAAAGCTGTAGCAGGCGTCGGTCAGTGAGAGCGGGGGCGTAACGGTGACTGCAGTGCCGACGCTACCGTCTGCCTTGATGCCCCAGATGCTTGCAGAACGAGTCTCGCCTGAGACGACCTGGCTCAGCATTGCGCCGGTTGCGACTTCACCCGTGCCGCCCAGGAGTGCGTGCGGATACATGCCGACCGAGCCTCGATGATCGACCGTGCCGGGGCGGTGCGAGGTGCTGGTGTTCGTCCCGTTGAGCGCACCGTTCTCCCAGATGTACTGGGTCGAGAAGTTTGAACCGATGACGCGTGCAAGCCCGCCGCCGAGGTTCTCGGGGAGGAGGTTGGGCGTGTTGTGCGTGGTCGTCGAGCTGTTGGTGCCGCCGGTCGAGATATCGATCCAGTCCGTTGCGTTCATCGTCGCGCCGTTGCTGATCTGGTTGATCACCGAAGGATTGCGCGAGAGCATGTCGATGCGGAAGTAGTTGTTGCCGGTGATGCCGTTGACAGTGTCGACGATCTGGCTGTTGTCCGCGCGGATCGCGACGTTGCCGTAGGCGTCAACCGCGCCGACGCCGAACTGTGCAGTGTCGCCCGCGCCGTTGGAGGGCTGGTTCACTGCTGCGACATAGCGGGAAACGTAGAGGCGGCCGGGCGAGGCGGGGTCATAGCCGAACGCAGCGGAGAGGATGCCGTTGAAGTTGCGACCACCCGAGTCGGTCGCGAATTCGGCCTGGACAGCGCCAAGTGCGGTGTAGGTCAAGGGCGCGGAGATCGTGCTGGGGACATCATTGATGAGTGAGTCGGGGTTCACGCCTTCGCCCGACGAGAACCATTCCGCGTACGTGCTTGCTGCAGGCGTCGCACCAAGCTGTGCCTGCACGCTGATGCCGCTGGCAGACTGGAGCGAGTTGAAGAAGCCCGAGCTGCTCTTGCTGGTCTTGATCAGCGGAGCAACGCCAAAGCGGGTGTTCCACGAGCCGTACAGCGGGGCGAGGTCAAGAACGTAGTTGAGCTTCTGCGTCGAGGGAGAGGTCTGGAACGCGCTCACCGCATCGCCCGGAAGACCGGCGCTCTTGGCCGTCGAGTCCTGGGCGAAAGCAGGTGCCGCGCTGCCTGCGACGGCGACGAAAACCGCGATCATCTTGCGAGTCTGCATGACAATGCTCCTCAGTTACAAACCACTTGCGACGTTGCAATGCACAGCGCACGGCAACGAACATGCCGATGACGAACCTGGAGCGTCAACGAGAACACCGGCATATGCGTGATGCATATGCACGTGATGCAATTCGCCGGGGCACAATGCCCCAGCGCATCTTGAGCGTGCGTCTCATGGCTGATTGCCACGAAGGCACATTCACCGCGTTGAACGCCTGATTTTTGAACGTACCCGGATGCCGGCGAAGGGTCTGGTGTTGGCGTCAGTGCCCGCGAGCACCAGCCGATCGCATCATGTGACTACGAGGATCAGTGTACCGGGATCAAGCTATATCGCTACAGCAAGTGTGTTTGCATTACCTCAAGTTCATGTGATGACGACTCGCGCTGGCACGAGTGTTTCTGAGCAAAGCTGTTGTCGACCACAGGTCGTGCACGTGAACTTCACGTACGCACGATCATTTCAGCACCATCTCAGCGATGTCTTCCGCCAGCTTCACTGCAGGGGCGCGTTCGAGATTGCAGAACACCGCGACAGCAATCTTCTCCTGCGGGAAAAGCACGAGGCAGGTCGCGGTGCCGGGCTGTGCGCCAGAGTGCATGACGCGCTTCTTGCCGTCGACGGTCACGACTTGCCATCCAAGGCCGTAGGTCGTCTTGGTTCCATCAGACGTCGCGTTGGCTGTCCACATCGCACTCAACGAGTCCTGCTTGAGAATCTTGCCGCTCGCAAGCGAGAGCGCGATGCGCACAAGATCCGACGGGCGTGCACACATGCCGCCGCCTGCGATCTTGTTACTGGTGTCTGCAAGCTCGCAATGCTCGAGCGTGCCGTCCTGGCGTTTCTGGTAGCCGCGCACGCGGTGGGGGATGATCGCACGCTGGTCGTCTGCGTAGATCGCCGCGCCTGCAGGTGCAGTGGCCTGGGTAATCAGTTCCATCAGCGACTTCTCGCCTGCCCGCTCAGTCAATACACCAGCGAGCACATACCCGTACGTCGAGTACAGGTACTTGGTGCCCGGCGGCGCGATCAGGTCGTCGTTCTTGAAGATCGCAAGGGGCGCGATGGAGTCCGTGTAATGCCGAGTGCTTTCAACTTCACGCAGCTTGTAGTGCCGGATTCCGCCCTGGTGGCACAGAAGCTGGCGAAGCGTGATCGGCGTGCCCTTGTCCGGGAACTCCGTTACGTACGAACGAACCTCTGCATCGAGCGTGAGCTTGCCGTTCTCTACCAGCCACATCGCGGCGATCGCGGTGAGGGGCTTAGAGATCGAAGCGAGCCGGTACACCGAGTGCTCGGTTGCAGGGACCTGCTGCTCAAGATCCGCAAGCCCGAAGCCCTTGTCGAACACCACTTCATCGCCGCGACCGATCGCGATGGTGAGACCCGGAATGTTCTGGGCTTTCATGGTCTCCGCGATGCGGGTCTCGATGCGGCTGACCAGCTCTGGAGCGAGCAGTGGGGGAGCTTTGACCGTGCTCGTCGGGGCCTGCGGCGCAGGAGCGGTCTCGGGTTGCCAGATGGATATGGAGGTCGCGCGTGCAGCGGTGATGCCGCAGATTGCGAGAAGAAAAGAGGCTGCAATCAGGCCCGTGCGGAAGGAGCGGTGCATTGAGGCAGAATATGAGCAAGCAGTGTGAAGTGCGCTACATCCAGAGGGCCACGTGCTCATCGCCCCGGTTCATCCGCAATCTGCCCTGCGTTGATTCGCAGTGTCATTTATGAATTCTTGGAGAAACACGCCGCCTTTCCGAGTATCTGTGCGAACAGGCATCCACGCCGCATCCTCTCGTAGGGCGGTGTGGGGGAGTGGGGATGGAATCGTCCCGGTGCATCAGTCGCCGGGAGTTGTTGCTGAAAGCCTTACAGGGCAGGGAGTGCACAATGAAGACGACCATGCGTTGGTTGGTGGCTGCATCGCTTTGCATCGCAGCAGGTTCCGCACAGGCCGATTTCTCCGGCCAGACGATCCTGGGTCCGCTCACGCTCAACTCATCCGTGAGCGGCGACAACTCAAACTCCGACGACAACAACGACGGCTGGTACAGCGGCACGCACATCTTTGATCTCTGGGATGGCGGCGATGATGTCTGGCAGCTCAACTGGGCAGGCGGTGACATGATGCTCACGCTGAGCTACGACAACTCGGTGTGCGATCCCGACATCTTCCTTTACGTGCCCGGCAGCCTCGATGAATCCGCGTACGACAACTACATCAACGCAAGCCCGAGCTCGATCGTTGTGACCGGCGCTGCAGCAGGCACGTACTACATCCTCATCGACAGCTCTGACGGCTCGGAAGGCGCGTACAAGCTCGACGTGATCCCCGCGCCGGGCGTGATGGCCCTGGCAGGGACCGCTGGTCTGGTCCTTGCACGTCGCAGGCGATGATCGTTCATTCCTGATGGAACAACCCAGAAAACGTGACACGGGCGGCAGGTTGCCGCCCGTGTCTCATCCCATGAAGAGTGGCCGTGTTCGTGGTTCCCGTTGAACAGAATCGGGATGTCTCGTGCGATTGGCCTCTTGCAATCGGGATGTCAATCCTGGTGGCACGCGCCCGGTGCTGCATCGCGGGTGCATGACGTCCGCATCTACATCACCGGACGCGTGCCGACACTTTCGTGTGCCCCCTGCGGGTTCCTTCTCAACGCGTTCTCTCCCTTCGGGGCGATCTGTCGAAGGAGCAGTTCGACTTCGCTACCTATGGCGCGTCCAGAAGTGCTGTGGAACCCGTGGGCCTTTCCAACCAATCTCGTGCTACGCAAGGCAGAGCATCAAATTCGGTGGCGACGAGGATTACTCGGCGTCGTCGGGGTTCTGATCGCTCGCGGGCCTGCCCTGCTGCTCAAGGAGCTTGCGCAGGTACTGGTTCTCGCGGCGGGTCGCTTCAAGATCAAACACGAGGTACTTGATCGACAGACGCAGATAGTCGAGGGACTCCTGGAGGTCGGCGATCGTCTTCTTGACCTTGTCGTGGCGGGCTGCAGTCTCGCTGGCGAGCTTCTCTAGGGGTGCACGCTGGCCTTCGGGCAGCTTCTGGATCTGGTTGATCAGGTCACCCAGGCGCGTCTGAAATTCCTGCTCGTTCATGGACAAGATCCTCTCTTGGGGGTGTTGTGCGTGCCGCTCCGCGGGTGATCCCAGGAATGCTCGTCGCACTCCCGCTCGTCTCCTTCCAGCAATCCGGCTGGACAATGAACAAGGCAAACAACCGCAGGGCCACAACCCCGCCGCGATCGCGCGGGTCCGTGCCAATCGAGAACAGGCCGATAAAAACGGCCGTGGAATGCTCCACGGCCGTGTCCGGTGGTTTTCTTGTCAGGGGCTCCCGCACGTGGCCCGGTGGAGCCGTGCAGGATGTTGCCCAAACTCAACGTCCGTCGTCGACCCGACGCAGCGCCTGCTTCGCCGTAGGACGTGCACCCGCCAGTGCTTCTTGGATCAGGGCAGGCTCTCCCCGCCGGATCTCCTTCAGGAGCTTGCGCAGGTGCTGGTCGACATTCGCCAGGAACCGCTGGTGGATCTGTTCGAGGTCGTGCCTGCTGAACCTGGAGAGCGGGTCCTTCATGCCGGTCTGGCGTGCAGCCCAGTCGAGGAGGCCGCCTGCAGTTTCGCCGTACTTATAAAGATCGAGCGTGGCCGAAAGCCGCTTGCGAAGGCTGGAGAATGGGTCGTTCGCTGCTTCAGGGACCGACGCCAGGACTTCCCGGACCGTGGCCTCATCGTGTGCAGCGAGCATCGGATCTTCAGGAACGTGCGAGGAGGCAGTGAAAAACTCGTCTGCAGAACGGATATCCGCGAAGGCAGTGGAGAGCGTCTTGCTCCCTGCACGGTCGAAGCGGACGGTGAGCCTCTGGCAGGGATTACCGTCCTGGAGCGCACCATCCGCACTAATGACGTTTCCCACGCCCCACTCGGGTTTCCCTGCGTGGCGAACCTTGTCCCCCATTTTCCACTCTCTCGTCATCATGTGTCCTACCCCAGCGCCTACCTATTGCGGCATGATCGATCGACCGATCCGGATGAACATGAACGAACACCAGCCGCATCAGCAGGGCCTCAGGTGAAAAACCTGGGCGCACTGATCGCGACTGCACGGTTTGAGCTTTCCAATACACACAGACACCCCGTGCCTGGAGCGGAACGGGGCCACCGTAAACCGGTTGCCTTGGCGGGCGTACCTTGGGGTTCACCTTGCGTCTTGGGCCAATGAGAGATGGCGATGGACGTAAGGCAAAAACCCCAGGCGTCAATCGCCCGGTTCGGCAAACACCAGTCTGGATCTCAACCTCGGCCTTCGATCGCGAGCTGTACGCGAGGCAACGCAGGGGCCGGGGGAGGCCGGCCGATTCGCAACGCCTTGTGTGGTCAACCCTCGACGAAGCACGGCTCAAGACCCGAGCCGGTCGCCCCGGTTTCCACGATCAGAACCCGGAGCAGGTGACTGAAGCAGCCTATCATGCATTGATTCTGGACGCAAGGGCCATGCAACGTGATTTGTTCTGGTTGGGTTCGGTTGCCCTTCCTGAATGTCTCGCATGCCGCTGGCCGGCCTCATGCCCACCGCTCGGCGGGCACCATTGGGAAACGCAAGCACATGATCGAAGCCCTCAAGAGTGATCACATCGTCGAGAAGGTCGGCGGGCGTTTCAAGCTCTGCGTTCTGGTGCAGCGTCGCCTGACCCAGCTCATGGAAGGCGCTCGTCCGCTCGTCGATCGCAACGGTCGCTCGGACCTTGAAGTCGCGATCGAAGAGATCATGCAGGACAAGATCACGCTCGAGTTCGATCCCTCGACGCTCAAGATCTCCGACGTCGCCACGGTCGGTAGCATCGACGACTGATCGCGTGCTCGTTCATGCGGGCATCGATTCACAATCCGCGAGCTTGATTGCCTTCCAGTTTGCCCTCTCGATATGGGCATCCAGCGCCTGAAACTTCGGGACCGGTGGAGGACACTTCATGGACGCATCGCACACGCTCGATTCGGTCAAGGGCCGTGAGATCCTTGTCTGCATCTGCGGTGGTATCGCTGCATACAAGGTCGCAACGGTCGTCAGCAGGCTCGCGCAGGCAGGTGCACATGTCACCGTCGCGATGACCGAGGCAGCGACGAAGTTCGTCGCCCCGCTCACGTTCCAGGCGCTTTCGGGGCGTCATGTCTACACCTCGATGTGGGAGCACGTCGAATCGCAGGACCCCCAGCACATCGCCCTGGCGACCCGTGCAAGTGCGGTGCTGGTCGCGCCCTGCACGATGGATTGCCTCGCACGCCTTGCGAGCGGCCGTGCAGACGACATCGTTTCGCTGTTGATCAGTGCAGTGGACCGTGTTAAGACGCCCGTTCTGCTCGCCCCGACGATGAATGCAGTGATGTGGAAGCAGCCCAGCACGCAGCGGAACCTCAAGACGCTCCACGAGGATGGCTTTACGTTCATCGACCCCGATGAAGGGTGGCAGGCCTGCAGGACGGTGGGGGTGGGGCGGATGGCAGAGCCTGAGATGCTGATGGCGCGAGTCGCTGCGTCGATCAAACCTGCTTAAGCGCGGTTCAGTGGTGCTTTCACGGCGTGAAGCGTGTTCGATGCGTTGCTGATTGTGGCTTCTGCCCGTAAAACCACCCGCCGCTTCCTGAACCTCAGCAGATCTCCCTCACGCTGATAGTCCATCCATATGCCCCTTATGCAGGAGGCGTAGTTCTTCACGCGCTCTTGCCCATGGCGCGCGAAAACGGGTAGTCTCTCGCCGCAAGCACTGTGCATCCGCCGGGTTACGTCTGGCCATTGCAGTGCTTCTTTGCCCAGGGAGGCGTCATGTCGTCAGGACGAGGACTCGGATTCCTGAACTTGGTCGAGCGGCTTGGAAACAAGCTCCCGGATCCGATCTTCCTCTTCATCGGCGCGACCGTCCTCATCATGCTCATCTCTGCAGTCGGCTCGATGCTCAACTGGGAGGTCCAGCCGCTCAAACCGCGCGTCGCGATGGAAACCGTCGTCGATGCCTCGGGCGTTGAGGTCAAGCAGCCCAAGCTCAATGCACAGGGAAGGCCCGTGCTTGAACTGGTCGAATCGGGTGCGCCGGTCAGGCCCAAGAACCTCCTCTCATCGACGGGTATCTACTGGCTCATCTCGAACATGGTCCGCAACTTTCTCAGCTTCCCGCCGCTGGGTGTCGTGGTCGTGTGCATGTTCGGCATCGGGCTTGCAGAACGTGTGGGGCTGTTCAGCGCAGCGATGAAAGGTGTCGCGAGCATCGTGCCCTCGCTCCTCCTCACGCCGACGGTCATCTTCCTGGGCATGATGTCGCACGTCGCGAGCGATGCGGGGTACATCGTTCTTCCGCCGCTCGCTGCAGGGCTCTACGTCGTTTTCAAGCGTCCGCCATTGGCAGGCATCGCAGCTGCCTTCTCGGGCATCGCGGGCGGCTTCTCCGCAAACCTGATTGTCAGTTCGAGCGATGCACTGGTCGGCGGTATCACCGAAACCGGTGCACGGACGCTCGATCCGACGTACACCGTTCTTCCTACGTCCAACTGGTACTTCATGGCTGCATCGACGTTCCTCCTCACTTTCGTGGGCTGGGCAGTCACTGCATGGATTACCGAGCCCCGCTTTGCAGCTGCAGCGAAGGCCAATCCTGAACTTGCCCAGCATGTCGCCGAAGAGGGCATCACGCACGTCGAGCGCAAGGCGCTCAAGCGTGCAGGTGTGGCGTTCCTTGTCGTGCTTGCGATCGTTGCAGGGACCATCGCGATTCCTGGTGCGCCGCTGCATGGCGACATGCCTGCACCCGCGCCGCGCTTTGGCGGCGTGCCCGAAAGGCTTCCCACTGCACCCGGTGCATTTACCGCCAGCGGCGAAACGAGCGAACGGGCCACGCCCGGCATGGTGAAGCTCAAGCCCGGGTACACGGTGGAAGCAGCGGGAACTGATGCAGCAGGCAATCCGACGCGCGGCCAGTTCGTTGTCGGGGAGCAGGGTGCGGAACTGACGGGCGAACTCACGCCGCCTGCAGTTCCGCAGCCACGCTGGTCGATCGCGATCGTCCCGATCATTCTCTTTGTGTTCATCGTGCCGGGCTTGGTGTATGGCATCTCTACCGGCGCATTGAGCAACCAGAAGGATGTGAGCAGGGCGTTCATCCAGTCGATGGAGGCGATGGCGCCGGTGCTGGCGATGGCCTTCTTTGCTGCGCAGTTCATCGAATCATTCAGGTATTCGGGGCTCGATCAGATGCTCGCGTACCTCGGCGGCGATGCACTGGCTGCATCGGGCCTTTCGCCGATGTTCCTCCTTGTAGCAGTGATCGTCCTCACGATGATCGTCGACATGCTGATGTCTTCGATGAGCGCCAAGTGGACCATGCTCGCGCCGATCATCGTGCCGATGATGATGATGGTCGGGATCAGCCCGGAATTGACGCAGGCTGCGTATCGCGTCGGCGACAGCATCACCAACATCATCACGCCGCTCAACACTTATGCGATCGTAATTATCGCTGTGATGCAGAAGTACAACAAGTCTGCAGGGATGGGCCAGCTCATGGCGATGATGCTGCCCTACTCGATCACGTTTGCGATCTTCTGGACGTCGTTCCTCTTGCTGTATGTCTGGCTCAACATGCCCCTGGGCCCGGGTGCCCCGATGTGGTACACACCGGGGCATTGACCGCCAGAACTCCAGTAGTCGTCCAGAAGGGGCCTCAGTGGTCCATGGAGTGATCGTCCTTGGACTTACCCTTCATCTTCGAGCCTGCCTGCTCAAACTGCTGCTTGTTGCCCTTGCGTGCACGGTCTCCGTCCGCGTGGTTCTGATCGCTCTTATTCATCGAGTCCGCCACGCGCTCGTCGCCGGGCTTTGCACCGCCGTGCCGGGCCATCTGGTCGCGGTCCATGTTTTCAGAGGCATCGCGACCGGGCGTTTTGCCGTCTGACTTCTGGCCGTCCGCCTTCTCGCGGTGCGTTCTGCTCTGCGCGTTCTTGTTGAGCTGATCGCGCTGACGAGGCTGGTTCATGTCGTCGCGGTCTTTGGGATTGGGCATGTTCGCACTCCTTGGTTGTGCACACGAACACACGCATTCACGTGCAGGGAAAGCCTGAGGGGCCGACGCTGCATCTCACCCTTTGTCAGAACTCGCTGGGGACGGCGGGCGTGAACCGCAAGTGAAGCACGGTTTATGGGAAGTGCGGCGGGGATGAGGTGGATCTCCCAGTTCTTGCTCTGGGGGCCTTAGAGGCACTTGAAGGCCGGAAACCGGGGTGATTTGGAGTTTCCTTCAGTTGCTTTACAAACTGAACATTCGGTACAAAGGTGAAAAGCCCTCGGTCTGAGGGCCGCGGAATCTGCATGTCATGGAACGACGCATCCCTATTCGCCGTGCATTCACGCTCATCGAGGTCTTGGTGGTCATTGCCATTCTGGCACTGCTCATCAGCATTCTCCTCCCTGCGATGTCCAAAGCACGGCAGAGCGGCCTGATCACCGTCTGCCTGAATAACCTCCGGCAGGTCACGCTTTCCTCGATCGGCTACGCCTCGGATTACAAGGACATCAGCCCCGACCCTGCATGGAACCCGCTTCCCACGAAGTACCGTGCGTGGCTCTACACAGGAACGGTGACGTCCATCGTGAACAACAAGCTCGGCTCATCCACGGGGTCGATCTGGCCCTATATGGGTGGAGATACCGACCAGGCCAGCGCAACGATCCAGAAGATCTACCGCTGCCCGTCGCACAAGCCGCCCTTCAAGCACGTCAATCAGACCACGGACAACATCACCAGCTACCTGATGAACGGCGCGATGGTGGGCTACGGCAAGCGAAAGGTCGCGTACCAGCTCAGCCGTTTCCGCCCCGATGCATGGTGGTTCTGGGAAACCGACGAGGCACTGAGCGGCTGGAACGATGGCTCAAGCTACCCCGATGAAGGCCTGACCAAGCGGCACGGCCAGTCTCGCAGAGACACTGCAGGCATCAACCAGCGGTACGACAACGCAGGTGCGACCATCGCACGCTTCGATGGGAGCTGTGCATGGACGAGCAGGATCATCTACGACGAAGAACTCGCCAAGCGATCCGGCAGGCTGTGGTGTAACCCGGGCACGAAGACTGGGGATTGAGCACGCAGCATTGGACCTGTGCGCAAAGACTGCAGACCGCGAAGCTCTCAGAGAAAACGTAAAAACCGGGCCCAGTGCGGGCCCGGTTTTTCATAGTGCGATCTCAGGATGTGATCGTTGGCTTACAGGATCTCATCGATCATGCGATCAAGCGCTGCGTCGAGCTTGCTGTCGACGTCGTAGGTGCCCGACGCGATCTCGCTCCGGATGCGTTCGACCAGGCCGCTGCGGATGGGGGTACCCGAGAGCCGGTCACCGGCGTCGGTCTGCTTGCTCATGAGCGATGCCATGGATGAGACCTCCACCGTGTCCTCGCCACGCCGAACTGGCGCGGAAGGAGCCGACTGGGTTTCCGAACGTGCGCGCACCGACGAACCCGCGGCCGATCCGGCCGCAACCGATGAACCCGACGCCGTAATGTGCATCATGCCAGCCTCCGCGCACGGATACCCCGCCCTACATCTCGACGCGGTCCACTTTCCCAGGGAGGTCCAAACCTCCAGTCCGGGCACCATTTCACCACCGTCGTCGTATGTCTAGGCCAGGCGAGATTCCGCTCGCGAGTGATGTATCGGTGACGAGGGGGGGGGACCTTCAAAGAAGATCATCTTTTGGCGTTTTTCTAAACCCTTGCAACTTAAGTCTTTATGCTGTGTAACCAGTGTGCTTGCCTCGCGAGACCTCTGAAACGCTTAGGAATACGCTCATCTGACATGAACAGAAAAAAAGCGGACCTTCCAGGCCTCTTCGCCCGCCTTGTCAGGCCGACAGGGCGGATGGCCCTTTGCGGGGTGCTGGCGGTCGTTTTGCTTCCGGGCTGTGCAGCGGATGAAGGCCCACAGACTCCGCAGGCTGGACCGACGACCGATGTTTTCGGACGTCAGCTCAAGGATGGCAAGCCGGTCGAGACTGCACAGGCAGGTTCGGGTGCGTGGTCGATCGTCCTGGGTGCCTTTAGCCGCGACCGCGAGGCGGACTTGGGGCAGGCATACGAGGCAGCCGCGCACACCGCCCTCTTCCGTGCTCAAGCGCTGGCAGGGCTGGATGGGGTGCTCCTGGAGAAGCGAGGGACGGGGCTGGTGCTCCTCTACGGGGCCTTTGAATCGCCCACTTCTGTCGATGCACAGCGGGAGCTTGCGTACGTGCGGTCGATCGAGGTCGGAGGCAGATTCCCTTATGAAGGTGCGTTCCTCTCACCGCCCGGCGCGACGTCGGGTTCGATGCCGGATTATGACCTTGCGACGGTCCGTGCACGTCGGAACACCAAGGCGCCGCTGTACACGCTCCAGGTCGCTGTCTATGGCAGGCCCGACAACAGCCAGGCGACCGCGGAGGATCTCACGCAGTTCCGCAAGTCTGCGGAGGAGGCAGTGGGAAGCCTGAGGAGTGAGGGAGAGCAGGCGTATTACTACCACGGTCCAAACCGGAGCATGGTGACGGTGGGCGTGTACAGCGAGCAGGACGCGGGGTTTGGTGGCAGGTTCCGCGGCGAGGGTGCAGCGCTGGTGCTCGCGCGGCAGAAGTTCCCCAACAACCTCCTCAACGGTGAAGCAGTGCGCGAGCGGTTGCCGGGGCGGGGCGGCTCAAACGCGTCTGATTTTCGTCTCCAGCCATCGCGGCTCGTTGAGATTCCGGAGTAATCGCCTGATGGTTGGCGAGAGTCGTCGCTCTGCTTGAAGTTCATCTCGTGTCATCACGCGTGGTGCGGGTGATCGTGCCGCCTGGACCAATGTGGATGGATGCGTAGCCATCGCGAGAAGTCCAGTGCATGCGTGGGTCACTCCTGGATGTGCCGCCGGGGTCTCCGCCGGTCGAGACGATCACGTGGCGAGCATTGCTCTGGCGCAGGATCCGTTCAAGTCCGCCGATGGATGCTGCATTGGCGGCAACCACGAGGACCTTGGCATCGATTTGCCGCGATCCTGCTTCGTGCAGGATCGACATGATCCGCGTGGAATGCTCGGGTGATGTGCGATTGATGAGTGATGCCTGGAACGCACGCTCCATCGGTTGAAGCTCAAGCACGTGCGTTGAACCAAGCTCGATGCGGGTCTCCTGCTCGATCCACTCGATCGCGACATCATGGTGCTCGAGGTATGCCAGCAGCCCTGCCTGCGGCGAAGCGCGATCGTGTTGTGCGATCTCGCGGAGCGTTGCGGGAAGGTGCACGCGATTGATCGACAGGTGCTCGACAAGTTCGGGGATGAACATGAAATGGCGAGGCTCGGGGCCAAGGGCGACGAGCGTGGATGCACGCCACGCGCCGATCGACCTGAGTGCAGCGGGGATCTCTCGAACGCCGAGGTTCGCACGCCCGGAACCAGCGCCGACGATGATGGATTTGGTTGTGCCGCCG
>JAESFU010000322.1_pt1 | contig 36715 bp, 25 predicted proteins | sample 9269461 | NCBI WGS metagenome assembly JAESFU01 (sample SAMN14502556, study PRJNA617107) | algae metagenome | isolation source: Stenomitos rutilans HA7619-LM2 and co-occurring heterotrophs from cave walls | place: USA: Waikapalae cave, Hawaii | collected 2009-07-28
AAAGGCGAAATTGCGGCCCATTGAGGGTCGGTCAGTTTGCTGAACTGTTTGGTCATCACTTTGCTGCTTGGTCGCTACAAAGTTGACACGACTCTCAATCTTTCTCAATTCCCCAACACGTTCTTAAACTAATAAAAACAGACAATCAGGCGGCTCCAGATTGGGACCGCCTGATTGTCTGTTGGAAATACCATTGCTTATTTCTCCGACTCTTTCAGACCTTCTTCGATATTCTCGCGAACGTCTTTGGTAGCGTCTTTGAATTCTTTGATGCCTTTACCGAGGCCCCGTGCGAGTTCGGGAATTTTCTTTGCGCCGAACAACAGGAGCAACGCCAGGAAAATAAAGATCATTTCCTGACCGCCCAAACCCATAAATGCCAAAATGCTTGCCGAAATCATGATTCCTGGAATTTGAATGTATGCAAAATTAACAAAACTCTCTTGGACAATCTATTAAAACTTAGTGAAACTTACGCGCCAACCGCAAATTTGGTTTTGGTCTATAAACCATAAGATCACCCGATTCTAATCGTTTCGGTTCGGCGGGGAGTGTCTCCGCGCTGGCTTGTTGTGGGTTTTTCCCACTGCTGAAACTTTTCAATGTCTTCCTTGATCCCACTAAACAGCCAGAGCATCAGCGCAATATCATCCGTTAATCCCACAATGGGCAGAAAGTCAGGGAGTATATCAATCGGTGAAACAAAATAAATTAACACGGCAATTACGCGCAGTAGTGTTTTCCAGGGCAATTCACGGTATTCGCCCGATGCATAAGCTTTCAGCATACGCGTCACCACGCCTAACTGCTCGCGAAAAACGGCGACACTCGCGCCCGACAGGCCCCCGCTTTTGTCAATAGCTTCCCGAATTAATTCGTACAAACTCCGCGAATTGCGGGCGTAGCGGGCCGCATTCGCGTTGGCACGCTTAAAAAAAATGGAGGATAGAATCCTGTTAATAAGACTTTTGTTTTTCATCGAAATTTCTGCCATTCCGGCTACCGCCAGACTAACAAAGTAAGTGAGGGTGACGTTCTGATAAGTTAGTTTACCAATCGGAGTATAAACGCAGGAACGTAACCATAAGTTTTATTCGGAACCCTATTGGTTTGTCTTGACCCGGGGCCTTACTTTTGCGGTTGCTTGTTAACCCTTTAATTCCGAATACTGTATGAAAGTTACCGTTGTAGGTGCCGGAGCCGTTGGCGCTACCTGTGCTGATAATATTGCCCGCCGAGAACTCGCCCACGAAGTTGTTCTCTTAGACATTAAAGAGGGACTGAGTGAAGGAAAATCGCTCGATATGCTTCAGGCATCGACGCTGCTCGACTGCGATGTAAAACTGACTGGGGCTACGAATGACTACGAAAAAACAGCGGGTTCTGATGTTGTCGTTATTACGTCGGGGATACCGCGTAAGCCAGGTATGACGCGTGAAGACCTGATCGGTATCAACGCGGGTATCGTGAAAGGCGTAACGGAAAACATTCTGAAACACTCACCCGACGCCATTTTTATCATCATTTCGAACCCGATGGATACGATGACCTACCTCGCGCTGAAGTCATCAGGTTTGCCTAAAAACCGCGTAATTGGGCTGGGTGGCGCGCTGGATTCGGCCCGTTTCAAAACATACCTGTCGCTGGCCCTGAACTGCTCGCCGAACGATTTGCAGGCTTCGGTAATTGGCGGTCACGGCGACACAACCATGATTCCGCTGACCCGCTTAGCGACCAAAGCAGGCGTGCCGGTGGGCAATTTCTTAGATGCCGAAACGCTGAAAAAAGTAGCTGCCGATACGATGGTTGGTGGCGCTACTCTGACGGGCCTGATTGGTACGTCGGCCTGGTATGCACCGGGCGCTGCGGGTGCCTATATGGTTGAAAGCATTGTGCGCGATCAGAAGCGCGTGATTCCCTCCTGCGTACTGCTCGAAGGTGAATACGGTCAGTCGGATATTTGTCTCGGTGTGCCGGTTGTGCTCGGACGTAATGGCTGGGAAGAAATTATTGATTATAAACTAAACGACGAAGAACAGGCTGCCTTCAACAAATCGGCCGATGCCGTTCGGAACATGAACAGCGTGCTGAGTACGCTGAATATTGGCGTGTAGATAATGATGCGTCTTGGAATAGGAAAAACCGGTCCTTAAACGACCGGTTTTTTGTTTTTGTCACTTTAACAGTAAATAATGCTGTTTCACTGTAGGTAATTGGTTGAAAAAAGGTGTATTTCCAGTAATATGCACCACATTTTATACGATCTCTTTTATGAAGCCTCTATTCACAATTATTCTGGCTCTGATTACCGTCAGCATCAGTAACGCGCAAACGCGTGAGATTTACACGAATCCTAACTTCAAAACCCTGGCGAAAGACCACAAAATTCTGGCGATTCTTCCCTTCAAAACGACCTTACAACTTCGCCCGAAAGAAGTTGAAAAAAATGGCGGGCCAGCCGGTGTTGCTGCCCTTGAGAAACGGGAAGGACTGGGTGTGCAAAGTGCTGTTCACTCCTATTTTCTGAAACGCAAAGAGAGCAATGATTTAACCGTTGATGTGCAGGACCCGGCCCGCACAAATGCTCTGCTGGAGCGCAATGCGGTCACCTACGAAACAATGGCTGGTTTCACTGCCGAGGAATTAGCCAAAATCCTGAACGTAGATGGTATCATTTCCGGTACGTTCGAGAGCACTCAGCCTATGTCGAACGGGGCGGCTGTGGCTATGGCACTCACCGTTGGGTTTGGTGGACCAACAAACACCGGAAAAACAACCATCAGCATCAACGATGGTAAAACCGGTGAGTTGCTTTGGAAGTATGATAAAACGCTTTCTCGGGGATTTGGCAGTAATACCGGCACGATTATTACAACCATTATGCGGAAGGCCTCCCGCCAGTTGCCTTACGACAAGGATTTTAAGGATTGATTGTTCAATGATGAGTCTTGAAAAGCCCCGCCAGACACCTAACGGGGCTTTTTTCTTTAAACCGTATATGGCCTCTAAATAAACACCTGATATTGTAGTACTAACTGCCCCCGCCGACCTGTTGGCGTAATTTGCGTACCGGAGGTTTCGTAATAAGGGCGGTTTTGGTAATCGAGTGTTAGTTTGCCGTTATGCCCTTTAATAAAGTAATTGATGCCGATGTTATATACGCCCAGTGTTTGCGTTCCGCGCCGGTAAGTGGCAACCTGCGCCTGCACATAAGGCATAAGCGTTCCATTGCCTGCGCCAAACAAATCACGTTTCATCAGATAACCGAACTGGCTGTAAACTACGTTACCCGTACCGAACATTGGGAAGGCATTCCCCTGGCTTCCGCCCAAGCCGCCCGGCGCGGTAGCAATGCCCGTAGCGGGGTTCATGAGGCCATTGAACCGTAGGTAATTAGTGCCGTAGTCGGTATGGAAATAGCCAAGGTAGGCACTAACAGCCGTGCCGGTTTGCCGATTGAGGGGCATATCCAAGAAGGACGCTATCGACCACAGGTTCAGGTTTTGGTAAGTCGTATCAGTAGTCCCGGCTTCCCTCCGCCACATGGCGTTTTTCTGGGTAATAAATCCGGCCTCAAGGTTGACGATTTTCTTTGTGCCGAGGTACGTTCCGGTCATGTAGCCCGGCGTTTGATTGGCCTCTTTATCGAAGAACTGGTAGAGAAACAGCCCTTGAAATTGCTTATTATTGCCCTTTAAGGCAAAATTTGAGTTTGCTCCCAAGGCTGGTGGAGCGGCCCCGCTGGTCTGAATCGGAAATGGGTCACTGATGGCTATGCGGTAGTCAACAGGCCCAACCTGCCCGCGAAGGTACAAGCTAAGTTTCCGGGAAAACTCGTCGGTTTGGTCAACGGTAGCCTGAGCGAACACCGGCACGTCCATACTCAGGATGGAACTGACGCTGGGCTGGCTAAACCGGGATAAGCCGTTTACGATGGTCAGGCCTGCGCCAATTTTCAGGTAATCTTTATTCTTCCAGACAAGATACTCGCCCACAGCATCGTGGAAAAAAGCCTGTACTTTGCGGTTCGACGGTGTACCTACAGTGTTGAATGCCGGGAAGCCGTTCTGGAAGTTGAAATTGTTCATTCCGAACTGTAGGTAGAGAAAGACGTGATCGCTGAGTTGCCCGAATAGTTGGATACGGGTTCGGCGCAGTCCAATATCGAACGTGCTGTTCTTTGGTTCCTGAACAACGGTGCTTCCGGGATTACTCTGGTTGAGCCGTAACCACGTCTGGTTTAGAAAGGTAACCTTGAAAAAATGTGAGCCCGATTCATTCAGATTGTATTTTAATTCGTTTTTTTCTGCCTGTGGTTTTTTAGGTAAAGCGTCATCGACTATCTCAGAAACGATTACTGGCCCGGAGGTAATAATGACTGGAGCGATTGGTTTAACCGAATCGGCAATAGAAGAAGGGGTAGTGGTTTGTTGAGCAAATGTTTGCTGACATAGTATTAGCAAGACACTTGCCCAGCCAGTTGGCAAAGTTGTATTCATTTGACTACTGTTTTGTTGTCTTTACTTCCAGTCGCAGTCGGGCGAAAGCCACTCCTGGCCCGGGTCGATGGGTGCGCCATCGGGTGGGGTTTGGAGAGTTGTCATAGGAATAGACGCTGGATTTGTTTCATACTGGTCAATAAGCCAGTGTAAATAGTCAGGGTAAGTGTCGCGCAGGCCAGAAAAATTGGAACCAAACGTGTCTATTTTTTTCTCCGTATAATCGGCTTTTATTTTCATGATAGCCTGATGAGCCGATGCCCGAACGGCCCCACCAGCCTCTTTATTGGTGGCTAATTGCAGCAGGCTTTCCAATACTTTTTGTTGCACCAATCGGCGGATATTGGCAGCATATGACAAATCTGACTTCTGACGATAATAAGCTTTCTTGTCGCCATAGGTCATTACTACTAATCCATTTAATACCTCGTCCAGATCAGGCAAGCCGGAATTAATGATTTTCTGACTGACCAATCGGGCGCAGCGTTCGGGGTTAAGCAACATTCGCAGCGTCATACCGGCGGCTGCTTCGGGTGGCCCCAATGGGTCAAAAGCCATACCTGTTCGGCGTTTGAATACTTCGCGCGGATTTGGATCGTACCGAAACGGACGGGGTGGAATCAAACTGAGTACCGATTGTGGAACTGCCAGAAAAGCCGGGTCGAGTGTTGCCAGTAAAGCACCCAGTGCCCGATTTTGCTCTGGCCCCGGAACCGTTGAAACAACTGCCTGACCATCGCCCCGAAGCGCGTTCGTGTAGGTTTGTCCACCGAGTACTTTCGCGGCCGCTTCAACCTGATACCGATGGAACATATACATGGGCACAAGTACTTCTTCGAGCGTAGCCACTGGCGTTCCTGCCGGAATTTTTTTCTCCGTGAAATTCGCCAGCGCCACCCGCCGAACGTCCATCACGCGCCGGAGTTCATCAACAGCATTCGCGCCATTATCCCACAAATGCGTCGCCGGGTGAACCGAGCCTTCAGGCCGGGCATCCTGATCGGTCAGGAACGTTAACCCGGCGGCATGCATCTGCTGCACTATCTTATCTAACGCCTGTTTCTCGTTTGCTCCTGTCGGGAATTGCTCATAGCCATAGCGGATGCTCCACTTGTCATAAGCACCAATCCCTTTCGCATACGCATCCGACAGGTCAATACCCACCCCTTTTATTTTCGCCACCATCGTCGGGTAATCCATTACCGAAGCGCGGCCCTGCGTACTGGCGACGTAATTATGCGGTAAACCGAGCGTATGTCCCACTTCATGGGCCGCCAGTTGGCGGAGTCGGTCAAGCGACATCTGAAGCATGGGGTCGCCCTGCGAACTATCACGCGAGGGCCCGTCAAAACTTCCAATCAATCCCTGAGCGATGAGATAATCCTGCCGAACGCGCAGCGAACCCAGCGTTACCTTTCCCTTCAGAATTTCGCCCGTGCGCGGGTCGATAATGCCGGTGCCATACGACCAGCCCCGCGTGGAGCGGTGTACCCATTGCACCAGATTATACCGAATATCCATCGGGTCGGCATCGGGTGGAAGCAGTTTTACCTGAAACGCATTTTTGTAGCCAGCCGCTTCAAATGCCTGATTCCACCAGGCTGTGCCTTCCATCAGAGCCGAGCGAATGGGTTCGGGCGTACCGGGATCAAGGTAATAGATAATGGGCTTAACCGCTTCGCTGACAGCCGCCAACGGGTCTTTCTTTTCCAGCCGGTGCCGCGAAATATAACGCTTCATAATCGGCTGGCTTACCGGCGTGGCATAATCAAAGTACTCAATACCACCGTACCCAACGCGCGGGTCAAACAGTCGGGGCTTATAGGTATTCGTAGTTGAGGTCAGGTCGGGCAATTGCACAAACGAGTGATGCTGATGCATGGTCACGGCTGTGGGTGTTGGTACCACTTCGCGCAGATAGGAACCCGCGTTCTCACCTGTGAGCGTAATAATCGTTTCAAACTCGGTGTTTTGCGGAAATGCTTTAGTGTGGGGCAGATACATCGCGCTCCGCGCCGGGTCGAATTTATAGCTTCCCTGTTTGGTTTGCGAGATGGCTTGAACAGCACCAACAGCATCCTGCATCAGAAACAGTGTCAGGTCAACCAGCACCCGCTGCCCTTCCTCAGCCGCAATTTCGAACCCGGCATGAACCGACTTGGCAAACGATTCTTCAACCGCCCGCCGTTCGAGTGGGTCGTTGCTGATGGCTCGGTATGCGTAGTTCGGTTCAATGAGCAGCACCTTGTTGCCACTGCGCTGAAACTTTACCACATGCTCCTGTCCCAGTCGGCCACGGTCTAAGCCAATGTCGTTGGAGCCAACGCCCTGCGCCAATGTCGGATAATAGAGAAGTTCGGTATCGAAGGCGGAAATTTCGAGCCAGATTTTCCCCTTTTTGGCATCCCAGTAATAGGTTAAAAAGCCGGGGTTTCGCTCCATACCTGCCGTAAAGGAGGCAATACTACCCGACGGACTGGTTCCGGTGGTAGGTTGGGCAATAAGTAATCGGGTAGTCAGTAAGCAGAGAAGTGTGAGTAAGCGTTTTCGCATCTTGAACAGAGGTTGTAGTTGCTGCTCAAGATACTTAACATTAATGAAGAATGTAGAATGAAAAATGAATAATGAGTTAACGCAGCCCATAGGCTTCATTCTACATTCTTCATTAATATCACCGAATGCGGTCGGAGCCGCGCACCAATTTCTCATCCCGCCGAATGAAGCGATTGGCTAATGCGTTGAAAACAAGGGCCGCAATAATAGCATAAAAGCCGAACAGAAATGTACCCTGATCGCCCGGATTGCCATAGGCCTTACCGGAATACAGCGTCCGATACAGAATAATGCCCATAATCGCCGTAAGCATCAGGGCGTTTACGGCGCACAAAGCCGTTTGGGTTAGCCGGTTACGATACTGAAAAATAGCATATAGCGATACTAAGCCGACCAAACCAATCAGCAGGGCTAAATACCAGATGGAGTCAACGTAAGTTGTGACACCCTGTTGATAACTATACTGAAGGGCTGTAAGATGAGCCATTTCGGTGGGTGTGGCACCTGTTTTTTCCCAGAGTGGATTGGACAAGGCGATGCCCATTGCCACGGCAATAAGAAACAAAAATATTGTCTGAACGCGTTGAATCATTGGAGTTAATAAATAATGGATCGGGCGGGCGTTCCCGAATGTACAATGGATAATGGATGGTGCTCGGATTTCATTATCCATTGTACATTCGGGAACGCCCGCCCGATCCATTATTCATTGATTCCAGTGCAAAAATAGCCTAAAAACTGATAGATTATGAAAGCAGATGTTCGTCTGGTTGTAACTGCCGACGGTTCGCACACCGTCATCAATCGGGTTCTCGATAAAACGTATCACTCTATTCATGGTGCTTATCAGGAGTCACAGCGCGTATACATCGAATTAGGTTTATGGGCAGCCTTTGAGAAATTTCCTGATAACGAATTGAATGTATTTGAAATGGGCTTTGGTACGGGCCTAAACGCGCTGCTGACGGCTCAGGAGGCTATCAAACAACCAAGGCGGATCAACTACACGGCTGTGGAGGCTTACCCAATGGCTATAGAAGACGCACGACAGCTAAATTTTGATGAACTGTTCCAAACCAAGTATCTGACTAAACTACACGAATCTGCCTGGAATGAACCTGTCGAAATCAATCCGTATTTCACCTTAACCAAAATCGAGAGTCGCTTACAGGACTGGCGCTCAACCGAACGGTTTCATCTGCTCTATTACGATGCCTTTGCACCGACCGCGCAGCCTGAATTATGGGAGCCGGAAATCTTTGCTCAACTGGCGCAATTATTGTTGCCCGGTGGTATAGTGACTACCTACTGCTCAAAGAGTTACGTGCAACGAAACCTGCGGGCGGCTGGCCTAATCGTTGAAAAACACCCCGGCCCTCCCCATAAACGTGACATCCTGCGAGCCGTGAAAGCCAGCTAAACGTAAAGGAGATGCGAGAATTGCCACGTTTTTCGTTGCGTTCTCTGCGAATCCTTTGCGCCCATTGCGTTTAAAATAGCTCAATTTCGCTAATTTTATTGACCACCGAACGTTATCAATCAAAACAACATCATCTGTATGAATCGCCTGCTTCTTTCTTTTGCCGCTCTCGTCCTGCTCACGATCAGTGCCTTTCGGACGACGCTGCCCAACGAACGGCTATCCGTAACGGCGAACCGTTATAAACCTGCCGACGAGCGCAAACATATTAACTGGCTGACCATTCAGGAGGCCTATGCGCTGACGCAGAAAAAGCCCCGTAAGTTCGTTGTCGATGTGTATACCGACTGGTGCGGTTGGTGCAAGGTGATGGACCGCGAAACATTCTCAAAACCAGCCATTGTCGATTATGTGAACGCGAATTATTACCCCGTTCGGTTCAACGCCGAGCAGACCGCCGATGTAACGCTGGGTAGACAGACGTTTAAATACATCAGTGGCGGGAGCCGGGGTGTTCACGAACTGGCCGCTGCATTGTTGAAAAACCAGATGAGCTACCCAACGACTGTTTTTTTAGACGAGAAATTTAACCTGATTCAGCCTATTCCCGGGTATCTGGAACCCCGCACCTTCCACCAGATTATTACTTATTTCGGTAAAGATTATCACCAGAAAGAACCGTTCGACCAATATAAAGCCGGTACGTATAAAGAATTCCAGTCGGCTCTAACAGCCAGTAAATAAGATAGATAATCAAGTAATGCGGGTGGCAATCTACGATTAGTGGGAAATAAAACTTCCACTAATCGTAGATTGCCACCCGCGTCAGTTATTTGCCTATTTTTGTCCTCTTTCATCAACTCCAATCGGTACAGATATGACTAAACGAGTGGCTTTTCTTTTTACACTGGCTATCGCCATCGGTTTTATGGCGGCTGGTCCCCGCAAATTCATCGACCCGCAGAACATGGACATGTCGGTGAAACCCGGTGATAATTTCTATCAGTATGCTAACGGTAACTGGCTGAAACAAAATGCGATACCGGCCTCCAAAACCTCGTGGGGAAGTTTTAACGAACTGCGCGAAAAGAGTCTGGATGCTATGAAGTCGCTGCTCGAAGAAGCGTCCAAAACCACCACGAAAGGTCGCCTGTATCAAATGGTGGGCGATTATTACATGAGTGGGCTGGACAGCCTGACCATCGAAAAGCAGGGTTTCGACCCCATTAAACCCGACCTGACCCGCATTGATAAAGTAAACAACAAAGCTGCCTTTTTCGATGAACTGGCCTACCAGCGGACACAGAGTAATGGCATGTTATTTGGATTTTTTGTAGCCCAGGACCGCAAAAACGTCAGCAAGTATCTACCTCAATTTAGTCAGGGTGGCACCACCTTGCCCGACCGGGATTATTACTTAAAGAATGATGCCCGCAGCCAAAAAATCCGTGATGCGTACCATGATAACCTGATTAAGATGTTTGGCCTCATTGGTGAAGAGCCCACCCAAGCTTCGCAGGATGCCGATGTGATTATGCGGGTTGAAACGGCTTTGGCTAAAGCACAAATGCCCCGTGTTGACCTCCGCGACCCCTATAAAACCTACAACAAGTTTACAGTTGCCAGCTTCAGTCAGCAAACGCCTGGCATTAACTGGGCCGATCAGCTAACGAAATACGGTGTGAAAGGGCAGGATACGGTGTTGGTGCAAAGCCCGGCTTTTTTCCGTTCGCTCGATAGCTTAGTAGCGGCCACGCCCATCGAAGACTGGCGGACCTATATGCGGTGGAACATTCTAAAAGGAGCGGCTCCGTATTTGAGTGATGCTTTCGTTAAACAGAGTTTTGCCTTCTCAAAAGTATTAACCGGCCAGAAAGAGCAGACTCCCCGCTGGCAGCGCGTGAGTGGCCTGATTGATGGGTCGTTGGGCGATCTGCTGGGCCAGCTTTACGTGCAGAAATACTTCAAACCCGAAGCCAAACAGCGGATGATGACGCTGGTTGACAATCTTGAAGCGTCTTATACCGAGCATATCAAAAATCTTGACTGGATGAGCGAGGATACCAAGAAGAAGGCGCTCACCAAACTGTTGGCTTTCAAACGGAAAATTGCCTATCCCGACAAGTGGAAAAATTACGACGGCGTTACCATAAACCGTGCTGATTTCTACGGCAACGTAAAGTCAGCCAGTAAGTGGTCGTATAATTACATGATTAACCGCTTGGGCAAACCCGTTGACCGAACCGAGTGGGGCATGACCCCTCCCACTGTGAATGCCTACTATAACCCGGTTAACAATGAGATTGCGTTCCCGGCGGCTATTCTTCAGTTCCCGTTCTTCGATTTCGATGCCGATGATGCCGTGAATTATGGTGGCATCGGGGCCGTAATTGGTCACGAAATGACGCATGGTTTCGATGATTCTGGGCGGCAGTATGATTCCGACGGAACCCTGCGCGATTGGTGGACAAAAGCCGATGCCGATAACTTTAAGAAGCGGGCCGATCAGGTTAGAGACCAGTTCTTTGGCTTTAAAGTACTCGATTCCATCAAAGTAAACGGACAGCTAACGCTCGGTGAAAACTTAGCCGATTTGGGTGGTCTGGCTATTGCTTACGATGCCTTCAAGAAAACAGCTCAGGGTAAATCGACCGGCAAAAAAGCCATGATTGATGGATTCACCCCCGAACAACGTTTTTTCCTGTCGTGGGCGCAGGTGTGGCGAATTAATGTGTTACCCGAAACGCAGGCCCAGCTCATCATGACAGACCCCCACGCACCGGGTCTGTATCGTTGCAACGGCCCGTTATCGAACATTAACGCCTGGTATCAAGCCTTCAACGTCCAGCCCGGCGATAAGATGTACAAAAAGCCAGAAGACCGGATTAAAGTTTGGTAAGATAAATTATAACACAGAGATACACGGAGATAAAAAGAGATACGCAGAGAAACCTCCGTGCATCTCTTTTTATCTCCGTGTATCTCTGTGTTATAATTTATCTTTGACTGAACCAAGATTCCTACCCTTATGAAAACCGTTTACTACCTTGCTCTTACCTTATTAATCCTGTCCTGTCAAACTAAGCCCAAACAGGAAACCGAAACCACAGCCGCTACTGGTCAGGTTCAGGAAGATAGCCTTTTGGCTTTAACAACCCGCCCCGGCCCCGATGCGCCCCGCACAGCCGCCGACCGCTTAGTAAGAGCTCTTTATTTTGAGCATAATAAGACGGAGAACCCATTTCGGGAGAAAAAAGATAGGACCTTAATTGACCAGTATTTTGCCAAACCCATTGCTGATCTAATCTGGAGCGACGCGCAAAAGTCAGCCGGGAAAGTAAACCGGGTGAAAATAAACCTGCTGTTTAATGCACCCGACACGAGCATCAAAAAAACGTGGGTATTACCTGCTGCCATAGGTGGCTCGAAGGCTGTTGTGTATGTCACGTTTACAAACGACAATAAGCCCGGGGAGATTCGGGTCGAGCTACAGCAAACGAGTGGGCGGTGGCGCATCACCGAAATGATCTACCCGGATGGCAAACGATTGACCGGGTTATTAGGTTAACCGCAGGTTTCTCTAAATTATTTTTAAATCATCTGTTGACAACACCGCAAAATCGTGTAATTTTGCAACTCCAAAACCGGAAGCGGGGTTGGAAATGTTCTTTAACAGTGATTTTTCGGGGAGTTTCCAGAGTGGCCAAATGGATCAGACTGTAAATCTGCTGGCGTACGCCTTCGGAGGTTCGAATCCTCCACTCCCCACCAAAGAAGTTATAAAGTTATAAAGTCTTAAAGTTGAAAAGTTTCTGCGAATGTGCCAGCCAACTTTTTAACTTTATAACCTTACAACTTTATGACTTCCCCTTGCGGAAGTAGCTCAATTGGTAGAGCGATAGCCTTCCAAGCTATAGGTTGCGGGTTCGAGACCCGTCTTCCGCTCTACAGTGAACAATAATTAGTTAACAGTTATTAGTGTTTCGCTGTAATCTGTTTTTTATCTGATAACTGGTCACTGATTACTGTCAACTGACAAGCCGTTATAGCTCAGCGGTAGAGCACTTCCTTGGTAAGGAAGAGGTCCGGGGTTCAAGTCCCCGTAACGGCTCAAGGCTTCTTCGTGAAGTCTTTTCAGGGTTTAAGCCCAAACGGCATCAGACCTCAAAACGGTATGGTTTCGCTGGGTTTAATAGCCGTTCAGCGAATTCATTCAATTACAAACAACAGTTCACAATAGCGTTTTAAAAACATGGCAAAAGAGAATTTTGACCGCTCGAAACCGCACGTAAACATCGGTACGATTGGTCACGTTGACCACGGTAAAACGACGCTGACGGCTGCCATTACGAAAGTGCTGGCCGAAAAGGGTCTGGCCGCAATTCGGGACTTCTCCTCGATTGACAACGCTCCGGAAGAAAAAGAGCGTGGTATCACCATCAATACATCGCACGTTGAATACTCAACGGCTAACCGCCACTACGCGCACGTTGACTGCCCGGGCCACGCCGACTATGTGAAGAACATGGTAACTGGTGCTGCTCAAATGGACGGTGCTATCCTCGTGGTAGCGGCAACGGACGGTCCAATGCCTCAGACTCGTGAGCACATCCTGCTCGCCCGTCAGGTAGGTGTACCTCAACTCGTTGTGTTCATGAATAAAGTGGACATGGTTGACGATCCAGAACTGCTCGAACTCGTTGAGATGGAAATCCGCGAGCTGCTGAGTTTCTACCAGTTTGATGGCGACAACATTCCGGTTATCCAGGGTTCGGCTCTGGGTGGTCTGAACGGCGATGCCCAATGGGTGAAAACCATCGAAGAGTTAATGGATTCAGTTGATAGCTTTATCCCACTGCCTCCTCGTCAGACGGACCTTCCGTTCCTGATGCCGGTAGAGGACGTGTTTTCGATCACGGGCCGCGGTACGGTTGCTACGGGTCGTATCGAACGGGGGGTTATCAACTCAGGCGAACCGGTTGAAATCCTCGGTATGGGTGCTGAAAACCTGAAATCAGTTGTAACGGGTGTTGAAATGTTCCGGAAAATTCTGGACCGTGGCGAAGCCGGTGACAACGTAGGTCTGCTACTCCGTGGTATTGAAAAAACCGATATCCGTCGGGGTATGGTAATTTGCAAGCCAGGTTCGGTAACTCCGCACATGAAGTTCAAAGCTGAGGTTTACGTATTGTCGAAAGAAGAAGGTGGCCGTCATACCCCGTTCTTCAACAAGTACCGTCCGCAGTTCTACTTCCGCACCACCGACGTAACAGGCGAAATTTTGTTGCCTGCTAACGTTGAGATGGTTATGCCGGGCGATAACATCACGATTGATGTAACACTGATCAACAAAATCGCTATGGAAAAAGGTCTCCGTTTCGCTATCCGCGAAGGTGGTCGTACCGTAGGCGCTGGTCAGGTAACGGAAATCCTCGACTAATCGAACGTAAACTCATAACAAGTGCATTTCTTCACGGGAATGCACTTGTTTTTTAAGTTTATTTCGTACTTTTGCAGTCCGAAAAATAAGTCAGCAGTCATTCGTCATCAGTCAATAGTGGCTGGCGCATTTAATACTCTCGACTGATGACTACCAACTTTCGACTAAAATACACGGGTGTAGTTCAAGGGTAGAATAGCGGTCTCCAAAACCGTTGATGGGAGTTCGAATCTCTCCACCCGTGCCAATCCTTTACATAAATGGACAAGTTTATCTCGTTTCTGAAAGCCTCCTGGGAGGAAGTTCAGCACAACGTGACCTGGCCTAAATTCAGCGACCTCCAATCCAGTTCAACACTGGTACTGGTAGCCTCGCTGATTTTTGCGCTCTTAGTCGGGTTAATTGATTTAGTATTCGAGAACGGGCTGAACGCATTCTATCAGTCATTCTGATTTATGACTTCGGATTTCGGATTTAACGTGTGAGTGAACACTAAGCTGAAATTCGAAATCCGAAATCCGAAATTTTTATAGAAATGAGCGGCATACAGTGGTACGTCATTCGGGCGGTGTCAGGGCAGGAGAAGAAAATTAAATCCTACCTCGATAACGAGATTATCCGGCAGAAATTGGACGAAGTGATTCCGCAGGTACTGATACCAGCGGAGAAGGTGTATGAAATGCGTAACGGTAAGAAGCGCGTTCGGGAGAAGTCATTCTTTCCCGGATACATCCTGATTTCGGCTGATTTGGGTAATAATCGTGCGCTCGACATGATTCTGAATATGCCGGGAGTATTAGGGTTCCTGGGAAATTCGCAGGTGGGAACTACCTCGAAAATTCCGGTTCCTCTTCGTCAGGCTGAGGTGAACCGTATTTTGGGGAAGGTTAATGATGAAGAAACGCAGGAAATTTCAGCACCAACAGCCAGCTATCTCAAAGGCGAAAACGTGAAAGTTGTGGATGGGCCGTTTGGTGGCTTCATCGGCACTGTGGAAGAAGTATTCGACGACCGGAAGAAATTGAACGTCGTTGTAAAAATATTTGGCCGGAACACTCCGGTAGAACTCAGTTACGCACAAGTAGAAAAGGAAAGCTAATCGTCAGATTCGTTATCCGTGGTTTGGCATTCTATGCTTCCCTCAGAGAATGACCAGCCAAAACAAGTTGATTTATTGCGAAAGGCGTGCGGATTGGTTATGTGACTAACCGATAGGAAACCGTAAGTAATAAATCGTAACTCAATTACCACAATGGCAAAAGAAGTAGGTGGCTACGTTAAGCTGCAAGTCAAAGGCGGGCAGGCCAACCCCTCACCTCCGATTGGTCCGGCGCTGGGTTCCAAGGGTTTGAATATCATGGAATTCTGCAAACAGTTCAATGGCCGGACGCAGGATAAAATGGGTATGGTATTGCCGGTTTTGATTACGTATTATAAGGACAAGTCCTTTGATTTCGTCATCAAAACACCGCCCGCACCGATTCTGCTGATGGAAGCAGCGAAGCTGAAAGGCGGGTCTGCTCAACCAAACCGCAAAAAAGTCGGCTCGGTAACGTGGGATCAGGTTCGGACAATCGCGGAAACGAAGATGCCCGATTTGAACGCGTTCACAGTAGAGTCAGCTATGAAGCAGGTGGCCGGAACGGCCCGCAGCATGGGAATCACGGTGACGGGTACAGCGCCCTTCGAGAACTAAACAGACTTGCCGAAGCAAACACAGAAATGGCTAAGTTAACGAAAAAACAAAAGGAAGCTCAATCGAAATACGATGCCTCCAAAGAATACTCGCTGCAACAGGCGGCTGAGATTCTGAAAGAGATTTCGTACACAAAGTTCGACGCTTCTGTGGATATTGACGTTCGATTAGGCGTTGATCCGCGTAAAGCCGACCAGATGGTTCGTGGTGTTGCCACATTACCACATGGTACGGGTAAAACGGTTCGCGTATTGGTGCTGTGCACCCCGGACAAGGAGAACGAAGCGAAAGAGGCTGGTGCCGATTTCGTGGGTCTGGATGACTATATTCAGAAAATCGAACAAGGCTGGACGGACATCGACGTGATTATCACGATGCCGAACGTCATGGCTAAAGTTGGTCGTCTGGGTAAAGTGCTGGGTCCACGCGGTCTGATGCCAAACCCGAAATCGGGTACGGTAACGCCGGAAGTAGGCAAAGCCGTTCGCGAGGTGAAAGCTGGTAAAATTGACTTTAAAGTTGATAAAACCGGCATCATTCACACCAGCATTGGTAAAGTATCGTTTACGCCAGAAAAACTGGCCGAAAACGCGCAGGAAATCATTTCAACCCTTATGCGCCTGAAGCCCTCGTCGGCGAAAGGTACGTATGTGAAAACGATTAACCTGTCGAGCACGATGAGTCCGGGAGTAACGATTGATAAAGGCACAGTAGCCGGAATTTAAGCCATGAAGCGCGAGGACAAAGGAGCAATTATTGAGGAATTAACTGGAAAGTTCCAGAGCATTCCCTTCTTCTACATCACGGAAGCCAATGGCATGACGGTTGCTGAAACCAACACTCTCCGTCGGATGTGTTTTGAGCGGGGTATCGAGTACAAAGTGGTGAAAAATTCATTCATCAAAAAGGCGCTCGAAACCCTTGATACGGATTATACGCCGTTCAACGATACGGTGCTGCATGGTCAGTCGGCGGTGATGTTTCACCCCGAAAATGGCAAAGCACCGGCTAAGCTTATCAAAGAGTTTCGTAAGACGAATGATAAGCTACAACTAAAGGCTGCTTCGATTGATTACAGTCTATTCGTTGGCGCTGACCAACTCGATACGCTCATCGCACTGAAGAGCAAGGAAGAGTTGATTGGCGAAATCATCGGTCTGCTACAATCGCCTGCCAAAAACGTCGTTTCGGCGTTGCAGAGTGGCGGTAATAAACTGGCCGGTATCCTCAAAACGCTGTCGGAGCGTGAGGAAGCCTAAAATGATTTCGGATTGTGGATTTCGGATGTCGGATTTACCTCTGGCGTCAGCAATAAATCCCAAATCCGAAATCCACAATCCGAAATTTTTACTAATTGTATCACAATCAAATTAAGAAAATACTACAATGGCAGATTTGAAAGCGTTCGCGGAGCAGCTTGTAAGCCTGACAGTTAAAGAAGTTAACGAACTGGCTACCATCCTGAAGGATGAGTATGGTATCGAGCCTGCTGCTGCTGCTCCTGTAATGGTGGCTGGTGGCGCTGCAGGCGGTGATGATGCTGCTCCGGCTGCTGCTGAAAAAACGTCGTTCGACGTGATTCTGAAGTCGGCTGGTGCTGCTAAACTGGCTGTCGTGAAATTAGTGAAAGACCTGACCGGTCTGGGCCTGAAAGAAGCGAAAGAATTAGTTGATGGCGCACCGAAACCAGTGAAAGAAGGCGTTGCTAAAGACGAAGCTGAATCACTGCGGAAGCAACTGGAAGAAGCTGGTGCTGAAGTAGAAGTTAAGTAAGCAGATAGCTCTTCGCATATCGCTCCAGGCAGGGGAGGCCAGACCAACGTCTGGTCTTTTCCTGTTTGGAGACTTTTTGTCTGATGCACTTGCAAAAGACAAACTATTTTTTATAGCTCTATGTTCTCTATTTACGCTCCTTAGGGTGGGTGACACCTGGGGTCTAAATAGCCGCTTAGTTCGAGTGCCGTGGCAAATCTTCGCAACGCACTCATTGAGAATCGGTTACGCACTAAACGAAGCACAATCTTGGCGACAAACGCGAAAATCAGTACGCGCAAAAATTTTGCGACGATTCAGCCAGTGATTGGGTATCCAGATTTTTTGGATATTCAGGTAAAATCCTTCAAAGATTTTTTCCAGCTTGACACTCCTTCCAACCAACGGTCGGAAGAAGGATTGTTCAAGGTTTTCCAGGAAAATTTCCCAATCTCCGACTCCCGCGAGAATTTCAAGCTGGAGTTCATCGACTACTTAGTAGACCCGCCGAAATATTCGGTTGACGAGTCTATCGACCGGGGTCTCACGTATTCGGTCCCTTTGAAAGCCAAATTGCGGCTGTCGAACAATGATCCTGATAACGAGGACTTTGAAACGATAGAGCAGGAGGTGTTCTTAGGAAACATTCCGTATATGACCGAGAAAGGCTCGTTCGTCATTAACGGAGCCGAGCGGGTGATTGTTTCTCAATTGCACCGTTCGCCGGGGGTGTTCTTCTCGATGAGCAAGCACACCAACGGGACTAAATTGTATTCGGCCCGGATTATCCCGTTTAAAGGCTCGTGGATTGAGTTCTCGACGGACGTAAACAATGTCATGTATGCGTATATCGACCGGAAAAAGAAATTCCCGGTAACGACGCTGCTCCGTGCCATTGGCTTCGGTTCAGATAAAGACATTCTGGACTTGTTCGGCCTGTCGGAAGAAGTACCAGCAACGCCCGCCAATTTGAAAAAGGCCATTGGCCGTCGGTTAGCAGCTCGAGTACTTCGCACCTGGACGGAAGACTTTGTGGACGAGGATACGGGTGAGGTGGTATCCATTAGCCGGAACGAGGTGCTCTTAGAGCGCGACTCGGTTATCTCGGCTGATGATATTGATGTAATTACGGATTCGGGTCAGAAGTCGGTCATCCTGCATAAGGAAGACATGAACATGGCCGATTATAACATTATCTACAACACGCTGCAAAAAGATAGCTCCAACTCTGAAAAAGAGGCTGTGGAACAAATCTACCGGCAGTTGCGGAACGCCGACGCGCCCGACGAGCAAACCGCTCGTGAAATCATTCAGAGCCTGTTCTTTTCGGACAAGCGCTATGATTTGGGTGATGTAGGCCGTTATCGGATTAATAAAAAACTTGGTCTGGACATTTCGTCGGATATGAAGGTATTGACCACCGAAGACATTGTCTCGATTGTGAAGTACCTGATTGGGCTGATTAACTCGAAGGCTGTCGTCGATGATATTGACCACCTTAGTAACCGGCGTGTTCGGACAGTAGGGGAGCAATTATATGCCCAGTTCGGAGTTGGTCTGGCCCGGATGGCGCGGACGATTAAAGAACGGATGAACGTTCGGGATAACGAGGATTTCAAACCCGTTGACCTGATTAACGCCCGGACGCTGTCGTCGGTAATTAATTCGTTCTTCGGCACCAACCAGTTATCGCAGTTCATGGACCAAACGAACCCGCTGGCTGAGGTGACGCACAAGCGTCGGATGTCGGCGTTGGGACCGGGTGGTCTAAGCCGTGAGCGGGCGGGCTTTGAGGTTCGTGACGTACATTACACGCATTACGGTCGTCTGTGTACCATCGAAACGCCGGAAGGTCCGAACATTGGTCTGATTTCATCGCTGTGTGTCTATGCGAAAATCAACAGCATGGGCTTTATCGAAACCCCGTATCGAATTATCGAAAACGGTAAGGTGTCGATGGATAAGCCGGTGATGTATCTGACCGCCGAAGAAGAAGACACGCACTACATTGCTCAGGCTAATGCAGGTATCGACAAGAAAGGAAATTTCCAGGTAGATCGCCTGAAAGCCCGTTTTGAAGGCGACTTCCCAATGGCCGAACCCGCGAATGTAACGTTCATGGACATTGCCCCGAACCAGATTGTATCGGTGGCGGCTTCCATGATTCCGTTCTTAGAGCATGACGATGCTAACCGCGCCCTGATGGGTTCGAACATGCAGCGTCAGGCGGTTCCGCTGCTCCGTCCCGAAGCGCCCATCGTAGGTACAGGGCTGGAAGGTCGCGTGGCTGTCGATTCTCGGACGTTAGTGATTGCTGAAGCCGATGGGGTTATCGAGTTTGTTGATTCAACTAAAATCGTGGTTCGGTATGATCTCGACGATGAACAACTGGCGGTTACGTTCGATGAAGATCGCAAAACGTACAACCTGATTAAATTCCGTCGGACGAACCAGGATACCTGCATCAACCTGAAGCCAACTGTCCTGAAAGGCCAGAAAGTGAAGAAAGGGGATGTGCTCTGCGAAGGTTATGCGACGCAGGCGGGTGAACTGGCGTTGGGTCGTAACATGAAGGTTGCCTTCATGCCGTGGCAGGGCTACAACTTCGAGGATGCTATCGTGATTTCGGAGCGTGTGGTTCGGGAGGATATTTTTACCTCGATTCACATCGAAGAGTTCGAACTGGAAGTGCGCGATACGAAGCGGGGCGAAGAGGAATTAACCTCCGAAATTCCGAACGTATCCGAAGAAACGGTTCGGAATCTTGACGAGAACGGTATTGTCCGCGTCGGTACAGAGGTGAAAGAAGGCGATATTCTGATTGGTAAGATCACGCCAAAAGGCGAAAGCGACCCAACGCCGGAAGAAAAATTGCTCCGGGCTATCTTCGGCGACAAAGCCGGTGACGTGAAGGATGCTTCCAAAAAAGCGCCACCATCGCTGAAAGGTGTGGTAATCGACACCAAGTTGTTTGCACGTCCGGCCAAAGAAGACCGGGGCAAGCATAAAGACGAGGTGAAGGCGCTCATGAAAAAGTACGGTCGTGAGTTGAACGACTTCCGTGCCCGGATGATTGAGAAGCTCGTAACCTTGCTTGATGGCAAAACCAGTGCGGGGGTGAAGCACAAATTCGGCGACGAAATTGTGAGCAAAGGCGTGAAGTTCAACCGGAAAAACATTACGGAGAACCTCTTCCCTGACAAAAATGCTTACCGCGACGAAAGCAGCTATGCCGTGCCGGAAGAAGCCAATCTTTTGTCGGACATGAACCTGAACGACTGGACAGACGACGAGAAATTGAACGAGATGGCGGTGTCGTTAGTGAAAAACTACAACAACCGTCGGAGTGAAATTACGGGCCGGTTCAAGCGCGAACGGTTCACGCTCGAAGTCGGTGATGAATTGCCTGCGGGTATCGTGAAGTTAGCCAAAGTCTATATCGCCAAGAAGCGCAAGCTGAAAGTGGGTGATAAAATGGCTGGTCGTCACGGTAACAAAGGAGTTGTTGCCCGGATTGTGCGCGACGAAGACATGCCGTTCCTCGAAGATGGAACGAAAGTTGACATCGTGCTGAACCCGCTTGGCGTACCGTCCCGGATGAACCTCGGTCAGATTTACGAAACCGTATTGGCCTGGGCCGGTCAGAAATTAGACCGGAAATATGCCACGCCGATTTTCGATGGAGCTACCGAACAGCAGGTAGCTGACGAACTCGACGCGGCTGGACTGCCATCGTTTGGCCGGACATACCTCTACAATGGGCTGACGGGCGAACGCTTCGATCAGAAAGTGACGGTCGGTATTATTTATATGCTCAAACTGGGTCACTTGGTTGACGACAAGATGCACGCCCGTTCGATTGGGCCATACTCGCTTATTACGCAGCAGCCGCTGGGTGGTAAGGCGCAGTTCGGTGGTCAGCGGTTCGGTGAGATGGAAGTGTGGGCACTGGAAGCGTTCGGCGCTTCGAACATCCTGCAGGAAATTCTGACCGTAAAATCCGATGACGTAGTCGGTCGTGCGAAGGCGTATGAGGCTATCGTGAAAGGTGAAAACCTGCCGAAGCCGAATATTCCAGAGTCGTTTAACGTACTCGTTCACGAGTTGCGTGGTCTGGCGCTTGAAATTACACTTGAGTAGATAGTCAATAGTCGTCAGTCGATAGTTAAGTGAAGCGAAAGCTACTTATGACTATTGACTGATGACTGACGACTTTTTTTAACTATTAATCTCCAACCAATGTCGTTCAAAAAGAACAAAAAACTCAACAGCGACTTTGCCAGTGTGACGATCAGTCTGGCATCGCCGGAGTCTATTTTGGAGAGTTCCTACGGCGAAGTGACACAGCCGGAGACCATCAACTACCGGACCTACAAACCCGAAATGGGCGGTTTATTCTGCGAGCGCATTTTTGGGCCTGTGAAGGACTGGGAATGTCACTGCGGCAAATACAAGCGGATTCGCTATAAAGGCATTATCTGCGACCGTTGCGGTGTTGAAGTAACCGAGAAAAAAGTTCGCCGGGAGCGCATGGGCCACATCGAATTAGTGGTGCCTGTGGCGCATATCTGGTATTTCCGCAGTTTGCCGAATAAAATCGGTTATCTGCTGGGTCTTTCGACCAAAAAACTTGATCAGGTCATCTACTACGAACGGTATGTAGTCGTGCAGCCGGGCGTGAAGGCCGAAGACGGTATCAACCAACTCGATTTCCTGACGGAAGACGAGTACTTAGACATCATCGACAAACTGCCGAGCAGCAACCAGCACCTTGATGACAAGGACCCGAACAAATTCATCGCCAAGATGGGGGCCGAAGCGTTGGAAATGCTGTTGTCGCGGGTAGAGTTAGATGAACTGTCCTATTCATTGCGTCACGCTGCCGCTACGGATACATCGCAGCAACGGAAGGCCGAAGCGCTGAAACGGCTGAAGGTTGTGGAAGCGTTCCGGGAAGCCAATGGCCGCATCGAAAACCGCCCCGAGTGGATGGTGATTAAGATGGTGCCAGTGATTCCACCCGAACTGCGCCCACTCGTCCCCTTGGATGGTGGCCGGTTTGCTACGTCTGATTTGAATGACCTGTATCGTCGGGTTATTATTCGGAACAACCGCCTGAAGCGGCTTATCGAAATCAAGGCGCCCGAAGTAATTCTCCGTAACGAAAAGCGGATGTTACAGGAAGCCGTCGATTCGCTGTTCGACAATTCGCGGAAAGTAAACGCCGTTCGTTCGGAAGGGAACCGGGCGCTGAAGTCGCTGTCCGACATGCTGAAGGGTAAGCAAGGCCGTTTCCGGCAGAACCTGCTTGGTAAGCGTGTTGACTACTCGGGTCGTTCGGTTATCGTGGTTGGCCCTGAACTGAAACTGCATGAGTGCGGTCTGCCGAAAGACATGGCGGCTGAGTTATTCAAGCCGTTCGTTATTCGCAAACTCATCGAGCGGGGCATCGTAAAAACGGTGAAATCGGCAAAGAAAATCGTTGACCGGAAAGACCCCGTTATTTGGGATATTCTGGAAAACGTGCTGAAAGGCCACCCTGTTCTGTTGAACCGCGCTCCCACGCTGCACCGTCTGGGTATTCAGGCATTCCAGCCGAAACTCATTGAGGGCAAAGCGATTCAGTTGCACCCACTCGTTTGTACGGCCTTTAACGCTGACTTTGACGGTGACCAGATGGCCGTTCACGTGCCGCTGGGTCAGGAAGCCGTACTGGAAGCGTCGTTGCTGATGCTGGCTTCACACAACATTCTGAACCCTGCTAATGGTGCTCCGATTACCGTGCCTTCGCAGGACATGGTATTGGGTCTGTACTATGTGACCAAAGGTCGCAAGAGCACACCTGAGTACCCGGTTGCGGGCGAAGGTATGACGTTCTATGGTGCCGAAGAAGTGATTATCGGTATCAACGAAGGCAAGATTTCCAAGCACGCCAACATCAAATGCCGGGTGAAAGTCCGGGATGAAAACGGCGATCTGGTCTATAAAGTCATCGACACCGTTGCTGGTCGGTTGTTGTTCAATCAGGCTGTTCCTGAGGAAGTTGGCTACATCAACGAACTGCTTACGAAGAAGAAATTGCAGCAAATCATTGCACTTATCTTTAAGATTTCGGGTGGTGCGCGGACGGCTCAATTCCTTGACGACATCAAAGAACTTGGTTTCCAGATGGCGTTCAAGGGTGGTCTGTCTATCGGTTTGAGTGACGTGATGATTCCCGAAGCCAAACAAGGGCTGGTGGAAGAAGCGAAAGCCGAAGTACAAGCTGTTTGGGATAACTACCTGATGGGTCTGATTACGGAGAACGAACGCTACAACCAGGTTATCGACATCTGGACGCGCGTAAATTCCCGTCTGACCGAAACGCTGATGAAGCAACTCGAAGCCGATCAGGGTGGTTTCAACTCCATCTACATGATGATGCACTCGGGCGCCCGTGGTTCCCGCGAGCAGATTCGTCAGTTGGGCGGTATGCGGGGTCTGATGGCCAAGCCGCAGAAAAACCTACAAGGCTCCGTCGGCGAGATTATTGAAAACCCGATTCTGTCGAACTTCAAAGAAGGTCTCGACGTACTGGAGTACTTCATTTCGACGCACGGTGCCCGGAAAGGTCTGGCCGATACGGCCCTGAAAACGGCTGATGCCGGTTATCTGACCCGTCGTCTGCATGACGTGGCACAGGATGTGATCATCAGCGAAGACGATTGCGGAACCCTGCGCGGTCTGCAAGTGTCGGCGTTGAAAGATAACGAAGACGTCGTTGAACCATTATCGGAACGGATTCTGGGCCGGACTACGGTTCATGATATCTATGACCCGCTTACCAAAGAGTTAATTATTGCTTCTGGCGACATTGTAACGGAAGAAGTGGCCGCTCATATTGACGAAACGAGCATTGAAACGGTTGAAATCCGCTCAGTACTAACGTGCGAATCGCGTCAGGGCGTTTGCGCCAAATGCTATGGTCGTAACCTGGCATCGGGCCGCATGGTTGACATCGGTGAAGCAGTGGGCGTAATTGCCTCGCAATCTATCGGTGAGCCTGGTACGCAGCTAACCCTTCGTACCTTCCACGTAGGCGGTACAGCCTCGAACATTGCGGTCGATGCGTCGATCAAAGCGAAATTCGACGGTCTGATCGAGCTGGAAGAAATGCGGACGGTTGAGTCGGAAGACAGCGAAGGCAACGCACAAACGGTCGTGATGGGTCGTTCGGGCGAAGTTCGGATTGTGAATCCAATGGACCGGAACATCGTCCTGATTAGCAACAACGTTCCTTATGGTGCATTCCTGCGGGTGAAAGATGGTGATATGGTGAAGAAGGGCGACGATATCTGCGCCTGGGACCCTTACAACGCCGTTATCCTGTCGGAACTGACAGGTACGCTGACCTTCGATGCGATTGAAGATGGGATTACGTATCGCGAAGAATTCGATGAGCAAACCGGCTTCCAGGAGAAGGTAATCATCGAAAGCCGCGATAAAGCGAAAAACCCGGCAATTGTCGTACAAGGCACAACGACGCTGACGCTGCACCTGCCGGATAATGATGGTGGACCCTTGCAGAAGAGTTACAACCTGCCGGTTGGTTCGCGTCTGGTCGTGAAAGAAGGGCAGAAAATCAAAGCCGGCCAACCGCTGGCGAAGATTCCGCGTAACGTGGGTAAAACCCGCGACATTACGGGTGGTCTGCCACGCGTAACGGAATTGTTTGAAGCCCGGAACCCGTCGAACCCGGCTGTGGTGAGTGAGATTGATGGCGTTGTTACGTATGGCGCGATCAAACGGGGTAACCGTGAAATCTTCATCGAGTCGAAAGACGGCACGAAGAAGAAGTACCTCGTTCCGCTGTCGAAGTTTATCCTCGTGCAGGACAACGACTTCGTGCGGGCCGGTGCACCACTCTCTGACGGTGCTATTACACCGAGCGATATTCTGGCTATTAAAGGGCCAACTGCCGTTCAGGAGTATTTAGTAAATGAAATTCAGGAAGTTTACCGCTTGCAAGGGGTGAAAATCAATGATAAGCACATCGAAGCCATCGTGCGGCAGATGATGCAGAAAGTTGAAATCATCGACTCGGGTGATACTAACTTCCTCGAAGGTCAGGTGGTTGATAAGTGGGGCTTCCGTGAAGAAAACGACAAAGTACTTGATGCCAAAGTCGTTATGGACGCGGGCGACTCGCCAAACTTCAAACCGGGTATGATTGTTACGAGCCGTCAGCTACGCGACGAAAACTCCAGCCTGAAACGCCGTGATATGGCCCTTGTGACCGTTCGCGATGCGATGGCCGCCGTTTCGCAGCCCACGCTGATGGGGATTACACAATCGTCGCTGGGTACGGATAGCTTCATCTCGGCGGCTTCGTTCCAGGAAACCACGAAAGTGTTGAGCGAGGCTTCGATTCGGGGCAAGCGCGATATGCTCGACGGGCTGAAAGAGAACGTGATTGTGGGTCACCTGATTCCGGCGGGTACGGGTATTCGTCGTTACCAAAACGCGATTGTCGGCTCGAAGGAAGAACTGGAAACGATTACCGAATCGCGCGAACAGTTCGCCCGCAGCAAAAAACGGGCGACGGTCTAAGCGTCGAATTGGAAGTATATAAGAAACGCCCTCAGTCAGAAATGATTGGGGGCGTTTTTTGTTATGTCAGTGATTCGTTTTACCTTTCTACCATTATGACTTCTTCATTTTTACAACCTTATACAGATAAGATTAAGGTGTTATGCCAGCAGCATAAGGTTGTCCGATTGTATGCATTTGGATCAGTCACATCGGATGAATTCGATGCGCGTAGAAGCGATGTGGATTTATTAGTAAAATTATCTGACGAATTACCGCCAGATCGTAAAGGCGAAACCTATTTTACTCTCCTTTTTGAACTGGAAAAGCTGTTTCATCGCCCCGTTGATTTAGTATTGGAAGAGCCTTTTCGTAATCCATACTTTGCCCGCGCCATTGAGCAATCGAAGCACTTAGTGTATGCAGCATGACATTAGAAAATACCTGACTGATATTACTATTCAAATCAATCATATTGACATCTTTCTTAAGCATTCGCGTGATTTCGCTCTTTATGAACATGACTTAATGATTCAATATGCTGTTGAACGTTCGCTTGGCATTATTGGGGAGGCCGCCAATCAGGTGAGAAAGATGCAACCAGATATCCCTATCAGTAGTTTGAACCAGATTATTAGTCTGCGCCACATACTTATACACGCTTACGACGGTGTAAATAATGCAATTGTTTGGAGTGTGATTATTAACCACCTCCCACTGCTCAAAGTAGAGATTGATAGGCTCATCCTGGAATTAGGTACAGATTAGGCTATAAATACGATTACCGAATCGCGCGAACAGTTCGCCCGCAGCAAAAAACGGGCGACGGTCTAAGCATCGAATAGTGACATAAAGAAAATGCCCCGGTCATTGCTGACCGGGGCATTTTTGTTTAACCGGATTACCGAAATAACTCATCAAATGTGATGCTCAGATAGTACAAACCGCCAATACGGGCCAGTCCGTATCCCTGCGAATAATATTTGTTCAGAAGATTGGTGCCGCCCAGTTTAACGACCGATTTGAACGAGGGAATCTTATACGATACTTGAGCATCTAAACTTGTCCATGAAGGTAGCCACGTATCGCCCGCTGTGGTGCCCTGCTCCACCCACATCTGGTCGGTCCAGCGGTAGGTGAGGGTGGCTCCCAACCGGTCGGTCAGGCGTGTGTTGCTGAGCGTGAGGTTATAGCGATTTTCAGGCGAGATAAAGAAATTCCGACCTTTTTGCGACACTTCGGGATTGCTCATTTTACGTTTAATAATCTCAGCCCCGGCATTGTCTTTAATCACATTGCCCTGCGCGTCGCGAAGTGTAACCGTGCCAACCTGATGAGCATAGTTGCCGCTCAGGGTGAAGCCCCGTCCCAGACCGTACTCAGCGCCTAATCCCCAGCCATTTACGAAAATCTCGTTGAAATTGTTAAAATTGATTTGCAGGGTGCGGTAAGCGTTGGTAGCGAAGTCGGCAATCTGGCCGTTGTTAGGCTGGTAGAAACTTTGAGCTGCAATGAAATCCGTGTATTTACTGTGGAAATAAAACGCATCGACATACACCCGATTCTGAAGCAGCGTTTTGTAGCCAATTTCCCAGGTTTTAATTTTCTCGGTCGTGAAGTTAGCCGGGTTGTAGGCGCGGGTGCGGAGTTGCGCTTCGGTGATACGTCCGGCGGTGAAATCTTTCACATCGCTGTCTAAATAAGCCGGGTTGGTGAATAAGCCAGCCGACTCCGCTGCCAGCCGTGAGCCGCCCACATCGCCCCCTTTACCAGCCGCCGGAACGGCAAACAATTGGCCTGGCGAGGGGTTTCGGAAAGCCGACTGCCATGAGCCCCGGAAATTGTGTTGTCCAATACTCACCACCGCCGAAGCACGTGGCGTAAATCCGCCTTTGAAATACTGGTTCTTATCGTAGCGAATAGCCACAGTAGGTTTCACCGTCACGAGCGTACTTAACCGTAACTCTTTAGCCGCCTGCACATAAGTGCCATATTCATTAATGGTATATTCTGACCCATCGGCTTTTAGCGTAATCGCCGTGTTCCCTGTATTGAGTGCATAGTGCCGAATGCTTCCCCCCGCGATTACCTCAGCCGCATTGCCCAGCAGTTTGCTGAAATTGTACATGCCTTCGTAATGCCACATGGATGAGTTATCGCGGAAGCGCGTTCCCTTCGCCGTTGTCGAACCAGGAATAAAGTCGGTGTTGTAGGTGTTGGCGTAGGCATCCCGCACCGCATTGAACTGAGCGGAGCCAGGCAGATAGCGGCCTCGGTCGGCAGTACTGCGGGCTTCGCCAATACTAACTTTATTTTCTACATAGGCCTGCCCGAACTCAGCCGCCCATTGCGCCAGCGACTTCCAACTGTTGTTAATGGCAGTGGCTGTCTGGCCTATGTTCCAGGCTTCGGCCTTCTGTTGGGTAGTGTAGGCCCGCAGGAAGAAATTATCGCCCCGCAGTTCGGCTTTGATCTGATGGCGCTGATAATCCGGGAAATATTCACGGAAACCAGCCGTGCGGATGAAATTACCGTTCCCATAATACCAGCCTAATGAAGCTTCGATATTGCCCGGCAGCTTATAATGCAGCGACACATTGGCCCGGTTGTTAAACACCTTGCCGTTATTACCCAGCACGTCTAATTCGGTATAACCTGTTCGGGTAACTAACTTATTTTGCAACAACACATTGGCGTAGTTGTTCGGGAAGGTAAACCCGCCACCCGCATTAATGTCATCGCCGTAGATATTGACCCCATCATACTGAAAATTGGTGTTTGGGTCATTGTTCGGTACGTAGCCAATGCCCGTGGCAATGCCCCCTCGGCTGGGGTCGGTGGCGAAGAAATTGGCACGGGCGCGGGTCAGGCGGTCGCTGTAGTCATCGGCAATAAAATCAGTGCCGCTGAGCCGCTGAAAATTTACTTTAAACGCAAAGCGCGTACCGAGTTGTTTGGCATAGCGGATAGCGATATCCGTATAGCCTTTTGGCCCAAAACCCGATTTCCCGAAATTATTGGCTCCTACTTTGACCTGAGCGCTCAGTCCTTGATAGGTAAACGGATTCTTACTTGATGTAAGCATAAGTCCCTGCAAGGCATCAGGGCCATACAGCGCCGACGACGCGCCCGGAATCAGTTCGATACTTTCAACATCCAAATCAGAGATACCGGCCACGTTACCAAACCCAAAGCCCAAACCCGGCGACCGGTTGTCCATGCCGTCGGTCAGTTGCAGAAAGCGGTTGTTATTGTTCGCTCCAAAACCCCGCAGATTAACCGACTTAAACGTCAGACTTTGGGTGAGCATATCTACACCCTTCACATTCTGAAGCGCATCGAACGGGCTGGCGGCTGGTGACTGCTGAAACTGCCGGGCCCCCAGTTTTTCGACTGTAACGGCAGCTTTGCGGATGTCTTCCGGCACCCGGCTGGCCGATACTACAACCTCATCCGTCAGAATGGCTTCTTCGGTGAGTTTGACCGTAATGTTTCGGAAGTTATTCCCGCGCACTACTATATCCTCCCGCTTATAGCCAATAAACGAAACGCTGATCGTGAGGGGTAGCGACTCATTCGTTGACAGCGAAAAGGCGCCATCGGCCTGGGTGATAGTACCCGTGTTGGTACCCCGAACAACAATCGTTACGCCCGCCAGTGGCTGATCTTTTTCGTCTGTGATGATACCTGCCAGATTTGTCTGTGCCCAACTCGCGGTTGCGGTAATCATCACAAAAAAGGATACTAAGAAGAAGTGTCTCATAGGTTAGTTATGGAAAAGGTAATGCTTGTTACTAAATGAATACAAAGATTGTAAAAATATAAAAGCTACCTGCACATGTTGTAACTGTTGCAGGTAGCTTTCGGTGGTTCAATCACTGGTAAAATTAACCTGGCACAAGGCTTATCAAAAGCCTGTCGTTACGTTTGGCAACGTCAGATTGTTGACGCCTGCCGTTTTTCACTGTCAATACAATTAGAATGTGTATCGCAACGTAACACCCTGAGTACGTGGGTCTCCTACAATGCCAGCATAATGTCCTGCGCTACCGGGGGCTGCCAGCAACTGCTCATAGTAATTGGTGTTGAATAAGTTTCTGGCCCAAACAAAAACCGAAATTCCGGTTGAAGCCCTAAAACCAATTCGACCGTTTATCAATGAATAGCCATCAATATTCAAATACTGCGAAGGGGATGGACTCGACGAAAACGACGAGCGATAGAAGGCATCTACACCGAAAAAGTAATTCCCTTTTAAGCTAATCAGTTCGCCTTTGGCTGTTGCTTCGCCCCCAACAGAACCTGACCATTTTGAGATGCCGGGTAATACGCCCCCCGAAATGTCCTTAAAAGCTTGCTCTCCGCCTGTTTCTTCGAGCGGAACAGGGGCATTTTTGAAAGATATGTACTTGCCATCCGTATAGGCAACGGCTCCGTTCAGGGTCAAATGATTGGCAATCCGTATATTTCCATCTACCTCGACACCCGTCACACGAACCTTTTCGGCATTAGCCAGATAACCCCTATTAACTCCAGGCTCAGGCGTTTGCACCTGTGTCTGATAATCTTTAATATCTGTGTTATAATAGATTACATTGAGGACAGAGTTAGGCGACGGCTTTGTTTTCAGGCCGAATTCGAGGTGAGTTACAAACTCGGGTTTCACTTTAGCCAGATCGAGTAATACCTGCCCATTGGCGGTTGGTAATCCGCCAATGTTAACCCCAACCGGTTTGTAACTTACGGCATATGTGCCAAAGGCATTAATCGCATTAGCCGCTCTATATTGCAGGGTAAGCTGCCCGGAGAAATTTCCCTCTGACACGTCCGTATCAAAGGCCTGATTCGTATAGACGCCGTTCTTTAAAGCGATCAAAGCCGGGTCGGTCGTTTGCAGGCCGCCGTAAGTTTCCCGTTTGTAGTTGGCTATCTTTTTATCGTAGTTGTAGCGGATACCCGGCAGAACGTGAATTTTATTGGTTAATACCCAATCAACCTGCCCAAAAACTGCCAAGCCTGTACTCTGAATTCGGTTCGTAGTGCGAATCCCGAAGTTATCGAACAAGCCGGGCGTCTTCCAAAGGGCGCTGGTGGAACTTTGGGCAAAACGCCATTGAGCTGAACCGGCTTCCTCGGTCTGTACAGGGTCGGATTTCAAATCCTGCCAAAGGCCGAAAAAGCCAACAACGCCACTCAATTTAGGTGAAATCTTGCCCGAGTATCGTATTTCCTGCGACCACTGATCATGTACGGAATTCCCTGCTGAAACCGTGAAGACGGGTAAACCGATATAATCCCGGTCATTCAACGGAGTCCACCGCCAGTGCCGCCATGCCGTTGTCGAGGTAAGTGTACCATTCCCTATTTTAATATCCGCATTCAATGATACCCCGCCCAGATAGTTATCTGCTTTTGAAGGCGTATCCAGATCAACAATGCGTTCAAAGGCGCTTGAATAGGGTAGTTTGTAATTTAAATCGGTAATGATGGCGTTAAATTGACGATACGCAGCCCGTTTGGTCGGAACCACACCCGCTACTGGCCACCCATAGCCATTCGGTTTTTGCTCAGAAACATCCCCGATCAACGTAATTTTTACGTTGTCCGATGGTGTGTAGAGGAGTTGCCCCCGCACACCAATATTGTTGATGTCGTTAATTGGAAGTTGAGTATGGACATTGAAAAATGTCCCATTTCGTTGTGTACCCGTAAATGACACCCGCGCAGCGAGCTTCTTACTCAAAGGACCTGTGAGCGATCCTTTTGCCTGGATGAACCCATAGTTACCATAACTTAATTCAAAACTTCCACTGGGGGTAAAACCGGCCGGGCGCGTTGTAATATTGAAGGCTCCAGCCGTGGTGTTTTTGCCATACAATGTCCCTTGAGGGCCTCGTAACACCTCAACCTGTTCAATATCAATGAAATCGAGCGCCGTAGCGGCTGGACGAGCGTAGTAAACGCCATCCACATAAAAACCAACGCCCGGATCAATACCGTCGTTCGTTAAACCATACGTAGAACCTAAACCACGAATGTTCAGCGTTGTATTCCGGGCATTTGAGGCATATAACTGAACTGTTGGCACCAATTCTTTCAGCCGGTTCACGTTGAAAGCACCGGCATCTTCAGCGCGGGTACCGCCCACGATGGAGATCGGAATGGGAACGTCCTGTGCCGATTCCTGACGACGACGGGACGTAATCACTACGTCGGCCAACTGATTAGTGCTTTCTTCGAGCTGGATTTCTACGTTGTTATCGTTTACTGTAATTTCTTTAGTCTGATAGCCTACAAAAGATACAACAACGGCGAAAGGGAGTTTCTGACCGGTGAGTAGATTAAACTGGCCGTTTTGATCGGTTGTGTTTCCGTTGGTGGTTCCTTTAATGGTTACGGTGGCCCCAATCAATAGTTCTTTTGTGCGGGCATCAGTAACTTTTCCAGATATTGTCGAATTAATAACGGGGGCATTTTGAGCGGCTACTAATAAAGGCGTACCTATTGCCCATATTAAAAAAACTGAGGTTAAAATTTGTTTCATTCTCACTGGTGTTTGGTTGTCATTGTGTCTGGCAAGGTTGAGCATAATACCTCAAAATCTCGCTGAACGTGGTCGTTTTTGATTCTCCCTATTCTCCCGGTAATAGATAGACTATTAGTACTTATACTCTATTGAATATGTAGGGTTTACAAAACAGCATCTTCTACAATTGACATCCAAACAAAAGCGCAGAAATTCAGCGAATTCTGTAAAATTTCTTATTTTCAAACTACGCGTTCGCGGAATTATTCAAAAATTAGGAAGTTCACTAAGCAGGTAGGGTTGACGAGATGACTATTGTCCTATAAAGATTTATCTATTAGTCTGCTGATTTTTATAACAAGGTCATGCATTGATTCACATAAAAAACCGGTTGACTTCAGAAAGTCAACCGGTTAGAATTTTCTATAAATTGTTGCCCTGTCTATGCTGCCCGGCTGCTTTGCGGACGACGCAGAATGGGGGAACGCAGGGTTTGCGAATTGGCTTCTTCAATAACCTGCTCCGACACCATGCCGAGGTGATTGGCTCGTTTCAGCACATAGTCGAACGGCAGGTTGAAGTAGTTGGCAACCTCACTACGGAAACTATCGGGGAAACGCGACAGGCGCAGGCCAAAAAACTTACGCACTTCGGCTTCGGGCAGCATGGCCGCTAAACCTACCCGTTCGGCTTCAACCAGTAATTCTTTTTTGGTCGAGTACAGGTGTTCAAGACCAATGGACGCGGCCAGAATGTTTAGAAACAGGTTTTTATACATAGCCGACAATTCGGCAGGCAGGATAATCCAGCCCTGTTGCCGAAACTTGGCCGAAAACCCCGTCAATCCTTTTTCGCCACGAATTTCACCTGCAATCAATTCATTTGGGAACTGAAGCCGGGCAGTGCCGTCGTTTTGTTCCAGGTCAATTTTTTGGAGCCGGAAAACAACCGCTTCGACCGGGCTTTTGGTAAACAGCAAATCGGCAGGAATCGCGCGGGTATTTTCCCACTGGTCGGTCATACGCATGAACAGGCTTTCGTTGACCGGTAAGTTCTCTGCATTCCCGAGACTAACGAGCATTTGGCGAAAAGATGCCAGAAAATCAATCTGGAGTTGGTTCGGATTCGATTGTCGCTTTTTCATGCGGATTGAGTTGCCGGGATTGCTTTATGTAGCCAGAATCCGGCTCATTAGTATGGTTGTTTGTTGGAAATTGGGGAGGTAAATATACACAATAAGCCCCTGAAAACAAAGCGTTAACGCAAAGATAACAGGCTCAAAAAAGATGGCTGATTTTGGGTTATTTTTCAGGCTTTATAGCCCGTTTTATGGCCTTTTTCTTTACTAATATTATTTAAAGCCCGGCACAACCCGCTAAGGTTGATGTATTGCGTCGGGTTTTAACCGGTGAAGTATATCATCAGTTATTTGCCCATTTTTTGTATTCTCACAAGATTACCTGTTAATTTAGAAAATTAAGGCTGATTGATCAGGGTCAGCCAAGTTTTCACTATTTCACTTCGTCCTGCTTTCCGAATGAATCGGCCCTCATTGCTACTTGCTTTTCTGTGCACCTTTCTACCTTTACTTTCTGTTCAGGCCCAACCGTTCAGTAAAACCGAAATTGCTCGCTGGCAGCAACGAGCTAAACTAATTACCATTACCCGCGATACGTGGGGCGTTCCGCACATCTACGGTAAAACCGATGCCGACGTGGTGTTTGGGTTGCTATTTACCCAATGCGAAGATGATTTTGGCCGGGTCGAGGAAAATTACATCGATGCCATTGGCCGGATGGCGGAGGTAGAGGGCGAATCGGCGCTCTATCACGATTTGCGGGCGCGACTGTTTATGGACACAACCCAGGCGGTTGCCGTTTACAAAAAAAGCCCGGTCTGGATGAAACAACTGCTGGATGCCTTCGCCGACGGGACGAACTATTATTTGTATACGCATCCGAACGTTAAACCTAAACTCCTGAACCGATTTCGGCCCTGGATGCCGTTGATGTTCAGCGAAGGCAGTATCGGCGGCAACATCAGTGCGGTATCGACCGAGCGAATAAAGGCGTTTTACGAACATCAGCCCCCTACGTCTTGGCGCAGCGACTTCGACCACTACGAGCGCGAATCCATTGGCTCGAACGGGTTTGCCATCGCGCCCGCCAAAAGCGCCACGAAAAACGCCTTGCTGCTCATCAATCCGCACACGTCGTTTTATTTCCGCTCTGAAGTACACTTGATTAGTCAGGCTGGCCTAAATGCGTATGGAGCCGTGACATGGGGTCAGTTCTTTGTTTATCAGGGATTTAATGAAAACTGCGGCTGGATGCACACGTCGAGCTACGCCGATTCGATGGACGAATATGCCGAGACAATTGAGAAGAAAGGGAACGCGCTTTTCTATAAGTATGGTAATACGCTGAAACCCGTCCGAACGCAGAAAATACGCTTACCATACAAATCGGGGAATGGGATTCAATACAAAGACTTCACGATGTATTTCACCCAGCACGGCCCTATTACGGGAGAAAAAGAGGGTAAATGGATTGCCACTGCCATGATGAACACACCCCTGAATGCGCTGGAGCAGTCGTACCTACGCACGAAGGCAACGGACTATGCCAGCTTTAAAGACGTGATGAAACTCAACGGCAATGCTTCCAATAACACGGTTTTCGCCGACCGCAACGGAACCATTGCTTATTGGCACGGTAATTTCATGCCCCGCCGGGATACTAAGTTTGACTGGGAGAAGCCCGTTGATGGGAGCAACCCCGAAACCGACTGGAAGGGGCTGCACTCTGCCGACGAATTGGTGCAGGTGCGAAACCCGGCCAGCGGCTGGATTCAAAACTGCAATGCCACGCCCTTTACGGTATCGGGCAGCAGCAGCCCGGACAGAAGCAAATTTCCGGCTTACATGGCTCCCGATGCCGAAAATTATCGGGGCATTAATGCCGTTCGGGTGCTGAGCCAGAAATCCGTTTTTACGCTCGACACGCTGATTGCGGCCGCTAACGACCCACATCTGGCCGCGTTCGATGATTTGCTTCCGGCCCTGCTATCGGCCTGGCAAACCGTTGGTCGCGATTCCGTCAATCAGAAAAATGGCCTGCCCGAAGCAATCCAAACCCTGCAAGCCTGGGATAAGTTGTATGGGATTAACTCAGTAGGGCAAACGCTGGCGATTCTCTGGGGCGAAAAAATCCAGAAACTGGCCCGAAGCCGCGCATCCGGCGACCAGAAATTCGATAATTTGAGCCTGACTGCGCTCATTACTAAGAGTACGTCGCCACAGGAAAAAGTAACGGCTCTGGCTCAAGTTCTGACCGACCTGATGCGCGACTTCGGTACCTGGAAAACGCCCTGGGGCGACCTCAACCGCTACCAGCGCCTGACGGGCAAAACCCAGGAAACTTACGACGATCAGAAACCGAGCATCCCCGTTGGGTTCACTTCGTCTAACTGGGGTTCCTTAGCCGCGTTTGCCGCCCGGACGTATCCCGACACGAAAAAGCGGTACGGCAGCGTGGGCAACAGCTTTGTGGCAGTGGTGGAGTTTGGCAAGCGTGTAAAAGCCCGCTCTGTCGTAACGGGTGGACAAAGCAGCCGCCCCGGCGACGTTCACTTCACCGACCAGGCTCCACTCTACTGCGAAGGGAAATTTAAAGACGTCTGGTTTTACCCCGAAGATGTAAAACAGCACGTTGAGAAAACGTACCATCCGGGGGAGGAGAGTATTTATCTATTACACTCACGCTAAATAAGTAATCAGGATTGCCCTTAATGCTTGCGAACCCGCATTACTTCTTTCGATATATATCATTTACTTGTTTGATTTGGATGAACTACGCTTGGGGCATTTATTTGTTATAAAACCATTTCAATAAAGGATATTTGGAGTAGTAGAGAATTCAGGTTACTTGAAAATGAGTAAATTATAGTTCCGTGCTTTTCGCCTTTAGCTATGGGGATTTTAAACCGCAAAAAGAGTTGTAAATGTCATGAAACACACCGGTTAGGCAACGTTATATTTAATAAGCCAAACGAATGAGTGATTAAGTTAGGCTTACAAGCTTCAAATCGGGCTTCAGCCGACAATACGCTTAGAGGTTGACCAAGTGGACAGTATAAGAACGTGTTGGGGAATTGAGAAAGATTGAGAGTCGTGTCAACTTTGTAGCGACCAAGCAGCAAAGTGATGACCAAACAGTTCAGCAAACTGACCGACCCTCAATGGGCCGCAATTTCGCCTTTT
>JAESFU010000323.1_pt1 | contig 36501 bp, 45 predicted proteins | sample 9269461 | NCBI WGS metagenome assembly JAESFU01 (sample SAMN14502556, study PRJNA617107) | algae metagenome | isolation source: Stenomitos rutilans HA7619-LM2 and co-occurring heterotrophs from cave walls | place: USA: Waikapalae cave, Hawaii | collected 2009-07-28
CGACACCGTCACGCCCCCCGACGCGCCGACGACCGGTATGGGCAGCCCAGTCCACGGCAGGGCCGACACCGTCACGCCCGCCGGCGCGCTGACGCCCGATAGGGGCAGCCCAGTCCACGGCACGCTCGGGGCCGGCGAGGTTCCCGCCGCGCCGACGACTGCCCCGGCCAACACGGCACCCGGCACGGTAGCGAACGCTCCGCCCGCCGCGCCGACGACTGCCCCGGCCAACACGGCACCCGGCACGGCAGCGAACGCTCCGCCCGCCGCGCCGACGACTGCCCCGGCCAACACGGCACCCGGCACGGCAGCGAACGCTCCGCCCGCCGCGCCGACGACTGCCCCGGCCAACACGGCACCCGGCACGGCAGCGAACGCTCCGCCCGCCGCGCCGACGACTGCCCCGGCCAACACGGCGCCCACCCAGCAGCCGGCAGGAACGAGCACCGGTCACGGCGGCGCGACCGTCCCCGGCTCTGGCGACAGTCCCACCCAGACGGCAACGGTCAGCACCGGCGGTTCCGCAGCCGGGGCTCCCGATCCGGCTCCTGCCCCCGGTGGTAGCGCTACTGCCGCCGTCCCCGCGCCAGGGCACGGAGCAGGCGCTGCGGCTCCGGATCCCGGCTCACCCCCGAAAAATTCCTTCAAGGACGAATACAAGCGGATCGAGGCTGAGCTGAAAGCAAAAAACGGCTATACGACGATGGCCCTGGACAAGGACGTCGTGAAGTACATATCGGGCGAAGGCAACAAGGACATCGCCTATATGGGCCAGGCTGCAATGGTGCTGTCGGACGCGATCGGCCACATGGCCTCCGCTCACCTGCAATACGCGGCCGATGTCCAGCAGGCCGAAGCAGAACGGCTCCGGGCGATCATCAACAAGATGATCAACAATCAGGCGACCATCGACAAGGCGACGAACGAATCCCTCAAGTCGACGGAAGACTTCATCGACAAGTACGAGGAAGGCAATCGCCGCATCATCCGGGGCTGACGCATTCCAGGCCAGCCGTCCCTTTCGAGGGCCGGCTGGCCGCGCCATCCGCTGCGCCGTCGCGACAGAGACCCGGGGGTCGACCCCGGGTCTTTTTCCGTCCGGGGTCTGCCCGCCGGAAATCCACGACGCATGGCGACCCCGGCAGGGCTCGAACCTGCGACCTGCCGCTTAGAAGGCGGCTGCTCTATCCAGCTGAGCTACGGGGCCGGGAGCCCCGGTGACGTGTCACCGGGGTCCGTCAATGCGTCCAGGGCAGGACGCGGTTGAACTTGAAATTGTCGGAGTAGGCGATGGTCCGCCGCTTCGGGTCCTTGGGGTCCTCGACGCTGGCGGCGATGCCGTTACGCGCGGCATAGGCCAGCGCCTCTTCCTTGGTGTCGAACCAGAGCTTGACCTGTTGACGCATGTCGCCCGAGCTAGTCCAGCCCATCAGGGGGTCGATCTCGCGCGGCTTCTCCTGCTCGAACTCCAGCAGCCAGCGCGTCGCCTTCGCCGTTCCAGACTGCATGGCCGTCTTGGCGGGTCGGTAGATCCGGGCTGTCATCCTCGTCATCCCTGTCGAACGATTTTCCGGGCCCCGTGGCGTCCCGCGGAGAGTGGTCGGGGCAGCAGGATTCGAACCTGCGACCTGAAGTACCCAAAACTTCCGCGCTACCAGGCTGCGCTATACCCCGAACGGTCATTTTCCGTGGGCCTGCCTACGATTTCTAGACCGGCTCCGCAAGTGGCTCTCTGGTCCGAACGGCACGGAGGGGAAACGAAACGCGACCGACGGAACAGAGAGTCCCGTAGAAAGTCCCGTAGGTGACGACGACCCCCCTCCCCACCTCATCATCCTGCTGATCATCATGTGGCTGGCGGTCGCTCTGGCCATCATCTTCAAACCGATTGGAGGCACTCCATGACGCACGCATCGACGTTCGATAAGACCGGCGGCAAGCCCGACCACTTCCGCTTCACCGACGCGCTCGGGATCAAGTTCAAGGTGCCGGTGGGCAACCTTGAGAAGACCCGCAAGGGCTGGAAGATCGACGGGATGTCGACGACCGAGGTCTACCACATCAGGCTGATCGAGCTCGTCGACGAGGCAGGCAAGGTGCTGCTGAGTGCCGACGGCGGCGACTCCAGCGTGAAGACCGGAGAGATCTTCGGGCTGTTCCTTGAGGAGGATGAGTGATGGAAGACGAGCACGACCGTCGGAAGGACATCGAGGCGGAGGGCCAGCGGGCGGCGGTCTACCACGACAAGGCGCAGATGCACCCGGTCCGTGGCAGCGCGGCCGCCCAGGAGCGCGCCAGGGCCCTCGCAGAGACCGTCGGGCCCATCGTGGCCCGGCAGGGTCTGGTGCCGGTGGAGGAGGCTGCCAGGGCCCTGGAGGAGATCGCCAAGCTGTCCGCCCAGGCATGGGGCACGGAGGACGAGGGCAAGGCGCTCCGTCAGATCAACGAGGTTGCCCTCCTCGCTTGGGCGAACTTGCGCCGGCGCCCCTGATTTGGGCAAAACGTCGTTTTAATATGCGCCTAGGAAATTGCGACATTCGTGCGAATGCCTATTGCATGAGCCTAGGCCTGCGGTATTAGATCGCATTCATAGCAACCACACCGCGCGAATGCGGGAAGTGAGGCCCCCGGTGACCTGCATTCCGACGTCTAGTCTGGTTAACGTTTTCTTAAACGACTCCGAGGACATAGTAGACAATCAGGAGGCTGTTGCGCGCTTCCTCGACCGCCTTGCCGACGCAACATCAAACAGGTCTGGCGAGGGTCGCGACAACGTGTTGCCGTGTAAAGGTTGCGGCACAAGCAGCGCGTTGAGGCGAGCAGCCTTGATCCTTCGTAACCTCGCCTGCGTCGCCATATTGGCCCTCGGAACGGCAGTTGTCCTGGAAGGGGGCACTGACGCCGAGGCACGCGATTGTCCGGGGTACGAGCTCATCGACGTGATGCCCTGAATCGAAAAAGCCCCGCCAGCGCGAGCCGGCGGGGCCAAGTCTTCCTGGAGAGGAAACGCCCTCACGGGCCTAGGGGTCGGCCGGGATCCAGCCGACGATCTGTACGAGAGACGAGATTGGCAAGCCGCTGTCGCAGCTGATCCATGCCTTTCCGTTCCACTTCATCTTCGCAAGGCTCTTCCACTCACCCATCGCGTCGCTGAGGATGAGGTAGACCTTCGTCCCGTCCTTCGGTGCCAGCCAGACGTCCCGGCGGTCAGGGAAGGCCATCAGACACCTCCGGGCGCGATGTAGGCGCAGAAGGTCCAGACGGTCGGGTCCGGCTGGTCGTCGCTCGTCTGCCAGCCATACCCGGCCATGGTCCGCGGCTTGCCGCACCAGTGGCCTGCCGTACCCGGCTTCTCACCCGGCACGCCGGAGAAGACGATCCTCCCGGTGCCCAGCAGAACTGGCCGGCCCCATCGCTTCGAGTCGATCACGAAGGAGCCGTTGCGCTCGGAGATCTGGCTGAAGTCGAGCGCCTCGCAGTCGGCGTCCGGCCCGACCCCGCCGCAGCACTTGAACCCGGTGCCGGGCTGGCGGAGCTCGCTGTAGATGTCATGGGCCAACGCGCGGCCGGCACCGACGACCGCCGCGAGTGTGTAGGCCAGCAGGAAAAGAAGAAGGCCGGCGATGATGACGCCGGCCCACGTGATCAGGCTCTTAATCATGGGTCTAGCCTCGAGGAGGGCTGTGCTTCTCCCAACGATCGGCCAGGTGACGAGCGCGCTCCTCGACGCGCTTGTCCTCCTCTACCCGCTCAAGGAAGGTCTCGATGTGGTCGGCGATCCGCTTCAGCTGGGTCGCCATGTCGTGGAAGGATTGGAAGTCGGCCACCGTCGCCCGCTTCAGGATGACCTGCTGGACGTCCGGTTCCGCCGTCTTCGATTTGCGGTAGCCGACGATCGTAGCGATGGCCGTCCCGACAAAGACGGCCAGAGCAGTGATGATCGCCGAGGTTTCTGACGAGAGCTCAAAGTTTGCCACGATCGGCTATCCCCGCATCGCGGGCGGCACGAAAGGCATTGACGCCGCAGATCATGGCCAGGCCGGAATAGACCGGGATGCCCGTGGAGTTGTACCCCGTGGCGACGATCCCGACGACGACCTGCATCCAGAACTGGCAGGATATGGCCGAGGTGATCGCCCGGATGTGCGGGCTGTACTTCGAGAACCAGTGGTCCTTGAAGGTGCCGTTGATGAAGAGCGCAGTGACCCGGAGCAACGATACGATCACAGCCGCCCACCCCCACGAATCTTCCCTCATCGTGGCAGCCATCACCGCCCAGACGGGCGACCGTGTGAAGATGTCTCCTTCCTGCAAGAGGGCCATGCCCCAGCCCAGCAGGACGAAGCTCATGATCCATTCGGTGATGCGAGGCACGAAGTGCGCGCCGACGCCCGTCATGATGCGGAAGACGATCATCTTCGACTCCGTTCTCAGGGCGGCGATCATGGCTGGACTTCGCTGGAGCAGGAGGGAAGATCTTTGCCGGCCGAGGCGAACTGATCCCGCTGGCAGTCGTACCAGCGAGCCGATGCGTCGAGCCTGTCGTTGGCTTCCTGTCTGCCGGCGCGCTCCCGCGCAGCCACGATTTCCAGGTCATCGCCTACCTTGTGTTGCACCTCCACCTTTGCCCACCATCCCGGGCGCTGCGCCAGGTTCCGCTCCAGCGGGGCGGGGCCCGATGCGTTGCAGGCGGTTAAGGCCGTCGAGAGTGAGAACGCAGCGACGAGCATTAGGGCTCCGCGCGACGGGTGCAGGCTCTGCGGCAGAGACGGGTGCGGGGACCACCTCCGGCGACGGAGGCTCCTCTTCAGCACGCGCGCGGGCTTGATCGAGCTCATCCTGGATCCTCCTGACTTCTTCTTGATATCCGGAGGCCCTGGCCTCGATTTGGATTCCGCGGATGGACGCGTCGATCTCGGCGTTGCGCGCGATGGTAATGTCCCGCTGGAGGGCCTCGATCTTCGACTCCAGCTTCGAGGTGTCGCACTTGGCCCGCTCCTGCTGACGGGCGCTGCTGTCGACCCACCAGAGGACCAGGACGACACCGGCGCCGATCATCACGATCTTGCCGAGGCCGGAGGTGAGGAGCTTCACGAACTCCGGGATCAGGGCGAGAAGGGCCGTCACATGAGCCTCCCTTCACGAGCGCCCTGCACGCGCTCCTGGATCACCTTCGTCTGGCCCTTCCAGATCACGAATGCCAGGCCAACGCCGCCGGCGGCCCATGCCCATGGCGGCACGTCCGTCAGGATCGTCTTGAGCGGCCCGAGGTGATCTATGGCGTCGGAGATGTTGTCCTTGATCCCGTAGGCCATGGCGGCGAGGCTGGCGAAGGCGCCCTGCACCACCGACCAGATCCGGCCCTGCTGCGCCGCCTTGACGATCGTGCTCTCCTTGGCGACGTCCTTCGTCGTCAGGTTCGCTCGGACCGGATCGATCTTCCTGGGCGGTGCTGTCGCCAGCGCGCGATAGGTCGGATCGTCGAGCTCCGCATCAATCGGCAAGCCATTGTCGTGCTTGAAGGCCGTCAGGGCTGCGACAGTCCTCGATCCCCAGCAGCCGTCGATGATGCCGACCTCGTGGTAGCCCAGCGACTGGAGCCGTTCCTGGAGCGACCGGATCTCCCGCTCGGGCAGGGCCTGCTCGTCGATCGCGTCGTCGTCGCTGTCAGGGTCGATAATTTCCGCGGCTTCATTTGAGGCGTCGTCGTCCATGGCGAGGAGCCCGAGGGACTGCCTCTCGGCCATCCAGATGGACTTCGCCTTGGCCAGGTAGCGGCGGGCATCCTCAAGCCCGTGGGTGCCGCCATTCACCCGCCGGCGGATCTCGACCAGGTCGTCCCGGTCCGCGAGCGTGCTGAGGCCCTTCTGCTTCCAGTAGGCCACCGCTGCCGAGAAGCCTGGGCCAGGCTCGCGCAGCTGGTCTGGATCATCGGCATAGCCGACTGCTGCGAAGTTGGACTTGCCAGTCGTCTGGATGAAACCGGAGCCGCGGTAGTCCCATGCGTCCTGCGGCGTCTTGTTCCCGAGCCGGCCGCCATAGACCTTCGCAGCAAGCGCTTGCGGGTTGTTCGCGTAGGGCTTGGCAGAGGCGACCGTCGGGAACCTTTTCGGCCACACCTTGTTGAGACGTTGAGCGGAATAGGTGAGGTTCTCTTCGATGGACCGAAAGCCGCCGGTCTCCACACAGATCTGAGCCAGGAAGTGGCACGCCCGCAGCGGCGTGTTGATGCCCGCCGCGTCCATCTCGCGCCAACCGTCCGCGACAGCCTGGATGAGGTCGGGCGCCGCGCTCGGCGCCAGCCTCTTCAGCTTCTCGACGGTGATCACGCCGCCTTCTCCTGCGGAGGCTTAAAGTCCATCAGGCAGTCGGGCCAGACCTTCAGGAGCTCGTCGATCGTCTGCGCGGCCTCGATGTCGGGATGCGTCGTGACGTCCCGCAGCGCCTCCTTCTGGGCCTTCACCGCATTGATCAGCGCGGTGTTGCCGGACTCGAAGGCGCGCATGAACGCGATGTCGAGCGCGGCCATCAGCGGCCCGCGGGTATGGCGCATCCGGTTCCGGTGGATCTCCCGAGCGGTCGGCATGTCGATCACGACCCGGTTGTTCTTCAGGCGCCAGGACATGAAGTACCCGCCGTCATAAGGAAGGAGCCCTTCCTCGATGATCACCGAGCCGGGCGGGCAGTCCTTTTCCAGCACGTCGCGGAGAGGAACCTCGCCGGTCGGGCGGCAGACACAGACGTTCCCGAACTCGGCGTTCGTATAGACAATGACCTTTGCCATGGATCAGCCCACCGCCATGAATGAAGTGGTTGCGTAGTCGAAAGACACCCAGTCGGTGACGCCCGAAGATGACGTGCCGCCGGTTGCCACCGTCGCCCCCGTCGTCGACTTGGTAAGGACGACCAAGCCGTAGATGGCTGCACCGACTGAGGCGACGTTGACGCCATGCGCCCAAGCCCAATTCGCATCAGCGAACGTGACCGAGAAGGCCAGCGTGTAGCGGCCGGCAGCGGTGCGGGTGACGGAGGTCATGCCCGACGACGAGAGGATTGCGCCGGTCGAGCCGGTCCAAGTGGCGCGCACTCGAATCGGGTTCGCTACCGTGAGAGTGACGCCACCCGACGTGCCGCCACCCGTAAGGCCCGTGCCGGCCGTGACGCCCGTGATGGTGCCGACGGCCGAGGCGATCGAGTAGCGGTCGATGCAGCGCCAGTTGGTGCCGTCAGGCGTGTACCAGGTGAGGACGTCACCAGCGACTGTCGTGTAGTTCGCCGCGCCCGGTGTGATCAGGCTCGTGGCATTGTACGTGTATTGCTGCGCCGCGGTGTGCCAGATCTCGCGCCGCGTGCCAGCCGGCGCGGTGCCCAGCCCGGTGATCGTCGTCGTGCCCGACGACTGGAGCATGTCGGCATAGACGGTGCCGATCGGCATGACGCCGGACGTGATCGTCGGCGTCGCAAGGTGGATCTTCGCCGGAGAGACGAAGATGTCGTTCGTCGTGTTGAAGTAGCCAAGGCAGACGTCGTTCGTGCCGTCGTAAATCCAGAGCGTCCAGATCGCCGCGGACGGTGCGTCGTCCTCAACCCAAAGCTGGCCCGTCTGCACGCCCGTCGGGCGGGATGCCCCCTTGGACATGGAGGCGAGCGCCTTGAGGGCGGAGTTCGCGTCTGCCCGGAAACTGGATCCGGACTGGTTCGCGAGGTCGAGGTCGTGCTGGGACACTAGGCCGGCTCCTCAGCTTTCGCAGACAGGGTGAGGACGCGGACGTTCCAGGTGGGATCGTCAGCCGCGAACTCGAGCTTGAATTGAAAGGCGCGGGCCTTGATGTCGGTGGCGGTGATCCGGAACCACGCGCCCCAGGTCGGAGAGCTCGCAGGGTTGTCGTTCGTAGCCCGGGCCCAGACCACGGCGTCGATACCACCCCCGGTCGCGCCGTCGATCTCGGTCCAGGTATCGATGTTGCCGGTGCGTGAATCCCAGAGGTCCGACGAGGAGAAGGAGATCACCTCGCAGACCGTGGTCAGGCGGGCCGTTCGGATCGACCCCAGGTCCAGATAGGTCGAGAACAGGTAGGTCGCAGGGCTGCTCGTGGTCGTGATGCTCAGCCCGGTCCCGTCGGTAGCGCAGTTCGTCTTGGTGCCCGTGAACGTCGGGCTCTCCGTCAAGCTGGCGATCGAGACGTAGGGCACCGCGGTGGACTGGTCCGCCGCGACCGTCGCGAAGCCCGTGGACAGCACGCCCGAGGAGTCCCGGAAGCGGACGATGTAGGTGCCTGCCTGGGCCGGCAGGGTTTCGCTGGTAGCGTCGCCCGGAAGGTCGGCGACCTGCACCGAGTTGGCCCATGCGATAGAGCTCGTCTGCGGCGTGTGGTTGATGAGCACCGAGCCGCCGATCTTCACGTCGAGGCTGACGGTGCGATCCCATGTGAGCCGGGCGATGCCGCCGATGACCTCGACACGCACGCCCGTAGGATCCGCCGGTGGCGCCGACAGGCCGGTGATGACCTGCGTCGTCTGCACATAGGCCGACTTGGCCTTCAGAACGTTCACCGAGCGGACCCGGAAATTGTACGTGCCGGCCGCGAGATCAGGCAGCACCGACGAGGTTGACGTAGCGTTTGGCAGGTTGAGCCAGGTGGAGGAGCTCGAGAGCTTGTATTGAAGCTCATAGGTGTCGACGAAGCCGTCGGCGGAGGGATCCCAGAACAGCGTCGCCCGCGACTTCACGCCGGCCGATCCGGAGGTCTCGTAGAGCTCTTCCAGGACCGAGAGGTTGCTGGGAGCGCCAGGGTTGTTCCAGTCGGGCAGGTTCGTGGCCGGAGCCGCTTCCAGCAGATCTTCTTCCGTCGCCGTCCATGAGTAGGCCGCGGCCGACGACTCCCGCAGGGTAAGGGTCACACCCAGAGCCTGGCTCTGATCCTTGTCGTCGATGGACCATTTCCAGCCGGTGACCTCAAAGGTCTTGTTGTCCCAGCCGTAGCGATCGAGCGTGACGCCTATGACGTCGCCGACAGCGACCTCATAGGCCAGCATGTTGCAGGGCAGGGTGACCTCGATGGGCTCCCTCGCGCGGTAGAGCTCCATCTTCGCGAGCCTCTGAGCCGTCGCGTTGTCGACCACGAAGTTGAAGGTGAGATCCCGGTAGACCCGGTCGCCGCCATCCTCAGCCTCGAAGGTCGCCGACGTGATCGCCTTGAAGTCGGTGGTCTCGTAGCGCGCGTCGACGCTCCGGTACGTGCCCTTCACCGCGTTAAACTGGCTGGCCATCGACTGCCGTGTGGTGATCGACGGCGCGTCGACGATCATGTCGGCGGTGATCTCGAAGGTGCTCGCCCGCCAGGCCCCGACGAAGAGCCGCATCTGGCCGGAGGTCCAGGCTATACGGCCCTGGCAGGCGGACAGCATCTCGTCCAGGACGTCGCCCGGGCTGGTGCTTTCGTCGAGCTCGATGATCCCATTGATCGTGTAACGGAAGACCGAGCCGCCGTTGGTGTTGACCACCTCGTCGCAGATGTTCGCTTGCGCAATGAAATTCGCATCGTCAATCTCGGCCGTGTCCAGCCCGACGCCGCCGAGCTCCTTCGGACGCAGCAGGTAGTCGCGGATGATCAGGGCCGCGTTCTGCGTGAAAGCGGTCAGGCCCGAACGCGGATCGTAGACCTTCAGACCCTTAACCAAGGCCGACACGTTCGGCAGGCCGTCCTTGTAGGTGCCATCCGAGTCCCACTCGAAGGCGCAGAAGAGCGCAGCAACGCCTTGCAGCTTGTGGTCGTCTGTCCAGAGCCCGTCGGTGCGCGTCGTGAAGAACGAGGGAGGCACGTCAGTGCCGGCGATCCCGGTCTGCCTGTAGGCGCGGCCGAAGCCGGCATACCCGCCGTTCAAAAAGTCGTTGCCAGACCACTGCGGCCTGTCGTCGTTGAGATAGATACCCTCGACGTCCTCAACGGGCCCTTCGCATAGCGCGATCGTGAAGTAGAGCCAGCTGTTCGACTGGTGCGAGGACAGGAAGACGATCGTGCCGCCAAGCCGGGTCTTGCCGTAGACGAGCCGCCGAGGCGATACGCTCTCCTTCTGCGAGATGTTCGTGCCAGGCCGTTCGATGCCCTGGTTGCCGGGCTTGGGCTTCTTTTTGCCCGAGAGCAGCTGCATGCCAAAGGACAGCGCCACCGACAGGGCGAGCTTCACCGCGAAGCTCAGAATGGCAGAGCCGCTCAAGGCGCTGCCCAGCGCGGCCCCCAGCGCGATCAGCCCCGAGACGGGATCGGCGTAGGCCGGAGCAGCCGTCAGCAGCGCGGCGCAGAGCGCCACGACGAACGTCATGTGCTTGCGCATGATCAGCCTACGGTGAAGGCCATATCGGCATCGAGGACCGGGATCCGCAGGAAGCCCTGCGTCTCGTCCAGCCCCAGCGCGAACTCGCCGGAGAGATCGACCACGGCGGATGTGAAGTCGCCGAACGTGACGAGGTCGCCCCGCTGAGCGAACGCGACCGGCTTGGACGGCCCGACCAGGGCAGCGAAGGCCTCCGGCAGGCTCGCGTAACCCGCGGCCGAGAGAGCCGCCAGAGCCCCGATGCGCGTGCTGTACGTGCCGATCAGGTCGTGCGCCGGGTTCACTCCCGTGATCGCCTCGACCGCCCTGCCAGAGAAGAGCACACAGTCATGCACGCCCCACTCGAACGGCAGGTCGCGGGTCTCCATCAGGAGATCGCCGAGACGGATGTCCCATCTTTCGAGCCTGGCCATCAGTTCCTCGATGTCCACTTGACGTTGCGATCCTGCATCGTCGGTACGAAGTCGAAGCCCTTGTCGTTCGGGTAGTAGAGCTTCTGGTCCTCCGGCTCGTAGCGCCGGGTGCGCGCCCGCTTCAGGTCGATGAGCCGGCTCTCGACAGCCAGCGAGACCGAGCACGTAGGGCCCGAGTCTGTGATCGTCATGACGTCAGCGCGGCCGCTGAAGAGGATGTCAGGGTTGGCCACGAGGGCGCCCGTCGATGTGTCCGTGAGCGCCAGGTAGATGTTCACCACGCGGCCCTGATAACGCTCCGATAGAGCCATGGAGATGATCGCACCGTCGACACCAGACAGCGTGATCTTCGTGCCGTTGGATTGCGTCTCCAGCGTCTCCTCGACCGGCTCGAAACCGATCACGCCGGCGCCACCTGTCCATGTGAAGCCGTTCCAGGAGAGATCTCCGATCCCGGTCCAGAGCCGCAGGGCGCCGGTATCGAAGAGGCCCTCGAAAAGAGCAAGCGGCTCCAGGGTCTTCGCCTTGGCGGCATTCTTGAACGCTGTCGTTACCGCACGCGGCATCAGAGCGGCTCCACGCACTGGATGTTGAGACTGTCGTAGACAAAGCCCGGCGAGATCGATGGACCGATCGCGTTCATGCCCAGGCGCCAGACGCCCTTGGGCTGGTTCGTCACCACCGACGCGCCCGACGAGGCGTTCGCCCGCAGCGCCGGCTCGATCGACACCGTGCCCGCACCACCTGAGTTCGACGTGATGTCCTCGGTGAGGATGTAGAGGCGGGAGTCGACTCCGGTTCCGATCTGGATGAAGTCGCCTCGCAGGAGGGTCTTGGTGTTGCCCATGCCCGCCAGCGTCAGCGTCCTGGCGCCCTTGGTAGCGCTGGCCCCCAGGGTGACGCCCGACAGGCTCACCGTGCCACGCGGGACAAGCGCGTGTAACGGGCTCATGAGGAAGGTGCCGTACTGCCCGCGCAGGGAGGCGATAAAGCCCTCCACCACGCCGCCCTTGTCCCGAAGCGACGGCGCGATGTCCATGTCGACTTCCCAGCGCTGGCCGGGCCAGAGGAAGCGCTGTTCCGCGAAGGTGAAGATCGATGGCGACACCGCCGCATTGGTGTTGAGCCGCGGCGAGAAGCGCTGCGCCCGCGCGAACTCGGCCGGCGCCGTCAGAGGATAGACGATTGCCATGGGTCAGAGCTTCCTGCGGACGGTGGCCTCTGCCACGGCCTGGACCGCGACCTGCTTCATGGTCGGCAGCATCTTGGCGATGTTCGCCGCGTCGCTGCCGGCCTGGAAGGTGTTCTGCTGGACGACGGTCACACCGCCTCCGCCGCCGGCTGAATCCGACAGCCCGCTGATCATGTTGATCTGCTGGGCCCTTTGCTTGCGCGACAGCACCTCCTCGCCGCGCTGGAGAACAGCGGCCATCTCGTCAGACCGCAGACCGGAGTGGAACCGCGGCGCGCTCGAGATCAAAGCGCTCGACATCCGGATCGGCCGGCCCCCTGAGCCCACCGTGCCGCCCTCGTGGAAGAGCCCGCCCACGTTGCCCGTGAAAGGCACCGTTGCGCCGCCACCGCCGGTGAAGAGCCCGAAGATGCCGCCGCCACCACCGCCCACGAGGCCGGAGAAGAAGTTCGTCAGCTGCTGCTTCAGAGGCTGCACGAGCAGCTGCTGGACAGCGATCCGGAGGAGATCCTTCAGCAGGTTCTTGAACGCATCCTTGATCGAGGCCGAGCCGGTCGCGACGCTCTCGACGAAGTTGCCGAAGGCGTCCGCCGTCTGGTTGATCCACTCGTTCTGCTTGAACGAGGTCACGTAGTCGCCATAGGCAGTCGCGGCCTGCTCGGCCGAGATCTTGCCCTCCTGGACAGCGATGTTGAGGATGCGCTGCTGCTGCGCAAACCGCGGCGCAAGCTGCTCCAGGGTGCCGTACTTGGTGATGATGCCGTCATAGGCCTTGGCGGCTGCCTCGAGCTCCAGGGCGTTGCGAACCTTCAGCGCCTCGTCGGGCAGCTGGCCACCGTTCTGGATCGCCTCGCGGGTGCGCTTGATCAGGTCCGGAGCCGCCTTCAGGCTCTCCAGCTTCTCCAGCACGTCCTTGTCCTGCTGGTCGAAGAACGCGCCCTGCGCGGACTCGATAAAGCGGCCGAGTGCGTCGTTGAACTTCTGGGCGGTGTTGCCACCCTTGCCGCCTCCGCCGCCCTTCCGGCGGCCACCACCCCCGCCTGCCTTGATCGACTGCTCGAGGCCGGCGAGCTCTTGCGCGACCGAGAGGTCGATGAGCCCGCCCGTCTTGTCCTGGAGTTCAATCGCACGCTTCTTGGCCGACAGCGCACTCTGCGTCTTGGTCTTCTTGCCAGTGATCTCCGAGCGCAGCTGGTCGGCAACCTGCTTTTGGACGATGTCAGGCGTGAAGTTCTCAGGCACACCGACCATGTCCTGGATCTTCTTCTCGACGTCCGCCGAGCCAGCAGCACCCAGGGCAGCGTTAAGCGCGTTCACTTGGCCGCGCGCGGTCAGAGCCGCCTTGGCCAGCGCCAGCATCTCGCTGATAGGACCAGCGAGGCTCGGGTTGGCCGAGCCCAGCGCGATCAGCGACTGTATGAGAGACTGAAGCTCATCGTCGCTCGCTGTGCCCTGCTTCGCCAGCTGGTCGACCTGGTCGATGATGGCCTGGATTGCCGGCTGCACGTCCGCGCTGGCACCCGCGAAGGCGTTGCGCAGCTGCTCGCCGAGGTTCGCCAGGGTCACGCCGGCCGACTCGTTGAGACGCGAGATCAGCATCTCGGTCTCGGCGATCGACTGCGTCAGCCCAGGCGAGATCCCGCCCGCACCAGCCGACTGGAGCGCCTGGATCGCGGTCGTCGTCACGTCGATCGCGTCGGCGAGATCGAGGTACTGTTTCGACTGCGCAGCAATGATCTGCCGTGCGGCGTTCTCCGCCTCGCCCATCGTCGTCGAGCCGCCGCCCTCGTTCACGGCGTCGAATATCTTCTGGGTGAGATCCTTGACCTTCTGCGCGGTCTGGTTGGCCTCGGCCTCCGCCACCTGGCGCTGGAGCATGCCGCGGCCGCGGAGCTCCCGGATCGTCGGGTCGTTCTGCCCGAGATCCTTGAAGTTGACGTCGGAACCCGTGTTGAGGTTCTTCAGCGCGTCCTGCATGAAGCGCTCGGACGCGGCGTTGCGCAGGTCTCTCGGATCCTGGATCGTGCGTCCGATGGCGACCCGGAGATCGTCGAGCGCCGGCTTCGCATCGAACAGCTGCTGGATGAAGCCGCGCAAGTCCGCGGTCTTCTGGGCGAAGCCGGGATCCGCGGCCGCCATCCGGTCCAGCGAGTCCGCCAGCTTCCGGAGTTTCTCGTCGGCAACGATCGACCCATCCTTCAGGACGGTGAGGTTGTCGATGAGGCCCCGCATCTCCGCCGCCCGGCCATCGACGAGGCGCGCCGAACGGCTGCCGGCTCCGGTGCCAAAGCCCGCGATGACGCCGTTGAGCTCCGAGCGAATGTTCGTAGCGAGCCCAGAGCGGGCTTCCGACAGGCGCTTCACGAACGCCGCGGACTGTGCCTCGCCGGCACGACCGAGACCGCCACCCGCCAGCGCCTGCTCGATCCGCTTGATCTCCAGCGGCACCTGCTCGAGCGTCTTCTTGAAGTCCTCGGTGCGCTGCTTCGCCCGCAGCTGCATGACCTCGAAGATGCCCAGCGCGGCGCCGGCGGCCGTGAACGCGACGCCCCACGGTCCACCGAGAAAGCCCACCAGGCTCGACGTCGCCGTCATCAGCCCGCGCGCGGCCACACCGAGAGCGATCATGCCCGGACGTGCTGCGTTGCGGGCGACGCTGGCGGCGTTCTGGGCGATCGACTCCCTGTTGAGCGCGTCGGCATAGGCCGTCGACGACCGGGCCTCCTCGTCCTTGAACTTCGCGACCTGCTGGCTGGCCGAGACCGGGATCTGCGTATCAATCTGCTTCAGCTGCCCGGACGCCGTGTCTGCATTGGCCTGGGCCTTCACGCGAGCGACGCGCGCAGCAAGAGCCTCGCTCTCCAGCTTGGCGACCTGCTGCTGGCGCTGCTGCGCCGACTTGACCACGGACTCGTTGACGGTCGTCTCGGCCCGGGCCAGGCGCTCTGTGGCAGCGACCGTCTTCTCCCGGGCTGCCTGTTCGGCCGCAGCCGCGCGCGCCACCGTGATGGAGGCCTTCTCCTTCTCGCTGGCCTGACGAGACAGGATCCCAGCCTCCGCGTCCGCCGTGGCTTTCTCGGCCTGGAGCAGCTTGTTGCCAGCCAGGATCCGCTCGTTCACCAGCTGCTGGGATCGCTGCTTCTCTTCAGCGATGCGTGCCGACAGAGCCTGCCCACCCTCGAAGTCCTTCTTCGACCGGGCGATGGTCTGGGCTCGCTCCAGCGCGGCGATGTTCGAGCGATTGAGAACCTCGGCCGCCTTGGCGTCCTCGAGCGCGTTCTTGGCGTCCACCTCGACGGCGAGCGCCTTGTAGAACTTCGCAAGCTCCGTGCGGCGGACGCCACCACCAGCGGATTCGAGGGCCTGCTCCGCAGCAAGCCGCCGCTCCGTGGCAGCGCGCATGTCCTCCTGCGCCTTGACCAGCGCCTGCTCCGCCGCCGAGCGCTGCTTCACGGCAGCGGTCGATGCGGTGGCCGACACGTTCTGCGCGTCGTTGAGCTTCAGGAGTGCGGCGGCTTCCTTGTCGACGGCGTTCGACAGCTTCTGCGAGGTCTCGTCGACGACGCGGGCGGCTGCCTGGCGCGCGGCCTGAAGCTGCTTCGATGCCTGGAGGAGACGCGGCTGCGCCTCAAACTCCTTGCGGGCCTCCGAAGCGATAATCGAGTTCTCGCGGGCCTGCGCAGCCTGCTCCCGGGCAACCGTCAACTGATCTTGGGCCGCCTTCGCCGCTTCCTTGCGAGCGTTGATCTCCTCCCGGATCCCGGCGGCGATCTTGCCCTGCCCGCCACCCACCAGACCGCCGAGACCACGACCGAGGAAGCCGCCACCGATTGCCGCCGCGGCGAACAGAGCGGCGTTGCCGACCTGGTCGAAGTTGTCGGCCAACGCGATCAGCCCATTGGCGATCGCGGCCGTCGTACCCGTCGACTGGTCCAGCCGACCGACGAAGAACGTGATGGCGTTGTTGAGCGCCTGGAAGCCGTCATTGACGCGCGGCGTGGTACGCCCGAACGCGGCGTCGATGTCATCGGCGCCCTTGATGATCGCCTTGATGACACGATCGGAGGTCAGCAGACCCTCAGAACCGAGCCCTTTGAGCTCGCCACGGGCCACGCCGAACTCCTTGGCGATGAGGCTCGCCAGAGGGATGTTGTTCTCGAGGATGGAGCGAAGCTCGTCGCCCTGGAGGCGACCCGACCCAAGCGCCTGGGCCAGCTGGAGAGCAGAGGACTGTGCCTCTTGGGTGGACGCTCCGCCCACCACAAACGACTTCTGCACGGTCTCGATCAGGCGCAGCAGCGATGCGCTGTCCTTCGCAAGGGCCGGCGAAGTGGCCTTGATGCGCCCGTAGAGTGCGAAGGTCGACTCGAGGGTCGAACGGCTCCGCTGGGCGATCTGGAAGAGATCCTGCTGGGCCTTGGCCTGGTCGGCCGTGCCCTCCGTCACCGCCTTCACGCGGTTCGTCAGGTTCGTGTAGGTGTCGGCGTAGTCCTTCAGCGTCCGGGCCGCCGCGGTCCCGAGGAAGCCGCCACCCAGAGCCGCGCCGACCGCGAAGGCCGTCAACTCCAGCCTCTTCAGAGAGCTTTCCGTGCGCAGCGCCGAGATGGCGAGGGCACGGAAGCCGTCCAGCTGGAAGTTGCCGGCCTTGCGGCCCAACTCCTCGGCGGACTTCGCGGCCCCGCCGAGGGCCTTCGTCATACGCTGCGACTGCTGCTCGACGAGGGAGGCGTTGTTGCGGAGCGACGATTGGAAGCGACTGGTGTCATCTTCCAAATACACAGTGAGGCCGCCGACAACAGTTGCCATGTCAGCCTCTCTCCACTACCGCGCCGCCACGTTGGAAGACCGACACGAGGCCGGCGATACTCTGGACACGTTGCACCGGCCGGGCTGCGGCCTTGCGCGCGTCCTTCTCCTTCAGCAGCTTCGACAGCTGCTTCGGGTCGTTGAAACCGCATCCGATGAGGTTGGCCGCGACCAGACGCTCATCATCGCGATAGTCAAAGATCTCTTCAGCAAACCGGGCGATCTCTGCGGGAGTGAGCCCCCACATCTCGTCCGGCTTCAGGCCGGCTCGGTATCCAGCCCGGAGGAGTCGGTCGAACTCGTCTCGTCCATCTCCGGGCTCGCCAGAGGGTCCGCGTTCTCGGCCGCCTCCTCGGCAGCCTTGCGCATGTCCTCGGCCAACTGTGACGCGGACTTGCCCCAGCGCGCCAGGAACAGCGCGTCGAGGAGCTCCGCCTCAGCCGCTTGCAGCGGGAATGGGAGGTCTTCCCAATCGAGCTCCAGCGGCGTCTTGCCGTCGGCCTGCTTCAGCCCGATCCGCAAGCAGTCGGTGACGACCGCAGGATCCTGGCTTTCGACGCCGACGATGATGACCTGCCAGAAGAAGTCGATCCTCCGGCCGCGGTCGTCGTACTTCGGAGGCTCGTTGAGCGGAGCCCCGTACTTGCCGCGCAGCCGGACCAGATCGCCCGTCCGGAAACGCAGAACAGCGCCCTCCCCCGCGAGGGGGAAGGGCACCTCGTTCGCCATGGGATTGTGCATGGCTGGATCAGACCACCGTGATGGAGCCGGTCACCTTGAACCGGATCTTCATCCGCTTCGTCTGCTCGAGCTCGAAGGGCCCGTAAGTGTGGGCCTTCACGAACGCCTGGAACTGGAGGTACTTCGTCTCGTTCACAGGCCGCAGACGGAAGTTGCGGGTGATGCCGTTGTTGAAGAGATACGTCAGACCCGTCAGATGATCGTGGGTCGCGTTCTCCAGCAGCATGTGGCACTCGATGTCGAACTCCGGCGGCACCGTCAGACCAGCGACATACTCGCGCGAGGTCGAAGACAGGTTCGTCGCGTCGACCTCCGGACGCTCACGGGTGAGCTCGCCGATCGACACGATCTCCGCGATCGCGGTGTAGGTGCCGAGACCATCATCCATCTGGAGGAGGGTGCCGGCGCCAATGGACTTCACACTTGCCATGATGGTTCTCCTAAGCCTTGGGCAGCGTTACGAGTTCAGCGACGGCCGGCGGGCGGTCGCCTCATCCCTCGAGAAGGTCGAAAAGCCGCACTTCTCGCAGGCCCAATGGTCCTTGCGGGCCCAGGGCTTGGAGACGAGCTCGCACTCGTCGGGATTGCAGCGGGTGGACGTGGCCGGTGCGGCGAGCGCAGCAGCGGAGGCGCGCTTGCCCCACTCGTCATTCGAGACCGCGTCGGGCTGTGCCGCGAGCGTCTTAGCGTCGGCCAAGGTCTTCTCGGCCTCCGGCGTCTCTTTCTTCGCCATGTCGGGTTGCCTCACGAGTAGTGGACGCGGAAGTCGATAGCCCGGCTGTGGACGCCGCTGGTGTCCTCGAACAGGGCCACGTCGCTGACCGGGATGATCGCGGTGAAGAGCAGCGACTCGTAGGTGCCGCGGAACGGTTCCAGCCGTTGCAGGACGAGCTCGCCGATGTTCTCGGCCACGAGATAGGTCGGTGCCCTGCACTCGATTGACACGCGCCGCGCGGACGGCCCGCGGGTGCTGTCCAGCGTCGGCGTCAGACTGTTGGCGATGTCCTTCAGGACGATGTGCGGGTACTCGGCGTTCTGGAGCGCCTGCTGCCAGTAGATCCGGTTGCCGACCAGAGCCTTCAGCGGCGTGTAGGTGGCCAGCATCGACCGCAGGACAGGGCTGCAAGACTTCATCGCGCACGCCTCCGCCCGCCACCGCCGCTGCGAGCAGCGGATGCCATGATCACCTGGCCGATCATCGTGAAGTAGACCTTCGCGGCCTCGTCCTTGGCGTCCTCGAGAGCGGGCCGCATGAACGGGTAGCCGGGATGGCCGGGATGCATGATCCCGCCGAAGCGCCGCGGCTGCCAGTGTGCCCGCACGCTGTATTCGACGAGGTGGGCGTACTTGGACGGGAAGTAGCCCCGCACCTTGCCCGTGGTCTGACCCAGGATCGAAGCCTCGCGCCGGTCCGGGCTCTCGCCGATGGCCAGAGACTGCATCAGCGCGCCCGTCACCACCGAGCCATTCAGCTGGAGGTAGGTCTTCGCCGCTTCCTTGATCGGCTCCAGCGCGGCCTGCCGGGCCTTGCGCCTGGCCGCCGGCGTGATGGATGCCGCAGCCTGCCGGAAGGCCATGGCGAGCTCCGCCGAGCCTCGTACGCCGTACCGGGCAGCCATCAGACGCCGAGGCGCTTCTGGACGCCGATGCAACGGACCTGCGAGCGCTGGTTGCGATCGGCGTGGATCACGTCGATGTCGAACAGGAGCCCGTCGACCCGGAAGAGCATGGCGGTGGTCAGGACCGAGCCGCCGCTGTCCGGCTCCATCACATCCCACCAGTCGAAGCGGAAGTTCGCGGTGGGCTGGCTCAGCACCTCGGAGCCCTCGCGGGTCTCTCCACCACGAAGCGGTGTGAACTCCGCCCAGATCTGGCGCCACACCACGAACTCGGTGGATGGCTGGCCGATCGCGTCGACCGTGTCCATCCGGACGAGGATCTCGACCGGCGTGTTGCGCTTGCCCGCACGCATCAGGCCGGATCCACGGAGTCGTTGAGCACCCGGTAACGGCCGGCGAAGCGCTCCATGCCGTACTCGATCTTGCGGCTCACATAGGAGACGCGCTGGTCCTCGAAGTCGGCCTCGCGGTGATCGTAGAGAGAGCCCGCCAGGAGGCGGATGGCCGCCCGGACGCCACGCGGCACGTCGGCGAGCGCCCAGCCCGCCGTGAATTGGATCTGGGCCGCCTGAGGATGATCCTCGAGCGAGGGCCAGGACTGCCCAGGGATGAGCGAGACGGTCGGCACGTGACCATTCACCGTCAGGTAGACCGTGCTCGCGACCGTCGTGTAGGCGGTCTGTGCGCTGTTGAGCGCGGAGATGCTGCCGACAGCGACCAGCGGGCCGATCGGAAGCTCGAAGGACTCAGGGAGCGTGGCGCGCTTCAGCACGTAGGTGCGCGGCAGGATGCTGCGCCGCAGCCATCCGTCGATCCCGTCGAAGTAGGCGTAAGCCGTGAGAATGCAGTCCTCGAGGAAGTCGTCTTCCATCGAGTGCGAGATGCGCTTGGACTTCTTGAGCTCCTCGACCGTGAGCAGACTGAGGATCTGCCCGTCATCGACGGTGCTGGTCGCCTGAAGGTCCATGGCGCTCTCCGGATGATCTGGGGACCGCGGCGGGGACGAGAAACCCGCCGCGGTCCTTGCTCACAAGGCCGCTCAGACGAGCGACTTGGAGACGGGCTGGCGCTCGGGGCCAAAGAAGACCCACGAAGCCTGCCAGACCACCGTGTCGGTGGCGGAGCGCGACAGGTCCGGCGTGATCTGGCAGCCGATGAACTCGCGGCAGGTCTCCAGATTGAAGTCGAACTCGATCGACGACTTCGTTGCCGCACCGGAAGCCACGATCGTCGCCGGGTAGGCCACGTTCGGGTTGATGTGCGTGGCCGCGACGTCAGCCGCGCCGGCACCGCCGGACGAGGTGGCATCGCGCAGCTTCACCGCGAAGGAGAGGGATTCCGCCGCGTTGATGGCCGCGTCGAAGGTGATGACCAGCTTGGCGCTCTTGTAGACGCCGCTCGCACCCTTGCGGGACACCCATGCACCGTTGACGACGGTGTTGTCACCAGCACCGGCGGCGGTGGCAGAGCCGTTCGCCGCGTACTCAGAGCGCGCGTAGGCGCCGCCGTTCCGCTTTCCAGAGATCGACATCGTGTTCTCCTTCAGGCCGCCGCGCGGCGCTGGATTTCAGCCTCGATGATCTCGTTCGCTTCCTCGCTGGTCGTGACGGCACGGCCCGCGATCTTCGACGCGATCATCTTGCGCTTGGTGTGGTGGAGCTCCTCCCAGCCGTCGGGGATCTCGACGGTCTGGTCGGAATCGGAGGCGTCGTCGTCGCCATCGCCGGCATCGGCATCAGCGTCGTCTTCACCAGCGGCGGCGTCATGGTCGCCGTCGCCATCATGTGCCGGGATCGGCTCTTCTCCCGCGGGCTTGGCGGGGACGTCGTCAGGGTCGACGTATTCGGCGGCCCCCGACTCCACGATGGTCTGGGCCTGCTCAGCAGTGAACCCAGCCACGTCGTGGGTGTAGTATGCCCGCCAGGTCCGCAAGAACCTGACGGGCACGAGCCCGATTTCGGACGGCATCGCGCGCTTACCAGCGAACTGCGGTCAGCACGGAAACGGCCTTGAGCTGACGCAGGCCGATGTCGTGCTGGGCAGTCGCGAGGATCGCGGTCATGCCACGCTGGAAGAGCGAGATCGGCGAGGAGCCGTTCTCGATCATGCCCTCCGAGGAGGACGCCAGAGTGATCGGGCCAGCCTCGCCGAACAGGACGTGCTGGAAGCCGATGAACGCGATGAAGGTCTCGTCCGTGCCGCCTCCCAGGTTGGTCGGCAGGTTGGTCGTGACCAGGACCGGGAAGCCCTTGAACGTCGGGTTGGCACCCTGGAGCGAGGGATAGGCCAGGTTGCCGTTGCCGTCGCGAATGTCCTGCAAGTAGCCGAACGAGCGCTGCGACATGACCCACTTCGCCGAATTGGCCGGGACGTAGTTGAGCAGCAGGCCGTTCATGCACTTGCGGGCATCGGAGTCGATGTTCGCGATGGTCGGCGTGGTCGAGTTGACCGCGGGATTGGACGTGATGCCGGCCACGTTGAACAGGCCGAGCGGGTTGCCCTGGAGACCGTCACCGCGGAACATCGCGGTGTCCATCTTCTCGGACATGGCCGCCACCAGGTCGCTCGTGACGAACGACTGTGCAGAGGCCAGCGACCAGTTGAGGAAGTCGTTCGTGACCGGGACGATCGCCTTGAGGGTCTTGGCGGTCATCTCGATCGAACCGAACGTCGGCTCGGTGCGGGCGGCAGGCTCGGCCTCGGACGAGTACGAGGCGGAGGAGCCGGAGACCGCGCGCGGCATCTTGAAGGAGCCGTTCGGCATCTCGATGCGCGTCGGGCCGCCCTGGAGAAAGACCGTATTCGGCCGCAGGAGCTCGACGAGCTCGGACGACACCGGCGTCGGCACAACGATGCCGCCGGCGGCCGCGTTCGAGACGTTGAGCGTCTTGCGGAAGGTCGAGATCTCCTTGGCGAGATCGCCGTAGCCCATCTCTTCCATATAGTGGAGGGCGTTGCCGCCACCTTCCGACTTGGCCTTCAGGAGGCTGAGGCACATGATGCCCAGCTTCTCGGTGGCCTTGAGATCCTTCTTGACCTCGGCGTGCAGGACAGTCGCCTCCTGCGTAGCCGTGGCAGGCACCGCGGCCGCAGCCTTGGAAACGGCAACGCGCTCCAGGGCCTTGATCTCGCGCTCGATGGTCTCGACCTCCTTGGCGGTCGCCTCGAGGCCGTCGAGCTCCTCCACGGTCAGGCGGCGGCTTTCCGCCGATGCCTTGGACACGATCTGCTCACTCGCCCCGGTGAGTTCCTTCAGGCGAGCGCGAAGCTGCTCCAGCGTCATTTTAATCTCCGATGCTGCTGGGGTTGCGCTAAAGCGAAAGGGCCCCCGACATGGGAGCCCCAGGCTTCGCCCCTCGCGGGGCGGTTCATCCCTTGCGGGAATTGGTTGTCAGGCGGCGCGCGCCTTGACCGCGGCGATCTTCGCCATGGCCTTGGCGGCCCGGTCATCGATCTCCTCGTCGGAGATGGCCGGAGCCTTCTCCTCGACCTTCTCGACCGACTTCTCCTCGGTCTTCTTGATGCCGAAGGCCGCCTTGATCCGCTCGACCAGCGAGGCCTCGCGGCGCTCGACGATCTCCTCGACGATCTCCTCGGTGGTCTTCGGAGCGATGCGCTCCACCACCGTCTTGTAGGTGCGCTCGTACTCGGCGCGCGGGACCAGCAGGCCATCGGGCGTCTTCGCCCAGGTGTCGAGCACCTCCTCGAGGAGCTCCTTGGCCAGCCGCATGTCGCCGTCGGCTGACTTCACCAGCGCGCCAGGATTCGACGGGATCGGCACCACCGAGCACTCGACCAATTCACATGCCCGGATCTCGTAGGACCAGGTCGGCGTCCCGTCTTCCATGGTCCGGATCGCGATGTCCTTCGGGATGAACCCGATGGAGCAGGCGCGCATGACGCCCGACTTCACCATCGCCGCCATCTTGTCGGCCGTCTCGTCGACGCCCGCATCCAGGAAGGTCAGCACCCCGTCCAGCTGCGCCGGGCCCTTGGTCAGGTCGCCCCACGTGCCGATCGGGAAGTCGCGGCTCTTGTGGAAGGGAAGCGCCACCGGGTTCTTCATGAACTCGGTGATGTCGATGCCGGCCGTGAAGACGATGTCGCCGTCCCGGTCCTCCTGCTGCGTCGACATGGTGAACGTCGCCGACCGGTTGTTGTCCGACCAGCTGGCAGGTGCCTTGGACGCCTTGTGGAAGCGGCCGTCCGGCGACCCGCGCTTGGACAGGAACTCGTCGACGGAGATGGTGCGCTCGGGCATCGGTGCCTCACTTCTTGAGCAGGAGGAGCTTCGCGGGCTCCTTCGGCGGGGTGGCAGGCTGCTGCCCCGGATCGGCGCTCTGGCCGCCGCCGGCGTTGTCTTCCGGCGCTCCGGCCTGGCCTTCCATGACGGGATCGTTCTTCTCGTCGACGAGGGTGATGTTGACCGGGATCGCGCGGACCTTGCCGGAGTCGTTCGGAAGCGGGTCGTAGTCGCCGAGCTCCCGGCGGGCCTCGTCCAGCGTCAGGGCCCCCGCCTGGACGCCGATCTTCGCGATCTCGGCGCGGGTCTTGACGTCCACCGCCGCCATCTCGCTGCGATCGAACTCGAAGCAGTATTCCAGCCGCTCGTCCTCGGTCAGGAGCGCGCGGGCGAAGGCCGCCTCGATGCGCTTGGCCGTCGGGACCAGGCTGTCGGACACGTAGGTCCGCTCGGCCGCGTCCATGTTCTCGTACTTCACCGCGTCGAAGTGCATCAGCTTGTGCGGCGGCATCCGGAAGAGCCGGGACACCTCGCTGATGGCGTTCTTGGCAGCGACCGCGACTTCGCTGTCCTTGGCCGTCATGGACAGGGTCTGCACGGTGGTGCCGTTCTCGAGCACCAGCGGCGACTCGCCCGACAACGCCTTGTTGAGCATCTCACGGAACTGCGAGCGCAGCCGGGCGAACTGAGGCTCGGAGAGCTCAGCGTCCTCCGAGAGCGAGAAAGCCACCGACTGACGCGCGCCCTGCTGGAAGAGGTTCCGCTGGTAGTCAGAGATCGCCTTGGCGGCGTCGAGCGAGTCCGCGCCGGCAGCCAGGGTCGAGTAGCCGTTCACGCCGTCCAGGAGCCTGCCGCGGATGTGCAGCATCTGCTCCGAACGCAGCCGCGGCCCGAAGTCGGAGAGGATCGCCTCCTCGAAGGAGTTCGACCGTGCCACGTCGTAGAAGAGCTCGCCGGTCTGCTTGTAGACGAGCGTGGTCACGCGCGACGGAATGATCGGGATCAGCGCCCGCAGGTCGCCGCGGTATGTGATCCGCTTGGCCACGAAGGCATTCTGGGTGGCCGCGAAGTAGCGGATCGTCATGTCCCAGAAGTCCGCCCACGTGTGATAGGCGTTCGGGTCGAGGGCCAGCATCCGAGAGATCGGGTGGTCCTTCGGCTTCACCTCTTCCCGGCGGTCGTCATCGACCTTCTTGAACATCCGGAAGGTGGCCTTCCCAATGTCCTGGGCGATGACATCGCAGGCGAGGAGGAAGGCGCTGTTGCGCAGCGCCTCCTGCATCGTCGCAGGCCGCGACAGGCCGGACTTGCCCAGCAGATCCGCAAGGGTCTGCCAGGAGCCGCCAGGGCCGGACCACGTCGAGATGACGGTGTCCTTGGCCCGGGCGGGGACCGAAGCCTCGGGAGCACCCGAGACCTTATGCCTGCTGCGGCGGCGGCTCATCGGACCGACCTCAGAGGACGATCTTGATGGGCACCATCAGCAGCGCCACGTTGTGCGAAGTGTAGGTGAACTGGAGCTTGCCGTTCGCGTCCATGTACGCCGAAAGCTCGTCCTTATCGAGCTTGAAGAAGCCCCAGCCGCCGTTGGCCGCGACCGTGATTGACTGGTTCGGCTTGGTCATCTTGCCGAAGCCGGGAATGACCTGCGTGCCAGCCTGCCCGACCAGCGTCACCGGGATGGCGACGGTGTGGCCGTTGCGGAAGGCGATCAGGTAGGCCGAGCCGTCGTTGAGGACGGGCACGGCGTCGCCGCCGGCAGCCGTCGCCGTGGAGCCAGCAGCGGCAAGGAGGCCCGACTCGTCGGGAAGAAGGGCGGTTATGTCAGCCATGGGGTCAACCTCTCTGCTGGGGCTCGGAGGCGCCGTGGACGCCTCGTTGGGTGTAGACGTGCAGCCGCTCTTTCTTCTTGTCCGGCTTCTTGCCCTGGAGGCGGCAGCCGTTCGCGAAGACGAGGGCGTGGATCCCGTCGATTTTGTGCTTCGAGTTCGGCGCGTCCTTCTTCGGCAGCACGTTGCCCTTCTGGTCGCGGTAGGCGACCACGTTCATGGCGTGCCACTCGAGGACAGGGTTGCCGTCGTGCCGGAGCGTCTCGGTCGACACCCGCGCCACGAAGTCGTCGGTCGGCTCGGTCATGTTCCGCGCCGAGTTGGCGAAGAGCACCACGTTGATGCCCGTTTTCGCCAGGTTCTGAGCCAGCTGCTGCGCCTGGTAGGGATCGAAGGCCACCACCTCGACGTCGAAGAACTTCGCGTCCTCCCGGATGTCAGCCTCGATCACGTCGAAGTCGATCATCCCGGGCCCGGTCTCGATCACGTGCCCGGCCTTCATCCAGGCCTGATACATGCCGGTCAAATCCGGATCCAGGAGCGCAGGGCAATCGCTTGGGATGTAGAAGCGCGGGAAGACGCAGATGTCCTCGCCGTCCTCCACGATCACCACCGTCGCCGCCATGTCCCGCCGGCTGGCCAGGTCGACGCCGATCCAGACCTTGCGGCCGCGGAAGGCATCGATGTCCAGTTTCGGGTCGACGCAGGCCGCCCAGCTGCCCGGCTCGACCAGCCGCGCACCCGCATTCGACCAAACGTTGAGGCGCGTGCGGAGGAACTCCGCCTGCGCGCTCGGGTTGTTCAGCGCCTTCGAGACGTCCTCCCGGACCTTCTCAGGCGAGACCGAGACGCCCCACATCGGGTTGGCCTTGATCCAGGTCTTCTCGACCCAGAGGTCGTCGTCCTTGTCGACCGTGTAGATGATGGCGAAGAGGTCGTCCTGGCGATGCAGGCCCTCCAGCACCCTCTCCGCAGCCTTGATCTGGTCCCAGCAGATCCCGGCAGCCACACGGCCGGCCGTCGTGATCTTGAACAGCAACGGGTTCTCACGCGCGGCCTGCGAAGAGCTCATCACATGGAAGAGGCCCTCCTCCTGCGCATGGAGCTCCTCGAGGATGACCATGTGCGGGTTGTGGCCGTCCTGCGTCTCCGCAACCTGTGTGATCAGCTGCACCTCGCCGAGCGTGGCCGAGCAGCGGATCTTCTTCGTCAGATCCTTGAGACCGAAGGCCTCCGCCAGCAGCGGCTCCTTCTTGATCATCTTCACCATCGGATCGAAGACCTTGCGGGCCTGATCCACGGTGCGGGCGCCGATATAGATCGACGGGCCGTCCTCACCCTCGCACGTCAGCGCGTAGTGCCCGAGACCCGCCGTCAGCAGGCTCTTGCCGCTCTTGCGCGGGATGACGACCAGGACGTCGCGGACCAGCCGGACACCCGAGCCGTTGCGCCGGAACCCGTAGATCGCCGACACCACGAAGCACTGCCAAGGCTCGAGCCGGACCGGACCGGACCTCGTCCACTGCGAGCCCTCGACGTGCGGCAGCTTCTCCAGGAAGGAGCACACGTCGACCACATGGGCCGGCGACCAGTGGAAGCTCGCCGCCGCGGTGCCCGCGATCCGGCGCATCTCCAGGTATCGCTCTGCCGCCAGCTTCACCCACCGGCAGGCAGGCTCCAGCCCGTCCACCAGCCGCTTGGCATGGTCGAGCGCGATGCCGCAGAAGTCGGTGAACTCCTCGGTGACGCCCGGCGAGACCTCGATGGGAACCCGCGGCCAGAACTCGTAGTCCGCCCGGCTCGTCCGCCCCTTCGTCCCGGGCGTCTTGCCCAACGTCCTCTTGCGAGCCATCAGCGGCGCCGGGCGGCGAACCCGTTGGACAGAAACTTGTTCTCCTGGCCCTTGACCGACGAGCCGTTGAAGGCCCGGTCGACGCTTTCGCGCTCGAGCTCGGCAATCGACGTCATCAGCCGCGAAGGCAGACCAGCCGGCACCCGCATGCCGCTCGCCATCTTGTTGCGGAGATCCTCCATCCCAGCAGCAAGGATTTCCACTTTCATGTGGGTCAGCATCGTCAGCCGACCCTGCTCATGAAGCGTGCGGATCAAGCGATCGTAGGTCTGTTGTCCGATACCGCCGGGCTCCAGCGGAAACCGGCACTCCGGGATCTCTTGCAGAGTCGGAAACGCGACAACCGTCTGCCCGGAACGCTCCGCGCGCGCCTCTTCGGAATAGCGCGGATCGAATGTGCCCTTGGCGAGCTTCGCAGCGTCTGTGAGTGCAGGACGGCCCATAACGCAACCTCAGACGATGAGCGTCGGCTCGATGGTCAGCGAGCCGCGCGCGAGCGTGTCGACGTTGCCACCCGTGTCGATGGCCTCGAGCTCGTGATAGTAGGTGCCCGGCGGCAGGCTGACCGTATCCGCCGGCGCGATCGCCACGAGCACACGGCTGGCGCTTGCCAATGAGATGCCGCTGCTCGTGGTCTTCTTCAACAGGACGCTGGTGCCGCGGGCCTTCGGGTTACGGCCCACCCACCAGCGCAGCGTGCAGCCCGCCAGGTTCGCCGCGGATCCATCCGCCTCGAGGCAGCTGAAGGCGAGCGTCTTGCTGTCGCCCGCCACCATCTGCGCGTTCTGGTTGGTCGCCGGCATCACACGATCCCCTTCAACTCGATGATCCGTGCGTCCCGCTGACCTTTGAGCTCCGTCACACCATCACGACGTCCGACGAGCTCGATGGGCGTTCCCAGCACGGCCGCCGAGCCATCCCCCGTGGCGATGCCCTGGAGGAACACCGCAACGACTTGCTGGACGATACCGGAGACTACCGCTCCACCCGAGCGCACGCCCGGGATCAGGCTCGCCGTGACCGTGATCGTCGCGCCAGGCGCCGCCGTCCCGCTGAATGCGGAACCAGGCAGGATCGACGCCGTTACAGGGAGCGTCGCGCCGGAAACCGACGCACCACCAGAGCGCGCGCCAGCCGTGAGGCTTGCCGTGACCGGGAGGAGTACGCCCGTCGCCGTGGCAGAGACCGTGCCCGAGCCCGCGAGCAGCGACGCCGTCGCCGTCAGGGTCGTGCCGGCCTGTGCCGCGCCACCAGAGGCCGTGCCCGGGATCAGCGACGCCGTCGTGCCGAGCGTCTGCCCGACCGCCGTGCCGCCTCCCGCGCCCGCCGCGCCGCCCGGAAGCAGGCTCGCCGTGACCGGCAGGGTCTGACCCGCCGTCGATGCGCCGCCCGTACCCGTGCCCGCGACCGCGACGCTGGCCGTGGCTGTCAGGGTCGCCCCTGCCCGGCTCGCACCACCCGTCGCGCCACCAGAGCTTGCCACGGAAGCCGTGGCCGTCAGCGTGGTCCCAGAAGCCGCCGCGCCGCCGGTCGCCGTCCCTGCGATCAGCGAGGCAGTGGCCGTCAGCGTTGCGCCAGAAGCGTTACCTGGGCTGGCACCGCCCGCCGAGCCCGCAATGAGGCTCGCCGTGGCCGAAAGCGTCTGGCCTGCGGTAGACGCACCACCCGTCGCGGAACCCGCGGTCGGGATAGACGCAGTCGCCGACAGCACCTGGCCCGTGGCAGACCCGTTGCCCGTCGCCGTGCCGCCGATCAGCGATGCGGTCACGCCTAGGAGGATCCCGGCCGCCAGAGCGCCGCCGATGGCAGCGCCAGCAGTCGCGATCGACGCGGTCGCCGAGAGAGTCGATCCCGCCTGCGAGGAGTTCCCAGACGCCGTGCCGGCGATCAGGCTCGCCGTAACCGAAAGCGTGGATCCCGCCTGCGACGCACCGCCAGACGCTGCGCCAGCCGTCGCGATGGACGCGGTGGCGGAGAGTACCTGACCTGACGCGTTGCCGCCGGTGGCCGCAACCGCACTTGGCGGCAGAAACCTCTTGCCTTTGCGGGGGCGCCTACCTCGCCGGAGCCAGATCGCCACCGCTCAAACTCACAACTCTTCGATATAGAAGGTGATGGCGACCGTCATGTCATCTGCAAGCGTCGTCTGAAGCCGCACGATGAGACCGGAGCCGTTGATGCACACCGGGCAATAATCCGCATCCGGATACCAAAACTCCCACGGGCTGCCGCGCTCGTTCCATCCGTGCTCGCCGAGGAACACCGCCGTGCCCGAGGTGGTGGCGACGGTCGTGTCATTGCAGCGCACCGTGGCGCCGCAGGCGGCATCGGCCACGTTCATCGGAACAGGTGTCACCGCGCCGCCGCCGGTGCCGACCGTGAAGGTGGCGGGCAGGCGGATGATGGAGATGCGCACGCCCTCTTCGGCCGCATCGCCCACCTCGGAAATCTGGCCGATCGACCAGCCGCGCAGGCGAATGGGCTTGTTGGAGGCAGGCTGGACCGAGAGGAGGTCGGTATCCGTGCCCGCTGCGGTGATCGTGCCCGTGTACGGCACGGCATAGATGCGGCTCATCAGAATCTCCGGGTGAATGTGCGAAGGGCGCGGCGGGGCAACAGGATGGCTTTCGTCGCAGCAGCGGCCCCGAGTTCCGAAAAACCCGAGGGGGCCGAATACGTCCACGATGTCGAGGCAAACTGGCCCGTCCACACGTCGCCGTTCGAACAGGCGACTGCGGCGTAATAGGTCGACGACCCCGAACTTGACATGCCCTGGCCGTTGCTGGCCGTGGCGGGGTCGGCACTGAGCGTCGAGCCGGCCCAGGTTCCTCCGTTCTTGCGAAACCATATCGTGCGGGTCGAGGCATCAAATGCGATGCCGATGTGATCCCCTTGCCCGAAACTCTGGCGCGCGCCCGTGTACCCAGCAGGCTCATAGTACCATTGACTGTCGGACCAATAGGCGCCGATGCTGTTGGTGCCGTTTTCGCCGAAATAGCCGGTATCTAGGTTGAACCCCGCTCCCGGCGCCACGACGCCGACGCCGAACCCGCCGCTGCTGCGCGTGGTGGCGACGACCTCGAAATAGAACTTTCCCGACGACGACCCATCGACAGTCAGGACGAACTTGTCAGGCGAACCCGAACCGGTGGCAATGAGGTTGCCACCGGACAGTGTGATCGTTGACGATTTTTTAGAGGCGTCCCAAGTCGTCGCCATGGATCAGGGCCAGTCCCACCCGTCGACTTCAGCGCGGCTCTTCACGGCGCCCGCCGCGATGGCGTCAAGGCACTCCTTCTCCGCGGCGAAGCACGCCTGCACATAGGCCGCCACCGCCTGGGCGATGCCGGTCATGGCGGCGAGGTCGAGCGTGGCCCAGCCGGACACCGCCTTGAACGAAATCGACGACACCCACCCCCGTTCAAGGATCAGCAGCGCCGCCGTGATCTTGTCCTGCGAGGCGTCGGAGGTATCGACCCTGACGCCGTTGGGCAGGGTCAGCCCGCCGGACGCGCGCTGCCACCTCACCTCAGCCGCATAGGCCTTGAGTTCCATCGCCTGCCAGGCGGAATCGGCACTGCCGCCGGGCCACACCAGGTTGACCTGCGAGCCGTCGCCGTTGACCGTGAGCGCCGGGCCGCGCCCGCTGGGGCGCACTTCCTGCACGTCGCGCCAGTTGGCGCGCTCGACCTCGGCGATGTCGGCAAGCGAGCCCTGCCGGATTTCGATGACGGTCAGACCGCCATCGGTGCGCGCGATGTAGGGCATGGCGCGTCAGGCTTGACCGGAAGCGCCGGACGCAGCAAGCGCGCGCTCGGCGCCCTCGGCCTCGCGAATCTGCTGGTCGATCTCGACGATCTCCTGGGCAACCGCGCCCATCTCGACCCGGATCTTGTCCTTCTTCGCAGCGAGCTTCTGATGCTCGGCGATCTTGGCATCGCGCAGGGCGATGAGTTCCGCACTGGAAGCCATTGTGGTGTCTCCTGAGAAGTGCGGCGGGATCAGTTCTGGACGCGCAGCGTCGAGGCGGACAGCGACCAGGTGCCGCCGGACGAGACCACGTCCGAACCAAAGTCGATGACGGCCACGAGCTCGTCCGCCGACGAAGCGCCGCCGCGGGACTTGTAGATGACCGCCTTGCGCGCGGTGATCGTCGCAGTCGACCAGGAGGCCGCGCCGATCGTCACGTCGAGGCGATCGTTGGCCGTGTCCTTGGTGACCGTCACCGTCGTCGAGGCGCCGCCGGCGGTGTAGCCGGTGCCCGTCACCTCGTTGGTCACGGACGAGCGCTTGAGGTGCGAGTCCTTGTCCTCGGTGTAGGTGCTCGTGGTGAGCATCACCTTGAAGGTGTCGGTGTCCAGGTCGATCGCGCCGCGAGCGAGATCCTCCCAGAACGAGTTGTAGATCAGCGAAGCCATGGTGAGGGTCTCCGGCCGGGAGGGTCAGGTGAGGAAGACGAAAAGGGAGAAGACGAGGGAGATGCCGGCGAACACGCCGCACACGGCAACCGCCTCGGGAGCGACGCGGGCGAAGGCCTTCATGGCGCCCTCTCGTCGATAAACCGGGCCCAGAAGCCTTGCTGCCGGACGATGAGCCGGAGACAGGAGATCTTCCGGTTCAATTTGTGGCAGAGCGCGCCGACCGCCGTGACCGTGTCGTCGGGACCGCCGTTCGGGTCGTCGCCATAGAGCGTGTCGACGATCTCAGTCCGCGGCACCACCCGGCCCGGTCGGGCTGCGAGCAGGAGGAAGAGGTCGTACTCGAGCGGGCCCAGGCTCCGAGACCACGTCGTCCCGCGGAAGATCACCCGCCACGGCACGACGATCTGGAGCCGGCCCAGCGGCAGCGCGCGCGGCCGCACCGTCAGGACAGGCGGTTGCAGCATGCGTGTGAGCCAGGAGGCGCTGGAATTGCCTGGGGCGCGATCTCTCGTCAGCCGACCAGGTCTCGAGGAGATGAAGCTCGCCGCGCTCGCGGGCGTAAGCCTCCATCTTGCCCTTCAGTCCGTGGCACTCACGGCAGAGGACTTGGACGTTCGGTCTGTGCAGCCGGAGGGCAGGAAAGTCCCGCAATGGCAGGATGTGGTCCACCACGTCGGCAAGCACGTCGCAATCCGCTGCCTGATGCCAGCGGCACAACGGATTTTCACGCAAGAACCGTGCAGCGAACCGAGCCCACCGCTGGTCATAGCCCCTTTCGTGTCGGCTGCCCCTGGTCTCTCTGTCTCGCTGCTTCCTCTGAAGCCGCGGCAGGGCCAGGCGCCTAAACGACGGAACCAAGTCCATTGGTCGACGCATACTCGCGCATAGCCAGAAGCGGTGCCGTAAATTGCAATCCCTGTCAAACGGCTGTTTCCCAGGCCGTATTCGTTTGACCGCCCCCGTCGGTCCTCTAGTTACGGCCCGTTTTTTTAAGTCGGAGGGGCCATCCCTTTAGGTCTTTGGGCCTGGGCTCTGGGCTGCTGGCCGGGCAGTGCCACGCCTCTCTACTGCTATAGAGGTATGGCCGCATGAACACTTGACTATCTTTCGTTCTGTGAGCATGCGCGCGTGCCTGCTAATCCGCTTTGTGGCGTGGCATGGACTGCGGATGGATGCTGCACGAATGCTTGTGTAAGGGACTTGTCGGCGGATGCGTATGCGCCTATATTCGCTTTGCGTCGTGAGACGCGGCGGCCCGGCATGGACGGGCGGCCCTCTCCCCGGCCCGGCATGGACGGGCTTACGGGGAGGGAGGGAGAGACAGGAAGCAGTGAGGAGAGGCGGCCCGGCGGAGTACGGGCTTAGCCTCAGAGCGAAAGAGGGAACGGAACGGTGCAAGCGATTGTCGCACGGATGGCGGAAGGAAGGGCGGCCCTCGCGGCTGGCCGGACTTCCGACGCCGTGCGGCTTTTCGCTTCCGCCCTGTCGCTCGCCAACCGGCATTGCTGGAGCGCGCGCGGCCGCATTCTCGCGTGCCTCAGCTTCGCTCGCCGCGCGCTTGCGGCCGCAGCTGATGCGGCGGCCCGTGCGGTCCCCGCTCTTGTGGCGGCCGTGGCGGCCCGGGTTGCGGGTTCCGCTCCGGCCGCCTCTTCCGTTGATGCGGCTCCGGCCGCCTCCCGTGCGGCCCGGGTTCCGGCCGCTTCGCAGCATGAGGTTGCAGCATGTCTCTCGCAGAGCGTCGCGCCGTTTTCTTCTACTGGAACGCAGTCCGCCGGGAGGGCCGCCGCTCTTCCGATCCGGTCCGGATCGAACGCGGCGAGCGGATGGCACGATGGGCGCTCCGCCGCATGGCATGGGCTGCGGGCCGCAGCTGAGGCGGCCCGGGAGGCGGCCCGTTCCGCCTCCCGCCTTCTCTCCCGGCTTTGCGCTGCGACGGTTGCCCGGTTCCGGGCGGCCCTCGGAACGCATGGCGCGTTCCCGCCCGGCATGACCGGGCGCGCACTCGGAGATGACTCCCATGACGACGATTCCGCAGGAAAATCGCAAGGTCCGCCGGTCCGTTCGCGAAGAACGGCGCCGCTTGACGCGGTCCGCCCGTCGCATCCGCATCGCTGAAAAGCACGCGTTTTTGAACGCGTGACCGGGAGGGCTTGACCATGAATCCGTCCGCTATCGCTCGACTCCAGGGCTTTGCCTTGCGTCGACTCCAGCTGGCCACGTGCGAGCACGAGTCCGTGCTTCTCCGCCACGCGTTGCGCTGCATTCGCCTCGCAAGCACGGCCGTTCGCCATAGCGACTCCCGGGAGGCGGCCCGGCTTCTCGCCTGGGCTGTCGGCTCCGCCCGGGCCGCCAATGGGGAGTCCATGGCGTGACCGCGCGTGACCTCTTCCGGGCCGCCTTCGATGCGGCGGCCCTCCTCCTCTTCCTCACGGCCGTGCTTGTCGCGGCCCTCGCACTCAACCCTTGAACCTTTGCCCGGCATGCCCGGGCGCAATCCTTGGAGTCCACCATGTCAATGCATGTTCCCTCCCGGTCCGTTCTCGCCTCCCGTGCCATGCTTTGCGGCTTGACCATTCGCCAATGGTCCGCCCGTCGCCTTGACCGCAAGGTTACTGACGAGGTGAACGCCTCGCACGGCGCCGCAGCGGATGCGGGCCGCTACAATAAGGCATTGGTCGCAAAGGACGCACTCGCGGGTATCGTCACGGCCGCCAACGCCGCCCGTTCGCTCCACTATGCCCGGACGTTGCCATGGCTTGACGAGGGCGCCCGCATCCTCCCGGCGGCGGGATTCGAGGCTTACAGTAACGCCATGCGCGACTTGCGCCACGCGTTCGAGGCGGCCGTCGCGGCGTTCGTTGCAGCCTATCCGTCATACGTGGACGACGCGCGACTCCGCCTCAATGGCATGTTCGATCCGGCGGACTATCCGGACGCGGCGGACATTGCGGACCGTTTCGCGTTCGGAGTCCGCATCCTCCCGGTTCCGGACGCGTCCGACTTCCGGGTTGACCTCGCGGACGCGCAAGCGGCGGAGATTCGGGCCGCCATAGAGTCCGCCGCACGGGACGCACTCGCCAACGCCACGCGCGACGCATGGCAACGCGTGGCGGAGGTGACGGGCCGAATGGTGGAACGCCTCAACGCATACAAGCCCGGAGGCGCCACGGGCCGCGCGGAAAATGTGTTCCGCGACTCCCTAGTCGAAAACGTCCGGGAGTTGGCCAGCATCCTCCCGGGCTTGAACCTCACGAACGATCCGGCCCTTTCCCGCATCGCAGAGCGGATGGAGTCGGACCTTTGCCAGCATGACGCGGCGGACTTGCGAGACTCTGACGTGCTCCGCCGCGACACGGCGAAAGCGGCGGCCGCGATCCTTGCGGAGGTGTCCGACTTCCTCGCCTAGGCGCGGCCCGCGTCCGCGTCACGTGCCACAAGCGCGCGTGACGCGTGGCGGACCGCTCCGCGTCCGATCCGGCCCGGCATGCCCGGGCAACCTTTGGAGACTGTCACCATGGCCACGTTTCAGACCGTCCGCGCCGACATTGAGTGCGATATCGACTCCAACCTCCCCGTCATGCTTTGGGGCGCTCCCGGCATTGGCAAGTCGGACATGATGCGGGAAATCGCGGCGGCCCGTGGCGTGCCGCTTATCGACTGGCGCGCCAACCTCCGCGAGCCGATTGACGTGCGCGGACTCCCCACAATCGACATTGCGGCCCGGCGGACGGTTTGGCTCCAACCGGAAGATTTGCCGGACGCGGACCGCGACGGGCCGGAGGGAATCCTCTTCATTGACGAGATAGTCAACGCCGCGCCGTCGATGCAAGCGGCCCTTTACGGACTCGTCCTAGACCGTCGCATCGGAGATTACGTGCTTCCGGCCGGTTGGCGCATCGTGGCGGCCGGTAATCGCATGGCGGATCGTTCCTCCGCCTCTCGCATGCCGCTCGCACTCGCAAATCGCTTTTCGCACTATGTGCTGGAGCCGGACGCGGACGCGTGGCGCGCGTGGGCGGAGGGCGCCGGAGTCCATCCGCTTGTCGTGGCCTTCATGGGTTTCCGCCCGAACCTGTTGCATGTCATGCCCGGGCCGGACGCCATGGCGTTCCCCTCTCCCCGTTCGTGGGCGGCCGTGTCGCGGATCGCGGATTCGCCGGACGGCGCCTTGTATCGTCGCGCGGCCGCAAAGGTTGGAGAGGGCGCAGCGGCGGAGTTTCAGGCTTTCGCCAAAGCGTGGCGCAACCTGCCGTCGCTCGCCACAATCCTTCGCGAGCCGGAAACGGCGCCCGTTCCCTCCGATCCGGCTGCGGTCTATGCCGTCGCCTCCCTTCTCTCGCGCAAGGCGGACCGGATCAATCTCCCGGCAATTGTTCGCTATGCGGAACGCCTCGGAGGCGATTACGAGCGCTTCGTTGTGACGGATGCGGCCCGTCGCGACAACGGACTCAAGGCAACCGGCGCCTATGTGGCGTGGGCGGCCCGCAATGCCGACTCCATGATCTGAGGGGAGCCGCGACCATGGCAAACGCTAAAGCCCTGCAACGCCTTAATCGGGCCCGGACCGCTCTAATCATGGACGTGCGCCATGGGTTCTATGGTGCACTCGCCATGCAAATGCCGTTCGTTGAGCGGCCCTCAATCGAAACGATGGCAACGGACGGGCGGAGCCTCTTCTACAATCCGGAATTTGTGCTTTCGCTTTCGGAGCCGGTTCTATGCGGAGTCCTTGCGCACGAGGTTGAGCACCCCGCGCGCGGTCACCATGTGAGGCGTGGCACGCGCGATCCGCGCGAGTGGAACGTTGCATGCGACTTGGCAATCAACCCGGACTTGCTAGCAGCCGGGTTCCGGCTCCCCGACGGCGCCTTGTACGACAAGGAATTTGTCGGCATGTCCGCCGAGTCCATCTATGCCGCGCGTGTCAAGCAACGGCAGAACGGACAGCAGCAGCAGCCCGGACAGCAGCAGCCCGGCAACGGGCCGCAGCAGCCCTCCGGAGGCGGACAGCAGCCGGGCGGCCCTCAGCAGCAGCAGCCCGGCGGACAGC
>JAESFU010000324.1_pt1 | contig 36207 bp, 32 predicted proteins | sample 9269461 | NCBI WGS metagenome assembly JAESFU01 (sample SAMN14502556, study PRJNA617107) | algae metagenome | isolation source: Stenomitos rutilans HA7619-LM2 and co-occurring heterotrophs from cave walls | place: USA: Waikapalae cave, Hawaii | collected 2009-07-28
CGCGCCACTCCAGTGGCGCTCAAGCTTCGTCGATCAAAAAGGCATGAGCGCCACTGGAGTGGCGCGCTCCATTGATAGGCCCTTATCCAGCAAGACCCGCAAGGCAGCCGCTGGCCGCCAGCAGCGGTTCGAGACCCGCCGTCTCCTTGGCCGCGGCGAACTTGCGGCGGATCTCGGCCAGCGAGCGCGCGTGATACTTCTGCGGCTCCTGCGTCCATTCCGCGCCGCCGAGGCTCATGGTGAAGCTCTTGTCGCCCCGCCCGATCGCGGCGGCATTGGCCAGCGACCATGGCAGGAACAGCGCACCGACTTCCTGCGCAAGCAGCGGCCGCAACGTCGGCGCGAGTGCCGACAGCGTCTCGAAGCCGCTCTCTTCCGTGGGAGACATCATGCGCTGCACCCAGGCCATCACGTTGGGCGCGGAGGCCCGCATGATCGCGCCGGGCGTCGGATCCGTCGCTGCTTCGTAGAGCTGGCCCCACAGGCCGAAATCGGCCATCGCCGGCCGCCCACCCAGCAAGTACGGCCGCGACGCCAGGTGCGCATCAACCAGGCCCAGCGCCTTGGCGAACGAGGACTCGATCAATCGCTGCGTCTTGTCATTCGAGCCGACGAAACCCAGCCGGCCCATCATGCGCTCGGCCACTGCCGCCCGCGCCTGCGCCACGGCGAGCGTGCCCTGCGTCTCCATCATCTGCCGGGCGATGCGCTCGGCCGTCGACCAGACGTCGGGCTGATAGCGCCAGCGGTAATGGAACATCCACTTGTTGCCCCACTCGTCGCCATACTCTTCGAGAAGGGCCGAAACGAAGGCGAGCGCCGGATCGTCCGGCGTCACGGACGGCTCGGGATGCGACGCCTCGAACCGCTCGAGAATCGGCGTTGAATCCTGGATGCCCTCGCCGTCGGGCGTCACGACCAGCGGCACGAGCGGCAGCTTGGCGTATTTCTGGAACTCGGCCTGGACCGCGGGCGAGCGCGGGATCCAGTCATGTTCGATGTTCTTGTAGCGGAAGAAGGACCTGACCTTCACCGAATAGGGGGAGAGCTCCGACCCGAAGATCCGGTAGGCGGCCATGGCGACCTCAAATCCAGCGCTTGCGCTTCAGCCACAGGAAGATGGAGGTCACGATGACCACAACCATCACCCAGAAGAAATCGTAGCCGTACTTCCAGCCGAGTTCCGGCATGTTGCCGGTGTCGCGGTCGAAGTTCATGCCGTAGATGCCGGCCAGGAAGCTGAGCGGCATGAAGAACACGGTGATGACCGCCATGGTCTTCATGACCTCGGACATCCGGTTGGACGAGTCCATCAGATAGACTTCCATCAGGCCGTTGGCCATTTCGCGGTAGCTCTCGACCAGGTCGAGCACGGCCACGGCGTGGTCGAAGCAGTCGCGAAGATAGGTCCGCGTCTCGGGCATGATGAAGGGCACGTCGGGCCGCATCACCGCCAGCACGGTCTCGCGCTCGGCCCACTGGATGCGATGGAACGACACCAGGGCGCGTCGCGCCTGGTGGATGTGCGCCAGCGTATCCTTGGTCGGATGGTCGAGCGCCTCCTCCTCCAGCTCCTCGAGATGGGTCGACAGCGACTCGATCAGCGGGAACTTGCGATCGACCACGAGATCGATCAGCGCGTAGACGAGGTAGTCGATGCCGAACAGGCGCAGCCGCGAACCCGCGGTCTGGATCCGGTCGCGCACCGGCTTGAAGATGTCGGCCTTCAGGTCGTGGAAGGAGATGACGTAGTTGTCGCCGAAGAAGATGCTGACCTGGCGGCCCTTCAGCACGCAGTCTTCATAGGTCGGGTCGTTCAGGACGATGAAGCCCTGGCCTTCGTAGAGGTCGAGCTTGCTTCGCTGGTTGGAGTGGAACACGTCCTCCAGCGCCAGCGGATGCAGGTTGAACGCCATGCCGAGATTGCGCAGCATCTCCGAGCTCGGCCGTCCGCCCACGTCGATCCAGGTATGGCCGGGCGTGCCGAGATGGAAGCGGCACTGGTCCACCTCCACCCCGTGCAGGACTTCCACTTCGTCCTGCGTGTATTCGACAAGGGTGAAATCGAGCGCTTCATCCGGGACCGGTGCGCGCCCGGCGAGCGTGCCGGGAGCCGTACCGGGCTTGGTATGGCGACGGAAAAAGCCCTCCATGCGCGCACTCGCCCCCTAAAATCCTCAGACTTCTTCCATCACCTGGACGTCGGGCCGGCCGGCGAGATAGTCGCCGAGCTTGCGGCCGAGTTCCTTGAAGTGCGGCGCGGCCCGGTGGGCATCGAGCGCCGCCTGGTCTGCGTAGCGCTCCAGCATGACATAGACGTTAACGTCGCCCGTCTTGTGCAGCGCGTAGAGCTTGTTGCCTGGCTCGTCGGCATGGACCTTGGCCTGCAGGGCCTTCATGGTCGCCTCGAAGTCGGCATTGGTGCCGGGCTTGATGGTCAGTTTCGCGATTACGCCGATCATACTCTCTCCTCCTGCCGTCTAGTGCGGCCGCTTCTTCACAAGATACTTGTGCTCGCCATCGCACACCAGTTCGCCCTTCTGGTTGTGGATCGTGAGCTTCAGGACCGCGACGCCGGTGGTGCGTCCGGGCTTCAGCTCGGTCACCTCCAGCATGGGATACAGCGTGTCGCCGACATAGACCGGCTTCAGGAACCGCGAGGACTGTTCGAGGAAGCCGACCAGCGATTCGCCCACGAAATGCGGGAAGATGCCGCCTCCCGCCGCGCCCTGGATCGCGACCTGCAGCCCGTGGGCCAGCATATCGCGATGGCCCAGCGCCTTGCAGTACTCGCGGTCATAGTGAATCGGGTGGTTGTCGCCGCTCGCCAGCTGGAAGGCCGAGAACAGCGCCTCGGTCTGGGTGCGCGAGTTGATGTAGAATTTCTGGCCGACCGTGAGGTCCTCGAACCAGTGGGCCGGCCCGAAGCGATGCTCGGCCGGATCGAACGGCTTGGCGTCCTTGTCCGGCATCTAGGCCGCCTTCGCCTTGCGGCCCATGCCGTCGAACAGGTCGAGCATGCGCTCGCGCCAAGCATAGACCGGGTCGTCCTTTTCGAGCAGCTCGAGCGGGCTGATCGTGCGCGGCCACATGAAGGTGCCGGCGAGGATGTAGTCCGGATAGGCGGCCTCGGCGCCCGACAGGAACTTCTGCTCGCGCAGCGCCCGGCGTGCCGGTTCGAGGCAGGCGCGGAACGCCGCCAGTCCCTTCTCGCGCGCCTGCATCTGGAACGAGGTGAAATCCGTCGTGCCCAGCCGCTTCCCGCGCGACTCCGCGATGTAGGGTTTGTCCTCCGGCCGCACGCGATCGTAGAGATCGCCGATGATCAACGGAAAGACTGCGGCATTCACGATCGTATCCGCCCAGCCGTTGATGAAGCGCGCATAGGACCGCCCCATCTCGCTCTTGAGCAGCAGCTTCTCGGGATACATGTCGTCGAGGTAGACGGCGATGGCCCAGCTGTCCTTGATCGGCTTCTCGCCGTCCTTGATCACCGGGACGGTCTTGGAGTCGGCGAAGGCGATCTTGTCCTTCTCCGTGAAGCCCATCGGCACGTTGGTGTAGTCGAGGCCCTTGTGCGCCAGCGAGAACTTGGTGCGCCAGCAGAACGGGCTGGGGCGCCGGTCCTCGTCGAACGCCAGGTCGTAGAGCGTGATCATCGCGGCCTCACTTGCCGTCGAGCATCTTGATGATGCCGGAGAAGTCCTTGGCGCCGTTGCCGGAATTCACGAACAGGCTGAAGAGCTGCGCGGCTTCTGCGCCGAGCGGCGTGCTGGCACCGGCGGCATTGGCCGCCTGCTGGGCCAGCATCAGGTCCTTCAGCATCATCGCCGCCGTGAAGCCCGCCTGGTAGTCGCGGTTGGCAGGCGAGGCCGGCACCGGACCCGGCACCGGGCAGTAGTTGGTCAGCGACCAGCACTGGCCCGAGGCGGTCGAGGCCACGTCGAACAGCTTCTGCGCGTCGAGGCCCAGCCGCTTTGCCAGCATGAACGCCTCGCTGACGGCGATCATCGAGACGCCGAGGATCATGTTGTTGCAGATCTTGGCGGCCTGGCCGCCGCCGCTGGTACCGGCGAGAACGATGTTCTTGCCCATCTTCTCGAGAATGGGCTTCGCCTTGGCGAACGAGGCCTCGCTACCGCCCACCATGAAGGTGAGCGTGCCCGCCGTGGCGCCACCGACGCCGCCCGAGACCGGTGCGTCGACCATGTCGAGCCCGGCCTTCTCGGCCAGCCCCGCCACATGACGTGCGCTCTCCACGTCGATGGTCGAGCAGTCGATCAGCAGCGTACCCTTGCCGACGTTCGGCAGCACGTCCTTCTCGTAGACCTCGCGCACATGCTTGCCGGCCGGCAGCATGGTGACGACGATCTCCGCGCCCTTCACCGCCTCGGCAGCGGAAGCGGCCTTGTGCGCCCCCTTCTCGACTGCCGTATTCAGCGCGGCGTTCGACAGGTCGAACGCCACGACGTGATGCTGCGCCTTTGCGAGATTGGCGGCCATCGGCCCGCCCATGTTGCCGAGACCGATGAAGGCGATTTTCGCCATGGCTTCCTCCGTTTGGTTTGCTGCCGCCTCAGTCGAAGAACAGGTCGTTCGACACCGGCTTGAAATGCTCCTCGACCAGGCTGCGCGAGACGCCGTCGATCGTCGGCGGATTCCACTGCGGCTTCTGGTCCTTGTCGATCAGCAGCGCGCGCACGCCTTCGAAGAAGTCGTGGCCCTCCTGCATGCAGCGCTGCGAGATACGGTATTCGATCGTCATCGTGTCCTCGAACGACCGGTTGGCGCAGCGCTTCATCTGCTCGAGCGTGATCGCCATCGACAGCGGCGAGAGCTTCATCAACGCGGCAAGTTGCTTCTGGGCGAACTCGCTGTTCGACTTCTTCAGCTTCTCGACGATCTCCTGCAGCGTCTCGGCCGAGAAGCAGCGGTCGATTTCGGGCATCAGCGCCGGCAACGTCTGGTCGCCGGCATCCGCCTGAAAGCGGGCAATGACAGCATCGACCTTCTCGTTGGCGCGCGGGCCGGAGAGGTCGGCCGCGCCGAGCGCCGCCTGCAGGTCGTTGATCTTGGCGCTCGGCACGAAGGCGTTCGCAATGCCGGCCCACACCGCGTCCGCCGCCTTGAGGCGGTAGCTCGTGAGCGCCAGGAAGGTGCCCAGCGCACCCGGCAGGCGCGTCAGGAAGTAACCGCCGCCGACATCCGGGAAGAGACCGATGGTCGTCTCCGGCATGGCGAAGAGATACTTCTCCGTCACCACCGAGTGCGAGCCGTGCGCCGACAGGCCGACGCCGCCGCCCATGTTGATGCCGTCGATCAGCGAGATCCACGGCTTGGCGTAGCGGTAGATGCGGCGGTTGACGATGTACTCGTCGCGGAAGAAGTCGCGCCGCAGCGTTCCGGCGGGATTGTCGCGCATCTCGCGATAGAGGCCCGCCACGTCGCCGCCGGCCGAGAAGGCCCGGTCGCCCGCGCCGCGCAGGACCACCGCCTTGATGGAAGGATCCTTCTCCCACTCCGGCATCACGCGCTCCATCTCGAGGATGATGCCGTGCGACAGGGAGTTGAGGACCTTCGGGCGGTTGAGCGTCATGACGCCCAGCCCGTCCTTCACATCGAACAGAATTTCAGCTTCGGACAATTCAAACTCCAAAATTCGGTGTCATCCCGAGCGCAGCGAGGGATCCTTGACTGCCGCGAAGGATCCCTCGCTGCGCTCGGGATGACACGAGCTGCGTCAGCTCATCAAGAGCCTCCGCGAAATGATCACGCGCATGATCTCGTTGGTGCCTTCGAGGATCTGGTGCACGCGCAGGTCGCGGAGATAGCGCTCCAGCGGGAAGTCCTTCAAGTAGCCGTATCCGCCATGCAATTGCAGCGCCTCGTTGACCACGCGGAAGCCCGTGTCGGTGGCAAAGCGCTTGCCCATGGCGGCGGCCTGGGTCGCCTCGGGCGACTTCGCGTCCAGCAAGGAGGCCGCGCGCCAGATCAGCAGCCGCGCCGCGTCGAGCTCGGTCGCCATGTCGGCGAGCTTGAACTGCGTCGCCTGGAAGTCGGCCAGCGGCTTGCCGAACTGCTTGCGCTCCACGACATAGCGCGACGCCGTCTCCAGGCAGGCGCGCGCGCCGCCCAGCGAGCAGGCGCCGATATTGATGCGGCCGCCGTCGAGACCCATCATCGCGATCTTGAAGCCGTGCCCCTCGGGGCCGAGCCTGTTGGCGACCGGCACCTTGCAGTTCTCGAAGATCACCGAGGCCGTCGGCTGGCTGTTCCAGCCGAGCTTGTTTTCCTGCTTGCCGAACGACAGGCCGGGCGTCCCCGCCTCGACCACCAGGGTCGAGACGCCGCTCGCCCCGGCCCCGCCGGTGCGCAGCATCACGACATAGATGTCGCTGCGTCCGCCGCCCGAGATGAAAGCCTTGCTGCCGTTCAGGACGTAGTGGTCGCCCTGCAGCTCGGCACGTGTCGCCAAGGCAGCCGCGTCGGAACCGGCGCCCGGCTCGGTGAGGCAGTAGCTGGCGAAATGCTCCATCGAGCAGAGCCTGGGCAGGAAGCGCTGGCGCTGCTCGTCGTCGCCAAAGGCGTCGATCATCCAGGCCGACATATTGTGGATCGAGATGTAGGCCGCCGTGCTGGGACAGGCGGCCGACAGTTCTTCCATGATCAGCGCTGCGTCGAAACGGCTGAGGCCGCTGCCACCGACATCGTCGCGCACATAGATGCCGCCGAACCCGAGGGCCGCCGCTTCGCGCAGCACTTCCTCGGGGAAGATCTTCTCCTCATCCCAGCGCGCAGCATTCGGCAGCATGCGATCGGTCGCGAACTGCCGGGCGGTGTCGCGGAAGGCCTGCTGGTCTTCTGAAAGCGTGAAATCCATCGGCCGGACCGTATCAACTCTTCTCGGCCACAGCCATCAGCAAGCCGACCCGTCCCTCGGCGACATTGCGTCCGAAATTGCCGGCCATCGTCCTGAAATCCGGCCCCATCAGCAGATGGATGCCCAGTTTCGGCGGCTGCGCCGGCGACTTCTGCGCCGCGAACCATTGCTTCGCGTCCTCGGAGACGTCGCGCCAGGCGCGGATAGTGAAACCGCTCTTTTCGAGAACCGCGCGCGTCGCCCCGGCATTCAGCAGGAAGCTGGTCGAGGGATCGCGCGCCCACGGCACGGGGTAGATCGGCTCCTGCCCGTCGATCGCGATGGCGTCGTAGAGCGCGAGCCGGCCGCCCGGCTTCAGCACGCGATGCATCTCGCTGTAGAGACGCGGCCGGTCGGCGATGTTCATGGCGACATGCTGCGTCCAGACCACGTCGAAGCTCGCGCCCTGAAGTGGCATGTTGAGGGCATCCGCGGCCTTGTAAGTCACCTTGTCGGAGAGACCGGTCCGCGCCGTCAGCGCCTCCGCGATGCGGCAATACTCTTCCGTCAGATCGATCCCGACGACCTCGCAGCCGAACGACTCCGCCAGATGGCGCGACGGACCACCGATGCCCGAACCGACATCGAGCACGCGCGTACCGGCATCGATGCCGGCCATGGCGGCCAGTTCCTTCGTCGCCGGCAGGCCGCGGACATGGAACTGGTCGAGCGGCGCCAGGTCGCTCGTCTTGAGCGGGCCCGGCGGCAGGCCCGCGGCATCGACGGCAGCCAGCACGGTGTCGACCAGCGAACGCGAGGCGTAGTGGCTTTCGACGGGACCGGAAGACGAAGAAGCGGCCATGGGCAGTGCTCCTGTTTGGGAGCGACTGGATAGCACGCGGCAGGCCTTTTCCTGAGGCAAAGGAGCCGCATTGCGGCCCTTCACGGTTCGCGCCATAAGGCGCCCATGTCTGCCCGTTTCACGACCCTCGGCCGCTATCCCACGACCCGCCTGCGCCGCAATCGCGGCGAGGAATGGTCCCGCCGCCTCGTCGCGGAAAACAAGCTCTCCGTCGACGACCTGATCTGGCCGGTCTTCGTCCAGGAGGGCCAGAACGCCCGCACCCCGGTCGCCTCGATGCCGGGCGTCGATCGCCTCTCGATCGACCTCTTCGCAGAGGCTGCGAAAGAGGCCCGCGATCTCGGCATTCCCGCCATCGCGATCTTCCCCGAGACCGACCCGAAGGCCAAGACGCCCGACGCGCGCGAGGCCTACAACCCGGGCAACCTCGTCTGCCGCGCCATCACCGCAGTGAAGAAGGCCGTTCCCGATATCGGCATCGTCTGCGACGTGGCGCTCGATCCGTTCAACAGCGACGGTCATGACGGCATCGTGCGCGACGGCCGCATCCTGAACGACGAATCGGTCGAGGCGCTGGTCAAGCAGGCGATCGTCCAGACCGAGGCCGGCGCGGACATCCAGGCGCCGTCGGACATGATGGACGGCCGCATCGGCGCCATCCGTGCGGCGCTCGACGCCAAGGGCTTCCAGCACGAGCAGATCATGTCGTACGCCGCCAAGTATGCCTCGGCCTTCTACAATCCGTTCCGCGACGCCATCGGCAGTTCGGGCGCGCTGAAGGGCGACAAGAAGACCTACCAGATGGACTACGCCAACTCCGACGAGGCGCTGCGCGAAGTGGGCTTCGACATCGAGGAAGGCGCCGACATGGTGATGGTGAAGCCCGGCCTTCCCTATCTCGACATCGTGCGCCGCGTGAAGGACACGTTCGGCGTGCCGACCTACGCCTATCAGGTGAGCGGCGAGTACGCGATGCTGCGGGGCGCCGCCGATCGCGGATGGCTCGACTGGAACAAGGTGCTGATCGAGACGCTGACCGGCTTCAAGCGCGCCGGCTGCGACGGCATCCTGACCTACGGCGCGGTGGACGCGGCACGGCTGCTCAAGTCCAAATGATAGAACGTCCCTCGGCCCGCCTGATCCTGCTCGATCCGCAGGACCGGCTGTTCCTGTTCAACGTCCACGATCGCGAGGTGTTCGATCCGGCCCAGCCGTTCTTCGATCCCTTCTGGGTGATGATCGGCGGCATGGTCGATCCCGGCGAGGATTATGCCCAGGCAGCCGTACGCGAGGCCGGCGAGGAGACGAAGCTGCCGGTGATCGACACGCCGCGCTGGGTTTGGAAGCGCGAGCGCCGCATGAGCTGGCGCGGCAAGGACGTGCTGCACAAGGAGCGCTTCTTCCTGGCCCGCACCGACCGCACCGAGATCGACACGTCGGGCCTCGACGAGAAGGAACGGAGCTGGACGCTGGGCCATCGCTGGTGGAGCGCCGACGAGATCGCTGCCTCGCCGGAGCGCTTCGAGCCGCTGAACCTGGCGACCCTCCTGCCCGCGCTGCTGCGCGACGGCCCGCCGGCCGAGCCGCTCTCTCTCAACTAGAGTCTTTCCGACTGAGACAGAATCATTTCGGTCTTCCTAAAAACTACCTCACCCTGAGGAGCGCTCCGCAGGAGCGCGTCTCGAAGGGTGGGCACGAGCACCCCATCTGTTGCCCATCCTTCGAGACGGCCCTTCGGGCCTCCTCAGGATGAGGTGGTGTGGGTGAACTTGAAGCGGAAAGACTCTATCGACGGTCGCCGCGCTCCCGCTCCTCGCGTTCGCGCTTGCGCCGTTCCTGCTCTTCCGCCGCGCCGCGATAAGCGCGCCACGCCAGGACGAGCGCGACTGCTGAACAGGCCACGCCCACGATCATTGCCATTGGTTCGGCCTCACCCACGGTCGAAAAATCTCATGATGGCCTCGTTGCTCCAGGGATGGCGGCTGCCGGCGCCATGGAAGCCGACATGGCCACCACGCGTCGGCAACAGCGGCATCAGCGCCTTGTTCCCTGACCAATCGTAGCTGCTGTAGAGCGCACCGGGAATCCAGGGATCGTCCAGCGCACCCAGCACCAATGTCGGCACGCGGATGCCGCCCATGAAGCGGACCGGCTTGCAGCGCTCGTAATAGTCCTCCGCGCCGGCGAAGCCATGGCGTGGCGCGATGAAGACCTCATCGTACTCCCAGATGGAGCGCGATCCCACGATGGCCGACCTCTCGGCGTCGGTGATCCCCGCACCCGCCGCGGTCGCCTCGATCTTCATCTGGCTGAGGATACGGCGATGGTAGAGGACGTTGCGACGCTGCAGCATCCGGCGGCAGGTCGCGGACAGGTCGATGGGGGCACAGACCGTCGCTGCAGCCCGCAAGGGCGCGGCCTCGCTCTCCTCGCCGAGATATTTGAGCAGCGTCGCGCCGCCCAGCGAATACCCGACCGCCTGCAGGCCATCGCTGGTCAGCTCGGTCGGCAGGTTCGCCAGCAACGCGCGGAAATCCTGGCTGCGGCCCGCATAATACTGGCCACGGCACGTCGCCCGCGACGGCCCCGCGCCGCGCAGGTTGATGCGCAGCACGCGTTGTCCGGCATCGAGCAGACGGAGCGCCATGCTGCAGGCGTAGGCGCTCTCCTGCGACCCCGTCAGCCCGTGGATCAGGATGGTGAGCGGCGTGCCGGGCTTCGGCATCGCGGGCCGGTCGAGCGTGCAGAACAGCCGGTCCTCAGTGCCGTCCCGCAGGTCAACCAGCAGGGATTCGGATGCGTGAGGCGTGAGCGTCCACCTGGGTGGCCGCAGGAAGTTGGCGACGGTCTGGAGGTCGGCGCCCCACCAGGGGAAGCGCGGACGGAACAGCGGAAGATCGAGGCTCACGCCTCCATGGTAGCAAGCCGGTCGATGAATTTCTCCACCGCAAGGTCGCACCAGGGCCGCGTGCTGTCATGGGCATGGAAGCCGATATGGCCGCCCGCCGGCGGCATCAGCGGGAGCAGCGACGGATTGTCGGCCCAGTTGAACTCCCGATAGTACTCGACGGGAATCCAGGGATCGTCGCACGAGGCGATGACCATCGTCGGTACGCGGATCTCGGGCATGAAGGTGAGCGGCGAGCAGAGTTCGTAGTAATCCTCGGCACCGCGGAAACCGTACCGCGGCGAGATGAACCGGTCGTCGTATTCCTTCACGCTGCGCGCCGCCTTGATGACCTCGCGCTCCTCCGGCGAGGTCAGCGCGCCCGGCGCCAGCACCTCCGCCTTCATGTCGTTCAGCAGGTAGGCCTGATAGAGCCAATTGCGCGTCCGCGACATATGCTGGCCCGTGCGCAACAGATCGATCGGCGCGCAGATCGTGGCGGCACCGAGCAGCGGCGAGAACGAGCCTTCTTCGCCGAGGTATTTGAGAAGCATCGCCCCGCCCAGCGAATAACCCACGGCGACCACACCGTTTTCGGTCAGGTCCTCCGGCAGCAGCGAAAGCACGCGACGGAAATCGGCCGTGCGCCCGAGATGGTAGTGCTCGCGACAATAGGGGCGCGATGGACCGGAGCCGCGCATGTTGAGACGCAGCACGCAATAGCCGCTGTCGAGCAGGTGTCGCGCCGCCTTGAGCATATGGGGGCTGTCTTCGCTGCCCGTCAGCCCATGAATGAGGAGAACCAGCGGCCGGCGATCGGCGGGTTCCGCCGGCCGATCGAGCATGCCGAGAAGGATATCGCCGGTGCGATCGGCCATCGGAAACGCCATGCGCTCGCTCGTGTGCGGCGCCAGATCCGATGCGCGCTTCCCCGTCAGCAGGATCGCTAGGGTCTGCAGGTCCGGTCCCCACCACGGAAAGCGAGGCTTGAAGGGCGGCAGATCGAGGGAATCAATGGACGGGGGCACAGTCGATCCGTATTCACATCTTGGTTTGGATGAAAACGCCTAGCGCCCCGCCAAGTTCCGCCCTGCTCGGGGTGCTGTTCGCCGTCGCCGCCGCGACCGCCTTCAGTACGGCAGGCGTGATCGTGCGGCGGATCGACCTTCCCGCATGGGATGTGTCCTTCTGGCGCTCCGCCCTTCTCGTCATCACCATGCTGCCGTTCCTCATCTGGCAGCGCCGGCGCGTCCTGATCGATGTACGCAATGGCGGTCTCGCCTTGCTGATCAGCGCCATTCTGCTCGCCGGAAGTTTCGTGAGCTTCATCCTGGCGCTGGGCCTCGCGCCGGTCGCCAACGTGCTGATCATGTTCGGCGCGACGCCGTTCATTACCGCCCTGGCCGCCCGCATCTTCCTGGGCGAGCCCCTGCATGGTCACACGATCATGGCCATGGCGGCCGCCGTCGTCGGCCTCGCGATCAGCGTGGCCGGCTCCCTGCAGCCCGGCGCGCTCGCCGGCATGGCCGTCGCCTTGATCGTGGTCCTGTGCATGAGCGGCAACTACGTCGTGGTCCGACACCGCCGTGACATCGGCATGACGCCCTCGATCTGGCTGGCCGGCCTCATTTCAGGCCTCGTGGCGCTCCCCTTTGCCCATCCGGAGAACGTCACTTGGTCGCAGCTTCCGTGGCTGTTTGCCCTCAGCCCGGGCCAGCTTGCGGTCGGCCTGATGCTCTACATGGCGAGCCTGAAGCGCATTCCGGCGGCCCAGGCCTCGCTGCTCGGCCTGCTCGAACTGGTGCTGGGCCCGATCTGGGTGTGGCTGTTCGATGGCGAAAAGCCGGACGATCTCACCTTGTTTGGCGGCGTCATCGTGCTCTCGGCGGCCGCCGTCAACGTGTGGCTGGATTCAAGGCGATCCACTGGCTAAGAACCGAAGATGACCCAGAATACCAAGGGCCCGCTGTCGGGCATTCTCGTGATCGATCTCTCCCGCATCCTGGCGGGGCCCTACTGCACCCTTCTGATGGCCGAAATGGGCGCCCGGGTGATCAAGGTCGAGCCGCCCAAGGGTGGCGACGATGCCCGCGCCTACGGACCCTTCGTGAACGGCAAGTCGACCTACTTCGCGTCGGTCAACCGCGGCAAGGAGAGCATCGCGCTCGACCTCAAGAACGACGAGCATCGCAAGATCTTCGAGAAGCTGCTCGAGAAGGCCGACGTGGTGGTCGAGAATTTCCGCCCCGGCACGATGGAGAAGCTGGGCTACGGCTGGGAGACGCTGCATGCCAAGTACCCGCAGCTCATCTACGCCTCGGCCTCGGGCTTCGGCCATACCGGCCCGAATTCCAAGGACCCCGCCTACGACATGGTCATGCAGGGCCAGGGCGGCATCATGAGCATCACCGGCAACGAGGGCCAGCCGCCGAGCCGGGTCGGCATGTCGATCGGCGACATCGGCGCCGGCCTCTACACGGCCGTGGCCGTCAACGCCGCGATCGTGCATCGCCTCAAGACCGGCGAATCCACCAAGGTCGACATCGCGATGTTCGATTGCCAGCTCGCGCTGCTCGAGAACGCGATCATGCGCTACACGGTCGAGAAGGAAATTCCCGGCCCGCTCGGCGCGCGCCATCCGACCATCACCCCCTTCGAGGCCTTCGCCACGTCCGACGGCTCGATGATCATCGCCGCGGGCAACGACAGCCTGTTCATCAAGATGTGCGAGGCGCTCGGCCGTTCCGACATGGCGACCGATCCCGCCTACAAGTCGAACGCGCTGCGCCAGAAGAGCCAGAAGAAGCTGAAGGACGAGATCGAGTCCGTCCTGAAGACCAACACGACCGATCACTGGATCGCCGTCGTCTCCAAGGGCGGCGTGCCCTGCGGCCCGATCAACAACATCGCGCAGGCCATCCAGCATCCGCAGGTCGCCGCGCGCAACATGCTGGTCGACGTGCCGGACGGCAGCGGCGGCACGCTGAAGCTGGCGGGCAACCCGCTCAAGATGTCGGCCTTCGCCGACCCGACGACGCGCCGCGCCGCGCCCGACCTCGACAGCGACCGCGACGCGATCCTCTCCTACCTCGGCGGTTGATCCGGTGAGGCTGTTGCTTCGGGTCGCAGCCTTCCTGGGCAAGTTCCTGGTCGGCACGGCGCTGGCGCTCGCGGTCTTCCTGGCCGGCACCTACTTCCACGTCCGCGGCGCGTTGCCGAGTTACAGCGGCACGATGGACGTGGTCGGCCTGAAGGCACCGGTCGAGATCCTGCGCGACAAGAACGCGGTGCCCCACATCATCGCGGGCTCGATCGAGGACGCCTCCTTCGCGCTGGGCTACGTCCACGCCCAGGACCGCTTCTGGCAGATGGAGCTGATGCGCCGCATCGGCCAGGGTCGGTTGGCGGAGCTCGTGCCGCCTCGGCTGATCGGCAGCGGCCTCGTCGACAGCGACCGCACCATGCGTGGCCTCGGCGTCTACCGCCGCGCCTCGGAGAGCGTGAACGCCCTCTCGCCCGCCATGCGCTCGCGTCTCGATGCCTACGCCGCCGGCGTGAATGCCTGGCTTGCCGACGACGACCAGCAGTTCGGCCTGGAACTCACGCTGATCAAGCTCCTGTCCGCCGGCCGTTACCGGCCCGAGGCATGGCGGCCGGCCGATTCGCTGGTCTGGGCCAAGCTCATGGCGCTCGGACTCGACGGCAACTGGCGCGCGGAGCTGCTGCGCCTCAGGCTGTCGCAGAAGATCGGCGAGGACGGCGTGAAGTTCCTGATCGAACCGTCCGGCGACAGCAAGGACTCGACCCTGTCGATGGTCCTGGCCGCCGTGAAGGACATCGACCTCGACCGCATCTTCAAGGGCACCGACAACGAGGTGACGCGCAAGCGCGAGGCTTCGAACGAGTGGGTCCTGTCGGGCGGTCATGCGGTGTCGGGCCGGCCGCTGCTCGCCAACGACCCGCATCTCGGCTTCTCCTTCCCCGGCGTCTGGTACCTCGCCCGCCTGGTCGGGCCGGGCTTCGACATCCGCGGCGCCACCTCGCCGGGCTCGCCGGCGGTCGTGCTGGGTCACAACGGCACCATCGGCTGGGGCTTCACGACCACCAATCTCGATAGCCAGGACGTTTTCGTCGAGCGCGTCGATCCCACCGATCCCAACCGCTACATCACGCCGGACGGCGCCCGCCCCTTCGCGGTGCGCGAAGAGACCATCAAGGTCGCCTGGGGAGACCCGATCACGATGCGGGTGCGCGAGACCCGCCACGGTCCGGTGATCGACGACTTCGTCCGCCGCGGCGAGAACCTCACCCCGCAGGGACACGTGCTGGCCCTGCAGGCGACCGCACTCGACGGCGCCGATACCTCGGCGGAGGGCTTCGCCCGTGTCGGGTCGGCGCAGAACTGGGACGAGTTTCTCTCGGCCGCCCGCCGCATCGTCACGCCGATGCAGAACATGGTCTATGCCGATACGTCGGGGAATATCGGCCTGATCTCGCCGGCGCGGGTGCCGATCCGGCGCAAGGGCGACGGCTCGATGCCGGTGCCGGGCTGGACCTCGGAGTACGATTGGGCAGGCTTCGTGCCCTTCGACGAGCTGCCGCGCGTCTATAATCCGGTGGGCGGCTTGATCGTCAACGCCAACGGCCGGCTGGTGCCCGACGACTTTCGCCATTTCATCAGCAAGGACTGGGCCGAGCCCTACCGCCAGCGCCGCGCCGCCCAGCTCCTGGGCGAGGTCGAGCGTCATCCGGTCTACGGCATGATCGTCATGCAGGCCGACAATCTCACGCTCGATGCCGCCGAGATGCTGCCCTACCTGCTGAAGGGCGCGCCGCGCAACGCCCGCGCCGCCCAGGCGCGCGACCTGCTCGGCCGCTGGAACATGTTCATGCTGGCGAGCCGGCCGGAGCCGCTGATCTACGATGCCTGGATCACCGAGCTGCAGCGCGGCCTGCTAGCCGACGAGCTGGGTGAGGACCTCTTCAATTCGATCGCCGTGCCCAACGTTCCCCTGATGGTCCGTATCCTGCGCGACAAGCCGGGCTGGTGCGACGATGGCGGCACCAAGGTGGCCGAGACCTGCGAGACCGCGATCGCCCTGGCGCTCGACCGGGCACTCGACTGGATCGCGCGCCGCCAGGGTACCGACATGACCAAATGGCAGTGGGGACGGGAGCACTTCGCGGTGCATCGCCATCCCCTGTTCGACGGCGTGCCGCTGCTGCGCGACATCGCGTCGGTGCGCTACCCCGCGGACGGCGGCAACCAGACGCTGAACCGCGCCTCTCCCTCTTTCCGGGGAAACCGGCCGTTCGATGCGGTGCACGGCGCCGGCTATCGCGGCATCTACGATTTCAGCGATCTCGAAAACAGCCGCTTCGCCACGCCGCTCGGCCAGTCGGGCAACATGCTCTCGCCTTGGGCCCGCAACTTCGTCGAGCGCTGGCAGAACCTCGCCTACATCAACATCGGTGGCACCCGCGCCGAAACGGCGCGCAGCGCCGTCGGCACGATCACGATGACGCCGGCCTCGACGCGCTGACGTACTCATTGGAGCGCGCCACTAAAGGGCGGAGGTTACTCCGCCCGGAGTGGCGCTCATGGGCTGTCGACAAAAATGTGAGCGCAACTGGAGTTGCGCGCTCCCTCGAAGCGTCTGGCCTTAGAGTCTTTCCGCTTCGAGTTCACTCATACCACCTCATCCTGAGGAGGCCCCCCTCGAATACCTCGGGGTAAACTCCGTGCCGTCTCGAAGGATGGACAACAGACGGGGTGCTCGTGCCCACCCTTCGAGACGCGCTCCTGCGGAGCGCTCCTCAGGGTGAGGTAGTTTTAGGAAGACCGATATGATTCTGTCTCAGTCGAAAAGACTCTAAGCCTCGAGCGTCGGCGTCCGCCGTGCCAGCAGCTTGTCGATGCGCCTTCCGTCCATGTCGACGATCTCGAAGGTCCAGTCCTCGTAGGTGAACTGCTCGCCGGCCACGGGGACATGGCCGAGTTCGGCCAGCGCGAAGCCGGCGATCGTATGGAACTTGGTGCTGACCGGCAGCTTGTTGAGCTGCAGCCGGTCCAAGGTCGAGTGCACCGGGGCCATGCCGTCGAGCAGCAGCGAGCCGTCCTCGCGCTCGACGATATCGGGATGCTCGCCGGGCGCCTCCGGCAGGTCGCCGGCCAGCGCCTCCAGCAGGTCGGTCTGCGTGACGATGCCTTCGATGCCGCCATATTCGTCGACCACCACCGCGAGCCGGACCGGCGCCTTCTTGAACTGCTCCAGCACCTTGAAGATCGGCATGGCCTCATGGACCATCAACGGCGCCGCGACCGCCGCGGCGGGATCGAGCGTACCCCCCCGCAGCATCTGATTGAGCAGCTCGGTCTTGGTCACCACGCCCAGCAGGTTGTCGACGCTTCCCTGCCCCACCAGCATCTGCTCGTACCGGCTGTCGAGAATCCAGCGCACGATCTCGTCGCGCGGATCATTGACGTCGATCCAGTCGAGCTCCGTGCGCGGCGTCATGATCTCGCCGATGCGGCGGTTGCCGATGTCGAGCGCGCGCACGACCACTTCTTCCTGTGCATCCTGCAGCAGGCCGGCATCCTGGCTGGCCTCGACCAGCAGCTTCAGCTCACCCGGCGAATGCAGGGATTCCTCGCCGGTTCCCGGCCGCAGCCCGAACAGCCTGAGCACGAGATTGCCCATGCCGTTCAGCACCAGGATCGCGGGGCTAAGCAGCCACCGGAACAGGCTGAGCGGCCGGATAACCCAGAGGGCCGTGCTCTCGCTGCGCTGGAGCGCCAGGCTCTTGGGTGCCAGTTCGCCCAGCACGATGTGCAGTGCCGTGATGAGGACGAAGGAGATGCCGACGGCGATGGCATAGGCACTGATGCCGGCGGTCGTTCCCCAGATCTCTTCCAGGGGTTTCTCGATCAGGTGCCCGATGGCGGGCTCACCGATCCAGCCCAGGGCCAGCGACGAGATGGTGATGCCGAGCTGCGTGGCGGCGAGATTGGAATCGAGATGGTCGAGCGCGCGCGCCAGCGCCGCGGCATTCATCCTTCCCGAGGCGGCCAGCTCCATCACGCGGCTGCGGCGCACGGCCACCAGCGAGAATTCCGCGGCGACGAAGAAGCCGTTGGCGGCAACCAGCACGAATACAGCCAGCAGGCCGCCCAGGTCCGACATCGCTTTCCCCCGTTATCGCGGCTTGTCGCCGGCCAGCGTGATCCGGTGCATGATGCGCCGGTAGCCATGATAGTCGTTGATCGGATTGTGCATGGCGCAGCGATTGTCCCAGAAGGCCAGCGACCCGGCCTCCCAGCGGAAGCGGCAGGTGAACTCGGGCCGCGTCTGGTGCTCCCACAGGAAGCGCAGCAACGGCAAGCTCTCCTTCTCGGTCCAGCCCTTGATGTGCGCGGTGTGGGCGTCGGACGTGTAGAGCGCCTTGCGGCCGGTTTCGGGGTGCGTCCGCACGATCGGATGCTCGGCCGTCAGCACCTTGAGCTCGGCGCCCGCGGCCTTCATGCGGTCCTCGCGGGTCTTGGTGACGTCGGCCTTGGCCGATGAACTGACGCCGACCAGCCCGTCCAGCGTCGCCTTCAGCCCGTCCGACAGCGCCTCGTAGGCCATGTACTGGTTGGCGAACATCGTGTCGCCGCCGAACGGCGGCACCTCGCGCGCCAGCAGCATGCTGCCCATCGGCGGCACCGGCAGGTAGGTCGTATCGGAATGCCAGATGCCGCCGAAATTGTTGCGCTCGTGCTCCAGCTTCACCACCGGCGTGATCATCTGCGATTCCGGCAGTCCCTTGAGCTGCGGATACTCGATCGGCTCGCCGAACTTGCGGGCAAAGGCGAGCTGCTGCAGCGGCGTCACCGTCTGGTCGCGCAGGAAGATCACGAGATGATCGAGCAAGGCGTGGCGCATCTCGGCGACGACATCGGCCTCCAGATCGCGCGACATGTCGACGCCGTGGATCTCTGCGCCCAGCGCGCCGGCGATCGGCCTCACTTCGATGTGGCGATAGTTTCGCATGTCTACCTCTTGGCCCAGGAGGGCGTGGTCTTCGCCATGAAATTCCGGATCCCCTCGGCCGCCTCCGGCTGCCGCAGCAGCCCGACCAGGTTTGCCGCCGCCTCGTCGAGCACGGCGCGAGTGTCCGTGGTGGCGCAGGAGAGCACGAGCCGCTTCGCCACGGCCAGTGCCTTGGGCTCCATCTTCAGAATGTCATCCAGCAGACCCTGGAGCGTCGTCTCGACGTCGGCGTCCGACGCGCAAAGGTAACGGCCGACACCCAGCCGGTGCGCCTCGGCGCCGTCCATCACGCGCCCCGTCACGGCGAGGTCGCGCACCGGCCCCTCGCCCAGGCGCCGCACCAGGAACGGGATGATCTGCGAGGGGATGAAGCCCACCTTGGGCTCGGGAATCCCGAAGCGCGCACTGTCGTGCAGGATGACGGTATCCGAACAGCAGGCCATGCCGAAGCCGGCGCCGACCGCCGAGCCTTCGACGACGGCGATAGTCGCCTGCGGCAGGCCGTTCAGCGCCTGCAGCGCGTTGCCGAACTGCCGGTATGCCGGCAGTAGCGGATCGGTTCCGCCGGGCGGCAGCGGCGGCAGGTCGGCCATCGCATCGAGATCGCCGCCGGCGCAGAAGTGCCCGCCCGCGCCCCGCAGCACCAGCACGCGGCAGCCGGCATCCTTGCCGACGCCCACGAACGCGTCCTCCAGCTCGAGCATCATCCGGTGCGTCAGCGCGTTGCGCCGCTGCGGCCTGTTCAATGTCAGCAACGTGACGGCGCCTTGCCGTGCGATCTTGAGGAACTCGTAGTCGGCCATGGGCAAAGTCTTAGCGAGCGACTATCGTGCCAACAAGATGATGCGTTTCGTGGTTCCGCTGCTCGCGGTTTTCCTCGCCTTGACCGGTGCGGCCAGGGCCAACGACTGGGCCACCGTCGCGACGCCGTCGCCCGGTCCGACGCAATCGATCGGCTTCTACACCGCCGGTTGCCTGCAGGGCGCGCAGGCGTTGCCGCTGGAGGGGCCCGGCTACGAGGCGATTCGCGTCAGCCGCAACCGCTACTGGGGCCAGCCCGTCACCATCGAGTTCATCAAGACGCTTGCGGAGAAGATGCGCGCGGCCGGACAGGCTCATCTCTACATCGGCGATATCGGCCAGCCGCGCGGCGGCCCCGCCCCGTCTGGCCATGCCAGCCACCAGGTCGGCCTCGATGCCGACATCTGGTTCGAGCGCCAGCCCGGCGCGCCCCGCGCACCGGCCAACCGCGAGAACCCGCGGCTGCGCTCCCTGGTTCTCGCCGACGACAGCGGCATCGACGATTCGGTCTTCAACGAGCAGCACGTGTTCCTGCTGAGGACCGCTGCGCAGATGCCGAACCTCGACCGCATCTTCGTGAACAAGTGGATCAAGCAGCGGCTCTGCCAGACCACCGGCGGCGACCGCTCGTGGCTGCGCAAGCTCGTGCCCTGGTACGGGCACGACTCGCACTTCCACATCCGCCTCTACTGTCCGCCCGGCAATCCGCAATGCCAGCCGCAGGCCGACTATGCGCACGACGACGGTTGCGGCGAAGCGCTCGACTCGTGGTTCCGAAAGGCCCCGATCGTGGCGCCGACTACGCCGCCCAAGCCCTACCGGCCGAAGCTGCCGGCGGCCTGCACCGCCGTCCTGAACGCCCGCTAACCTAGACTTCGAGATCGGGCAGCTGCCGCGGCAGCAGCAGAACCAGGCGGGCGCCGCTCTCCTGCGGTTCAATCGTCATGACGGCATTCAGCCGCGCGGCGCGGCGATGCATGTTGTCGAGACCGCGACCGCGGCTGTCGGCGGCGAACGGACGGCCGTCATTGTCGACCGTGATGGCCGCCCGACCATCCGCGGCCGCGCTGCCCCGCACGGCGATGCGCCGAGCCGGCCCGTGCTTCAGGGCATTGGTGATGGCTTCCTGAAGGATCCGCAGGACGACCAGCGCATTGCCGGGCGTAACACCGGAAACCTCCGGCAGGTTCGCCATCGACCAGTCGAGCGCGACGCCCAGCCGGTGCAGCTGCGGCTCGAGGCGTTCGCGGAAGTTGGCGAGCGCCAGGGGCAGCTCCTTCTCGCCGATATCGAGCGAGTAGATCACCAGCCGCAGGTCGTTCAGGGCGTCGCGCGCAGCCTGCTCGATCGGCGGCGTCTCGGCCTTTTCCGACAGGGCGATGATCGAGACGAGATGACCGCTGATGCCATCGTGCAGGTCGCGGGTCAGGCGCCCCCGCTCCTGCTCGCGCACCAGCCGCGCCGCCTCGTCCCTTTCCAGTCGCGATAGCGCCGCAAGCTCGGCCTCACGCTCGGCCAGGCGGGTATTGAGGACCTCGTTGGAGCGGTCGAGCCGGTCGAAGCTGTCGGACATGCGACGCCCGATCACGGCACAGAGGCCCATGACATAAAGCAGCCCGGTATGCGGTGAGTGGAGGCTGAAAGGCTGGTTGGGCAAGGTCGCAACGACATAACTGTCGCGCAGCAGGCACCAGGAGATCAGCACGGCCGGCAGCAGCATGATGCGGGCATCGGGATCGCCTCGCCACAGCGCCCCCCAGGCGATGATGCCGCTTGCGGTCAAAGCACCGCCGCAAAAGACGAGGGCCGCCGTGCCGGCAACGATGCTGCGCGTGAGCGGCGTGCCGATAACGACCAGGACGAGCAGCGCGGCCGTCAGCGGAAGTATGACCAGGACCAGAATCCTCGGCGGCCGGACGTCGAGCAGCTGAAGCGACACCGCGATGGCCGTCAGGCCGTAGGCCGGCGCCAGGGCGACGACGTAAGGCAGGAAGACCCACAACCCCGGCCGGAAGCCCAGGTACATGCCGAGCGTGACGATGATGGTGAGCGACAGGAGCGCAGCGAGCCAGGACAGCAGAGCGTTATGCGGGCGCATGAGCCAGGCGAGCAGGATGCCGGCGGCCAGAAGCAATTGCGTTCCAAGACCGACGATCCTGAAATCGACATCCACAAGCTGCCGCCACTTGAAGATTGGCGACAGGGCGGCGGTGCCGCCGACATAGAACTGCGAGACATAGGTCGGCGCGGCGAAAGGCCCGGGCGCGACCGTGAAGGTCAGGCGATAGGGTTCGCCGGCCGGTGGAGGTGCCGGCAGGCGCACAAGGAAGGGCGCGTTGAGTGCGAGGCCTGCCCATACGACATCATCTGAGCTGTCGTAGATCGTCTTGCCATCGACTTGCACATTCACCGGTCGATTGATCAGCGGAACATAGAGCGCCGTGCCGCCCGCTGGCAGCGTCGCGGGATCGACCTCGACCCGGTAGCGCACCGTGGACGGCTCGCCAGCGCGGACGTAGACGACGTGTGGCAGCGAGACCTCGGTGGCGGGCTGGCCGTCGATCAGCAGCGTCGCCCGGTCGATGGCGAGTGATGCAGCGGGGCGCGGTAGCTCCGCCAGATCGGGAGCAAAGGCAAGCGTCAGCGCGGCGAGGACGAACGCGATCCAGCCGATGCCACGAAACCGCGTCACGGATCCCCTCAGAGCTTGATCAGGCCTCGACGCGACGCTTCGTAGACCGCCTCGGACCGGTTGTTGGCCTGCAGCTTACGATAGATGTTGCGGATGTGCACCGGCACCGTCTGCTTGGAGATCTGCAGGCTCTCGGCCAGCTCGGCGTAGGTGAGGCCCTTGGCGATGCCCCACAGGATATCCATTTCGCGCAGCGTCAGGGGCTGGGCACCGGGTGGAGGCGGTTCCGCGGCGGTCCCGCCGGACGATGACGGCCGTGCCGCGACGGATGACAGTTGTCGGCCGCTGAGGCGGCGCACGAGAGTACCGGCGATCTTGGAGGAGATCGGCGAATGCCCGGCCAGCAGATCGCCGATGGCCGCCACGATGTCGATCGGATCGCTATCCTTCAGAAGGTAGCCGGTGGCGCCGGCCTCGATGGCCGCGATCACGGTCGTGTCGTCGGCCAGCACCGAGATGACCATGGCCTCGGCGGCAGGCTGGCGCTCGCGCAACAACTGGATCGCCTGCACGCCATGGCCGTCCGGCAGGTTGAGATCGGTGATCAGCAGGTCGATGGCCTGCTCGGCGATCACCCGCTTCGCTTCGGCCAGCGTTCCGCAATCAGCGATCAGCCGGCCGCCCGGCCAGCCGTCGATGATGCGCGCCAGTCGCTCGCGCACCGGCTCGTCGTCCTCGACAAGCAGGATGCGGACGACCGGCGCGTCTTTTTCCAGGCCCGTCATTCGGCCACTCCCCACACGTCCCCGGTCGGATATCCCATGCAGCTGCGCAGGATGCCATGTATCTTCCGCGCTGCGACCTACCCTCTTCATGGTATCGAAATCCGCCGCAGGTCCGGCAAATCCTGCAGCCGATAATTCAGGGAGTGCGAGCGGGATCATGGCCAACTTCACTGTCAGCAATCTCAACGACAGCGGCGCCGGCTCGCTGCGCGCGGCCATCGAAGCTTCAAATGCCACCCCCGCGGGGCAGGCCAACACCATCTCCTTCACCCTCGGCGGCACGATCGTCCTGGCCAGCGACCTGCCGGCGATCACCAATCCGACTTCCATCATCGCCGGCAGCACCGCCACCGGCACGCCGCCCAGCATCGGCCTCGACTGCAACGGCAATGCCGGCCTGGTGTTCGATACGGGTTCGCAGGGCTCGCAGCTCATGGGCCTGGCGGTCGGCAACGCCAGCGGCAACGGCGTCACGCTGGTCGCCGGCGGCATCACTCTGAGCAACAACTATATCGGTCTCGCGATCGACGGCAGCGCGGCCGGCAATGCGGGTGACGGCGTGTTCGTCGCCGCGACCTCGTCGGGCAACCAGATCGGCTCCAACCCCGAGGCCGCGACCCTGGCCGCCAACGGCGAGCCGGCGACCGGCGTCGTCTCCAACGTCATCTCGTCCAACGGCGGCAACGGCATCAGCCTGCACGGCTCATCCGACAACGTCATCGTCTCGAACCGCATCGGCACCAGCACCGATGGCAACAGCGACATGGGCAACGGCGCCAACGGCATCTGGGTGACCGACGGCTCGAACGGCAACACGATCGGCGGCACCGTCGTCGGCAACGACGCGAGCGGCGATCCCAACGACCCGACCGGCGACAAGGGAACCCAGCCGGAGGTCTTCGTCACGCCGCCGCTCGGCAACCAGATCTCGGGCAACAACCTGAACGGCGTGCTGATCGACGCCCAGTCGCAGAACAACGTCCTCTACGGCAACTTCGTCGGCACGACCGCCGACGGCAACGCCGCCCTGGGCAATGCGTTCGACGGCGTCCGCATCGACAATGCCGATTTCAACTCGCTGCACGGCTGCACCGTCGTCGACGAGCCGTTCATCTACTACAACGTCCTGAGCGGCAACGGCGCCAACGGCATCCATGTCACCGATTCCGACCATGTGACGATCCGCGCCAATTTCGCCGGCGTCGGCGCCGACAACGGCTCGATCGTCGCCAACGGCAACAACGGCATCCTGATCGACGGCTCGTCGGTCAACACCCAGGTCGGCGGCGTCATCCCGCTCGGCAACGTGATCTCGGGCAACGCCAACAACGGCATCGAGGTCGCCGATACCGCGAGCGGCTTCAGCACGCTGAACACCTTCGGCGGAACGCTGGCCTTCGCCGGCATCGCCCCCAACGGCAATAACGGCGTCCTCATCACCTCGACGGGCGGCAACCAGACCGTCCAGACCAACGTGCTGTCGGGCAACCTGAACAACGGTCTCGAGATCTCGGGCGACGCCTGGGGCGTCACCGTCGTGCCCAACATCTTCGGCCTGAACACGCGCGGCGACGGCGCGACCGACTTCGGCGACAATTTCGCCAACGGCAACAACGGCGTTCTGATCTCCGGCAACGCCCATGACAACGTGATCGGCGGCACCGGCGTGAACGCCAGCGATTCCGTCATTCGCCAGAACACGATCTCGAACAACGGCGGCTACGGCGTCGCCATCACCGACCAGGCGTACAACAACGTGGTCGGCCAGAGCGCGATCGGCACGGACATCCAGGAGGCCTTCGCGCTCGGCAACGGCGCGGGCGGCGTCCTGGTCTCCAGCACCGGGATCGGCAACGTCATCGGCACCGTCCATACCGGCTTCTCGCCGCTGCCGGCGCCTGCAGCCGTCTACAATGTCATCAGCGGCAACGACGGCGATGGCGTCGAGCTCACCTCCGGCGCCAACCACAACGCCGTCATCAACAACTGGATCGGCCTCGACGTCCGCGGCGAAGGCTCGATGCCCAACACCGGACTCCCCGTCGACAATGCCGGGACCAACAACCTGGTCTACGGCAACGTCAACAGCGGGCCGGTGCCCGTGGAATCGCCGACAGCACAGCTCGAGCTGCTGTATGTCGGCTGGTATGGACGGGCGGCCGATCCGACGGGTTTCTCTTCCAACATGGAAGAGCTGCTGACGCTCATCCTGCAAGGCCAGCCGATCGGCGACGCGATCGTCACGATCTCGGAAAACTTCGCCACCTCGCCCGAGGAGGCAGCCTATGCCGAACTCGAGTCGCTGGTGACGCCAACGGTGCCGACCACCGAGCAGCTCGCGCTGGCCAGTGAATTCGTCGCCGAGACGTTCCAGAACCTGTTCGATCGCGCCGCGACCGTACCCGAGATCGGTTCCTGGACGACCGCCTTCTTCGGCGGCCTCACGTCCTTCGCCGCCCTCGTCTACGAGATCGCGACCAATGCGACGGGCACCGACACTGACGTGATGAACGCCAAGATCCAGGCGGCCTCCTACTTCACGCAGGCGTTCGAGGCCGAGGCAAGGCCGCCGACTGTGGCGGAGATGCAGGCCGCCGTCGACGGCGTCAACAACGCCACCACGCTCTACGACTCGGAAGCGGCCACCAACGGGCTCGTCGGGGAAAGCCACAGCCAGATCGACTACCAGACGATCCTGTCGCCGCTCGACGGCATCACGGGCATCCGCGCCTACTATGACGGCGCCGTCATCCTGACCGGCAGCCAGGGCGTCGACGGCGGGACGACGACCACGCCCTTCCTCTATCAGGGCCCGCTCAACGACACCGCCTCCGGGACGTTTCACCTGCTGACGCCGGATTTCGCCGGCCAGACCTTCACGAGCGGCCAGTTCTACGGGCCCGACACAGCGATCTTCACGCCGTCGATCGGGATCGGCAACGTCCGCGCCGTCGGCACCTACCAGTATGCCGAAAGCCCGGCGGGCGTCATCAACCACGGCATGATCTACGAGGGGCCGATCGACGGAGTCGGCGGTACCTGGACGCAGATCGACGTGCCGGGCAACGGCGTTAACGTCACAAACGGCATCGTGCTCGGCACCGTCGGCGAGACCATCCCGCACAGCGTGCAGGGCGACCTGGTCGTCGGCAACTACGACATCTCCGGCGTGCCTGGAACCGGCAACGGTTTCATCTACAACATGGTCACACAGCAATACACGCTGTTCGAGATCAATGGCAGCCTGACGGACCTGACATCGGTTTACGGCATCTGGCAGCACGGCGTCGGCAGCAACGAATACACCATCGCCGGCGGCGCCAAGGATGGCGCCGGCGCCAACGCGGGCTTCCTGATCAACTACGATTCGTCGACCGGGGACTTCTCCGACCTCACCTTCTTCGACGCCTTCGACCAGCCCGGCGTCATCACGCACTTCGAAAACATCGTGGGCGTGCCCGGCGGCTTCAACCTAGTGGCGACGACCGACGACGGGCCGGCTTTCGTCTTCGTGCCGATGAACACCGACGGTTCGTTCGGCGAGGCAGTCTGGACAGGTGCAGACCTGCCGGGCAGCAACCTGATGACGGGCAACATCGTCTATCAGAACGTGTTCGGCGGCATCTACAACACTGACGACAGCACCGCCATTGCCAGCTACCTCGGCGTCGTCGACCAGGCCCACGTGAACGCCGACGGCGGGCTCATCATGCCCACCGGCGCGTTCAACTTCTCCTATGCGCTGTCCGTCGCGGCCAGCACTGGCACCACCATCACCGGCTCGACGACCGCCGGCAACGTGCTGGGCGGTTCGATCGGCAACGACCATATCACCGGCACCCAGAGCCTCACGGCGGCCGACACGATCTTCACGGGCGGAGGTGCCGATCTCATCACCCTGTCGGCTGGCGGCAGCGGGCGCAGCCGTGTCGAGCTTTTCGCGGCCAACGGCCTGGCCGATCCCTCGGCGCTGACGCCCGGCGAAACGGTCACGGCCGTCGAAGGCAGCATCGTCAACGCCCAGGACATCCCGCAGCTCGGCTGGTGGGGCCAGGCAACGGGCCAGCTCGGCGGCCCGGCCACGAATGCGATGACCAACGGCGGCATGGGGACCGGCACCAGCGCCGACATGTCGACGGTCGTGAATTTCCAGACCGGCAGCGCGAGCGCCCCGATCGACATGATCGACATCTCGCTCGACGCCTTCAGCGACCTCGTCCGCTCGGCCGACGGCCGCGATGCCCAGGTGGGTGGCGCGACCTTCAGCAACATGGTCGGCCTCGGTGGGACGATCACCGTGGCCGACGCCAACGTGATCCTGATCAGCAGCAATGTCGGCTTCGCCAACGCTGCCGACCTCGCCGCCCAGTTGCTGGCCAATCCGATCACCTTCGCCAGCGACCAGACGTCCACGTTCAACCACTACATCGTCGCCTACCAGGATTTCCAGGGCGACGTCCGCATCGCCGACATGAGCATCCAGGCCAACGGCATGACGTCGTTCACGACGACGGCGGGCGGCGCGACGCTGGCGATCTCCGACATGGCCGAGCTTGACGGCGTGTCGCTGGACCAGCTGCAGTCGGAAAACATCCAGTTCGTCAGCAACGACGAGATTGCCAACTCGAGCTACCTCGACTTCACCGGCTACGGCATCACCGACGCCGATACGGTGGTGGAGGCCCATGGGCTCAACCCGGGCAACGTGCAGGTGGCGACCAGCGCCGGCATCAATGTCGCCATCATCCTCGATCGTGCGCAGGACCCGACGTCGCTGCTGTCGCAGGACTGGGCCACCCGGCAACAGACACTGGAACAGCTCGGGACCTCGGGCACGCTGTGGGACACCTACGGCGCCGACCCGGCGCAGTACGCCTCCGTGGTCGCCGAACTGACGGGCACCTACGGCCTCACCGTGCTCAACGGCAACACGCCCGACGGCAACTACGTCTCGTCGGCCGAATCGCGCACGATCTGGGTGTCGATCGAGACCCCGCAGCAGTTCTTCGATCTGTTCGGCAAGACGCTCTACGACAGCAACACGTCCGGCAACGACTTCCTGTTCTGGGACGGCAACCTCACCCTGCCGTCGGAATGGAACGTGCAGGGCCTGTGGTTCGACACCCAGAACGCCCCGCCCCCGTCGAACATGGCACCGGGCACCTCGGTCACCCTGCCCCAGGGACCGCAGGGCGTCGGCAACACGACGGCCACGCCGCCGAACATGTCGCCGCAGGACATCGCCGCGCTCTACAACTTCCCGCTGGTCGGACAGGACGTCGCGACGGGCATGATCGCCCTGATCGAGCCGGGCATCGGCAATGCCGTGACCGACGTGGGCACCTACGGCACGTTCGACGAGCGGCTGGCGGCCTATCTGGAGTCGATCGGGCAGACGGGCACCGGCACGGTCTTCGTGCAGGGCGCCAACGGCCAGGACTATGTCTCCGGCAATGCGGACCAGCGCTCGGCGGATGTCGGCGGCGTGGCCGCCATCAACCCCAACAGCGACATCGGCCTCTATGTCGGCTCGGGCTACAACGGCAATGCCAACTCGTCGACCTTCACGGCCCTGCAGAGCGCCATCTGGGATACCGTCAACAACCCCGGCGTCATCTCAAACTCGTTCCGCGATCCCCAGAGCATGTCGCCGGATTCGCCGTTCTACCAGGCCTACTGGCAGCTCTACATCGACGCCGCCCTGCGCAACCAGACGGTGTTCTCGGGGCTCGGCAACGGCGGATCGGGCGACGGGACCGGCAACGGCCTCGCCAACGTCCAGAGCAGCCTCGCCAGCCCCTACGCAGTGACGGTCGGCGGCACCTCGCTCTCGACCCTGGCGGCCGCGGTGGCCGATCCGACGCTGGCCTCTTCCGTCGTCGGTCCGGCGGCGAACGCCAATCTGGCCGTCATCTGGCAGCTGGTCGCCGGCGGACTGACCAACGCGGGCGCGATGCAGAACTTCGTCGAGACCGTGTGGAACACCTACGAGGTCACCGGCAACACGATCGGAACATCGAGCGACTTCCCGGGCGGCTACCTGCAGAACAACGCGACGTCCGGTGGCGTCGATACGACCCAGCCGACGCCGTCGTACCAGACCTCCTATGGCCTGAACCCGACGTCCGACAATCCGCAGTCGCAACCGGGCCGCGGCGCGCCGGACGTCTCGGCCAATGCCGGCGGCAACCTCCAGTACCTCGTCCCGAACGGCAACCTGACGGGAAACAACGGCCAGGTCGGCACTGGTTCGTCTGCCGCCCTGTGGGCGTCTCTCGCGATCCAGCTCAACGCGATCTTCGCCGACCAGGACCTGCCGCAGCTCGGCTACATGAACGACCTGCTCTACACCGCCGCGGCCATCGCGCCGGCGGCGTTCAACGACATCACGATGGGCAACAACACCTCGTCCTTCACGATGGGCGGTTCCTACAACACGCTGAACGCGGACGGGACCGGTTACGTCGACGTGACGCCGACCGGCAACGGCTACTATGCCGGACCGGGCTACGATCTGGTGAGCGGCCTCGGCAGCCCCAATGCGTTGCTGCTGGCGCGGGCACTCACCACCATCGCCCATTCGCAGGTCTCGTACTCGACCAGCCCCGACATGCTGGATGCCGACGGCAGCGGCTGGGACAGCGGCGCCAACCAGAGCCTCCTCTTCCAGACGATGTCGGGCGGCCCCGCCAACATCGCGCTCGATCTCGGCTCGGACACCGTGTCCTTCACCAGCGGCGCCAGCGCCACCTACGCCTGGACAATGCAGCTGGCGCAGCAGTCGATGCAGGCCGACTTCGACCCCAACCTCGTGCGCCTGTTCGACAAGTTCGGTCAGGGCGCAATGACGCAGGCCTTCGTGTCGACGGGAGAGAGCATCGGCGTCGCCATCAACGGCATCTCGGCCGATGCCATCCAGGGTGCGCTCAGCAGCCCGTACGGCTTCGCCGACTTCGTGACCGACACCGGCGTCGTCCGGGTTGCCCGGGCGGTCGCGGTGGCCGAGACGGTGAACGCCCTGGACGACCAGACGGCGATCGTGCGGGTCCGCCAGAACGGCCAGGACAGCCTGTCGGTCAGCTTCTATCGCGTCGACGACCTGTCAGGTTCGATCAACGGCCTGCAGGCCGGCCAGGCCGGCTACGCGCAGGCCGCCCAGGCGCGGGCCTATGAGCTGGCGAGCGGCGGTACCGTGCTCAACGGGCCGGGCTACGGCAACTTCGGCCAGGCCACGCTGACCGACGTGGACTCCGGCGACCTCATTGCCATGAAGCTGATCAACAACAGCAGCGGCAATACCTTCTGGGCCTTCTCCTCGGGCAACGAGGGAGGGTCGGTCGGCCATCTCTGGAGCTACGGGTTGAACACCTGGGGCTGGGAAGACACGCTGAACGGCGGCGATCGCGACTTCAACGACCTGATCGTGCAGTACGACTTCACCAGCGGCTACGGCAGCAACATGCTGGCGTAATCATGACCCCGTCGCCCTCGCAAGGTGAGGGCACTTCCCCTTTGCGGAGTCCGCAAAGGGGAAGAAGCTGATCCCGCCTCAGTTGATCCCGCCGCAGCGGTTGGCGCGCTGGCGGGCCTGGACGTCGAGCCAGTCGAGCCCGCCCACCGTGCCGACGCGGATCCAGTCGACCTGGATCGTGCCGTCCGGCACGCGCTTCACGACATAGCGCGACTCCGCCTGCGGGGCGCTCTGCGGCACGTACAGGACCGTCGTGGTGCCAGGCGCCGAACCCGGCTCGATGTTCACGATGAAGCCGCTGGCCGCCGGGGCGGCGAGGCATGTCACCATCGAATCGTAAGGAACGGTGTAGACGCTGGACCAGGCCGGCACCGGCTTCGGCGGCGTAAGGGGCTGGTTGGCCATCTTGTCCACGTCCGAACACGCTGCGGCGGCGAGCGAAAGAAGAGCGGGAACCATCACGTGCTTGAACATCACTCACCTCCGGGAACGATCTTATTCTACTCGCCTTGGCCGAGGAGTGAACCGGCCCGGCGCGAGGAGCGGAAGAACCACTGGAACACCTGGAAGCCGATCACCAGGTAGACAGCCGACAGGCCGAAGGCGATCGCCAGCATGTCCCAGTGGACGGTCTTTTCGGCCATGATGGCCCGCATTCCCTCGAAGATGTAGGCGGGCGGCAGTCCCCAGGCGATGACCTTCAGCCAGTGCGGCAGCACCGAGATGGGATAATAGACCCCGCTCACCGGCATCAGCACGAAGACGGCGGCCCAGGCGAAGCTCTCGGCGCTCTGCCCCACCCGCATCACCAGCCCCGACATGGCCAGTCCGATCGACCAGGAGAACATCTGCAAGATCACGAAGAAGGCGAGCAGCGGCAGGCCGAGCGTGTAGATCGAGTAGCCGAAGAACGCCCAGGCCAGCAGCGAGACCGGGATCATGCCCAGCAGGGTGCGCAAGAGTGCGGCGATGATGATTCCGGTCGCCAGCTCCCAGGAGCGGATCGGGCTCACGAACAGATGGCCGAGGTTGCGTGACCAGATCTCCTCCAGGAAGGCGATCGACAGAGAGAGGTTGCCGCGGACCACGACCTCCCACAGCAGCAGCCCGGACAGCAGCACGCCCGCCGCCTGCGCCACGAACGAGGCCTGCGGCAGCAGGTACTGGGTCATGAAGCCCCACATCACCATCTGCACGGCCGGCCAGTAGATCGAATCGACCAGGCGCATCACCGAGCTGCGCCAGAGATAGATGTGGCGCAGCACCAGGGCGTAGATGCGCTGGATGGAGCCGCTCATGGCGCGTCCCCTTCCCGCTTCAGCGCGTCGAGCCCGCGACCGCGGCCGCGCGCCATGTCGAGGAACACCTCCTCCATGTCCTCGCGGCCGAATCGCTCGAGCAGCTCGCGCGGGCTGCCGCGCTCGAAGACCCTGCCGGCCTGCAACAGGATCACGTCGTCGCACAGCCGCTCGACCTCGGCCATGTTGTGCGAGGCCAGCAGGATCGTGGCGTTGGTCTCGTGCTGGTAGGCCTCGAGATAGCCGCGCACCCAGTCGGCGGTGTCGGGATCGAGCGATGCCGTCGGCTCGTCCAGCAGCAGCACGTCGGGCTTGTTGATCAGCGCCTTGGCGAGCGCCACGCGCGTCTTCTGGCCGGCCGACAGCTTGCCCGCCTGGCGGTCGAGAAAGGCCGAGACCTGCATGTGCTCGGCGATCTCCTCGATGCGATGACGCAGGCCCTTCACGCCGTAGAGCCGGCCGTAGAACTGAAGGTTCTGGCGCACGGTCAGGCGGTGCGGCAGGTCGACATAGGGCGAAGAGAAATTCATGCGGGGCAGCGCCGCATAGCGCCGCCGCAGCATGTCGACGCCGAGGATCTCGATGCTGCCCGCCGTCGGCTCGAGCAGGCCCAGCAGCATGGCGATGGTCGTGGTCTTGCCCGCGCCATTCCCACCCAGCAGTCCCAGCACCGCGCCGCGCGGCGCCGAGAAGCTCAGATCGTCGACGGCGACGATCTCTCCATACACCTTGCGCAGGTGCCGGACGGCGATGGAGGGAGGTACGGACATTCCGGCATCACAACGCCTTGACCGCCGCTTCGATGCGATCGAGGCCCTTGCTGAGTCGCTCCGCGCTGGACGCGAAGCACAGGCGGACATTGCCCTGCCCGCCCGGCCCGAACGCCTCGCCGGGCGCGAGGCCCACCTTGTACTGCTTCGCCATCGTCTTGCAGAAGGCCAAGGTGTCGTCGACGCCCTCGACCGAGAAGAAGGCGTAGAAGGCCGCATCCGGCCGCGCGATCTTCACCTTCGGCAGCGCCGAAAGCCGCTGGAACACCAGTTCGCCGCCGGAGCGGCAGCGCTCGACCATCTGATGGACGAAGTCGTCACCCTTCTCCAAAGCGGCAACCGCGCCCTTCTGCAGGAAGGCCGGCACGCCCGATGTGTTGATCTGCACCAGCTTGGCGAACTGGTCGCCCAGTGCCGCCGGATGGGTGAGCCAGCCCAGGCGCCAGCCGGTCATGGCCCAGGGCTTGGAGAAGCTGTTGAGCACGATCACCGGATCGTCGGGACCGGCCAGTTCGAGGAAGGACGGCGCCACCTGCCGGCCATCGGGCCGCTTGGTGTAGATCAGGCGGGCATAGACCTCGTCGGCCATGATCCAGACGCCGCGCTTGCGGGCGAAGTCCAGCAGGGCCGCCTGCTCTTCGGATGTCATGGTCCAGCCCGTGGGATTGCCTGGCGAGTTCACGAAGATCGCGCGCGTGCGGCTATCGACGGCGTCAAACACCTTCTGAAGGTCGAGCTTCCAGCCGCCGGTCGGCGTGCGGTCGAGCGCGACGTATTTCGGCATGCCGCCCACCAGCTTCGTCGCCGAGGTGATGTTCGGCCAGATCGGCGAGACGATCACGATATTGTCGCCGGGATCGAGCAGCAGCTGGCAGGTCAGCAGGATGGCCTGCATGCCGCCGGTCGTCACCGTAAGGCGCTCGACCGGGCACTTGATGCGATAGAGACGCTCCGTGTACGTCGAGAGAGCGCTGCGCAGCTCCGGAATGCCGCGCTGCCACGTATAGAATGTGTCGCCGGCCTGCAGGCCCTTGGCCGCCGCGTCGCGCACGAAGTCGGGCGTAACGAGATCGCTCTCGCCGAACCACAGCGGTACGACGTCGGGGTCGCCGAACACCGTCATTGCCACTTCGGAAATGGGGGTTTCCGGCATACCGGCAGTGGCGCCGCTCAGCGAGGCCACATGGCCCGGCGCGACAAATCTGTTGTGATCTTGCATCCTTCGGACGTACCGCATCGTTCGGAATTGCGCCAGCCGTCCGCCTGCCCGACAATTGTTGGCGGTGAGGCCCAGCCAGACTAATCGCACACGGAGAAGGCCATGAAGTATGCCGCATGCCTGCTTTCGACTGCCGTCCTGCTCACCGGCTGCGTGCACGGTGACAATGTCGAGCGCCTTCAGGCAGGCATGGACCGGGAACAGGTTCGCGCGCTGATGGGGCCACCGAAGGGCTCGACCCATTCACCGGGCAAGGATTGCGCCTACTACACGGTTCTCAGGGACTTCTGGAGCCGCACGCCGTGGTCGATGTCGGACCGCTACTACGTCTGCTTCACCGACGGGAAGGTCGACACCTACGGCAAGGCGACCCAGTCGGCTGAGATGACAGTTCGATAGACCGGCGTTACGGTATCGCAGGGAGAGACAATGCATTCACATCAGGACGACGGGCAGATCGCGCAGTGGCTTTCCGAGCGCCAGGACAGCCTCTACGCCGACGGCCGCCGCTGCGACGAGATCCAGTACCTGCAGTGCAAGCTGATCCTGAAGCCCGATCGCTTCACCTCGGCGCATGTCTTCAAGGAGTTCGCGGCCCTGGTCCAGAAGGCCGCCGCGACCACCGGCGTCGGCTACCAGCACACGCCCAAGTCCCAGCAGCGGCCCGAGGTACGCGAGGTCCTGTTCCTCGATACCGGGGGCTACCATCTCTACAACAACAACTTCATCGTGCGTCGGCGCATCGCCTACGAAGACGGCTTCGCGATCGGCGATCCCGAGATCGTCTTCAAGTACCGCAGCGACAGCATGGCGAAGGCCCAGGCCCTCGACGTGCGGCCGCGCATCGACGGCAAGTACAAGATCAAGTTCAAGCTCGAGGTCATGCCGCTCAAGGAGAAGATCGGCGGGCTGCGGCGCCTGCTGTCGCACAATGTCGAGTTTGGGCTCAGCCAGGCCCCCCAGGCCGCGCGCATCGTGATGTCGTCGCTCGGCAACATGTCCTTGCCCGAGCTGACCCAGATCTTCCCCGTCCTCTCCTCGGTCAACTGCGATGGCCCCAACGACGTCTCGCTGGTCAACCAGACGATCGTCGAGGAGTTGCTGCAGGATATCTGCTACCTCGACTTCGGCGGCCATCACACGGCGGCGACGGCCAATCTTGGCCTGTGGCGCGCGCGTGGCGACCACCACGCCTTCGTCGGCGAATTCGCCTTCCAGCTGCGCTTCGACGGACCCGAGGGAATCAGCCACAAGGCGCTGAACCACTGCGAGCGCTTCTTCCTGGAGCTCCAGCAGGTCGCCGGCGACTGGCTGGCGCTCACAACGACCAAGACCGGCGCCGTCTACCGCCTGAAGGGCAACCCGCCGCAAGCCCACGAATGAGCGTCGCAGAAGCCCCCTCGCCGCCGCCGCCACCGCCGCCGTCGCTCGGAAAGCTTTTCTGGGTCTTCCTCGTCATGGGCGCGACCAGCCTGGGCGGCGGCGTGGTTGCCTACCTGCGCACCGGCCTCGTCGTGCGCCAGCGCTGGCTCGACGATCTGAGCTTCGTCGAGCTGCTCTCGATCAGCCAGACCCTGCCCGGCCTCAACGCCACCAACATGTCGATCCTGGTGGGTGACCGCCTGCGGGGCGGCATGGGCGCCCTCGTCGCCACACTGGGCATGTGCATTCCCGGCGCCAGCCTCATGATCGCCGCCGGCTTCCTCTACGGCGCCGGTGGAGACGGTCCCTGGTCGAAAGCCTTCCTGCATGGGATCGCCGCCGGCGCCGTGGGCCTGATCGTCGTCGTCCTGGTGCAGCTCGGCGCCAAGACGCTGAAAACGCCTGCCGACTACGTGTTCGTGGCGGCCACCGCCGCGGCCGTCGCCTTCTTCAAGGTCCCGGTCCCCTATGCGCTGATCGTGGCCGGCATCGTCGCCATCTGGTGGCACCGGCCGCGCGACAAGGACGTCCCGTGAAGCAGCTCTGGGACCTCGCCGGCGTCTTCGCCTACCTGTCGCTTCTCACCGTGGGCGGCGGCATGGCTGCCTTCCCGGAGATGAAGACCCTAACGGTCGACACCTATCACTGGCTGACCTTTCCCGAGCTGCTGCATTTCTACAGCCTGGGCCAGCTCGCCCCCGGCCCGAATATGATGATGGTGGCATCGATCGGCGCGGTCGTCGGGCATATCCCGGGCGCCCTGGTGGCTCTCGTCGCCTTCTTCCTGCCGACGGGCCTGCTGACCTTCTTCGTCGGCCGCTTGTGGACCCACCTTGCGACCTGGCGCTGGCGGCCGTCGATCCAGACCGGGCTCGGCTCGGTGGCGGTGGGCCTCGTGCTGGCCGGCGCGATCATCATGGGGCGCGGCGCGATCACCGAGGTCTTCTTCGGCATCATCGCGCTGGTGGTCTTCCTGCTGCTGTGGCGGACCAAGATCAATCCCGCCTATCCGATCATAGCTTCGGGCCTGATCGGCATGGCGCTGCACTACTTCAACATCGCCTAGTTCGGGAGGGGCCTAGTTCGGGAGGGGCCTAGTTCGGCAGGGTCGCGGTCTCGGTCGTGTATTCCGGTTCAGGGTCGCAGCTGGCCCGCGAGACGCCGATCG
>JAESFU010000325.1_pt1 | contig 35999 bp, 37 predicted proteins | sample 9269461 | NCBI WGS metagenome assembly JAESFU01 (sample SAMN14502556, study PRJNA617107) | algae metagenome | isolation source: Stenomitos rutilans HA7619-LM2 and co-occurring heterotrophs from cave walls | place: USA: Waikapalae cave, Hawaii | collected 2009-07-28
AAGAGGATGCGATCGGGGCACGCGAGCATCCGCGCATCATCGCCTCCTATGGCGGCGTCTATGCCGATCGGCAGGCCGAGATCATGATCGCGCGGATCGTCGGCCGCATCCTAGCCGCCGCCGACCAGCCGAACCAGAAATTCACCGTCACCATTCTCGACACGCCCGAGGTCAACGCCTTCGCGCTGCCGGGCGGCTATGTCTACGTGACGCGCGGCATCCTGGCGCTTGCTTCCGATACATCCGAGCTCGCGGCCGTCTTGGCGCACGAGATCGCGCACGTGACGCTGAAGCATGCCCGCGCGCGCACCAACCGGGCGCGCACCAGCGAAATCGTCGACAAGGTGGTGTCAGGCGTGTTCGGCGCCGACACGGCGACCGACCAGAGCTCGAACCGGCAGAAGATGTCGTTGGCCGCGTTCAGCCAGCAGCAGGAACTGGCGGCCGACAAGGAAGGCATCCGCACGGCCGGGCAGGCGGGTTACGATCCGCATGCGGCGGCGCGGTTCCTGGGCGCCATGGGCCGGTTTGCGCATTTTTCGGCGGGCGACGCGGCGCAGGACGACGATTTTCTCTCCTCGCACCCCTCGACCCCGGATCGCATCCAGAAGGCGATCGAGACGGCGCGTGCCGTGTTCGGCGCCCCGGGCCTGGGCGAAACCGATCGCGCCGGCTACATGGCGGCGATCGAGGGGCTGGCCTTCGGCGACAGTCCGGCGCAGGGCGCGGTGGTCGGGCGGCGTTACGTCAACCCAGCGCTGAAGTTCACCTTCGAGGTGCCGCAGAACTACACGCTGCAGATCTCGAAGGGCGCGGTGGTCGGCGTTGCCGGGGATGGCGAGGCGGTTCGCTTCGACAGTGCGGAAGTGCCGGCGACGATGTCGCTCGAGGATTATCTCAAGTCGGGCTGGATCGCGGGCCTCCAGCCGCAGACGGTGAAGCGCGAGAGCGCCAACGGCTACGAGATGGCGACCGGCGTTGCCATCACCGAACAGTGGAATTTCCGCGTTGCCGTGGTCCGGCACCAGGGGCGCGTCTATCGCTTTATCTTTGCCGCCAAGTTCGCCGGCGATGCGTTCGCGGCCGCCGCGGACCAGACGCTGAAGAGTTTTCGCGCGGCGACGGAGCGCGATCTGTCGGGCGTTCGCAAGCTGGTGATCCGGACGGTGACTGCCGGGCCGGTCGACACCGCAGACTCGCTGGCACGCCGCATGGCCGGCCTCAGCCGGGGGACGGACCTCTTCTACATCCTCAACAACCTGTACCCCGGCGATACCCTGGTCACCGGGCAGAAGTACAAGGTCGTCGCGGTCGAGTAGGACCTAGCGCCCTAGCGTCTGGCGGTAAGCGGGGAGGATGTAGTCGCGGGTCAATGGCGCCATGTCGGCGGTGCTGGCCCATGGATCGATCCAGCGCAGATCCTCGATCTCGGCCTGTGCGGCCGGCGGTTGCTCGGTTTCGATCACGTAGGTTTCGGCGATCACTCTCGCGTCTGCCTCGTTGGCTGCGATGGCCTCGAAGCGGCCGAGATAGCGCGGTGCAGCGGAGGGGTCGGCAAAGCCGATCTCCTCCTCGAGTTCGCGCAGGAGCGCCCCGATCGGCGTCTCGCCGGGTTCGAGCTTGCCGCCGGGTTGCATGAAGACGGTCGAGCCGCGCTTGCGGACGAGCAGCAGCTTGCCGTCGGTGCGGACGATCACGGCAGCGGCGATGTGGATCTCGCGGGGCATGTCCGCTTGTGGCGCGATTCCGGCGTGCCCGAAAAGACAAAGGCCGCCATTGCTGCCGGCCTTTGCTGCATTCTGTCGTTCGAGTACTGCTTACGCGGCTTCCTCGGCGTCCGTGGCGTCGGCCTTGGGGCCGCGGCGCGGGGACTTCTGCAGGTTCTTCTCGATCAGCTGCACGGCCTCTGTGAGGGTGAGCTTGTTGACCGCCGCCACTTCGCGGCTCATGCGATCCATGGCCTGCTCGAAGAGCTGACGCTCGGAGTAGGACTGCTCCGGCTGGTCGTCCGAGCGATAGAGATCGCGCACGACTTCGGAGATGGCGATGAGGTCGCCCGAGTTGATCTTGGCTTCATATTCCTGGGCGCGGCGCGACCACATGGTGCGCTTGACGCGGGCTCGGCCGGTGACGGTGTCGAGAGCCTTCTTGACCTCGTCCTCCTCGGCGAGCTTGCGCATGCCGACGGACTTGATCTTGGCAACGGGGACGCGGAGGGTCAGCTTGTCCTGCTCGAACGAGATGACGAACAACTCGAGGGTGAGACCCGCGACTTCCTGCTCTTCGATCGAGGTGATGAGGCCGACGCCGTGGGCCGGGTAGACAATGTACTCGCCCGTCTTGAATCCAAGCCGCTGCTGAGGCTTCTTGGTGACCATAAAGGGATACTCCTATAAACGCCGCCGCAGGACAGCTCTTCGCGGAAGACCGTCCCTTGTTGTTGCTGTGTCGCCCGTCGAAAGGTAAGCAAGACCCCCTCACGCCAATCACCGGTCCGCGACGACCCGGCAACTCGCGCCCCATATCTGCTGGTGTCATAAAAAAAGTGCCTTGCGGCACGCTGGATGACGGGCAAGCTCCATTCGATATAGGGAGCCTAGCACAAAATTTCAGCAAAATCAAAAGTTGCGAATCGGGTGCCACCGGAATTCGTTAACCCGGTGTTCACCCTAGCCCGATGCGCCGATCATTTTGGCGCGATGACAGTCTCGCAGGCGATCAGTCGCCCTCGCCCGGGGCCTCGGAGAAGTACTTCTCGAACTTGCCTTCGACGCCGTCCCACTCCTTGGCATCGGCCGGAGCGTCACGCTTCTCGGTGATATTTGGCCAGGCCGACGCGTATTTGGAGTTGATCTCCAGCCACTTATCCAGCCCGCTCTCGGTATCGGGCTTGATTGCCTCGGCCGGGCATTCAGGCTCGCATACGCCGCAGTCGATACACTCGTCCGGGTGGATGACGAGCATGTTCTCGCCTTCATAGAAGCAGTCGACGGGGCAAACCTCGACGCAGTCCATGTACTTGCACTTAATGCAGTTGTCCGTGACGATGTAAGTCATATTCGCGAGCGTTCCTGCTCAGGATTGGTCGGGCCGCTGGGTCTTAGCCATCACCCGCGGGAGGCGCGGGAGCGTCCGGCCGTGCTAGCCCTTTTCGCCAGCAATCGCAAGGGATACGCCGGGCAGGCTTAATCGGCCTTTCGGCTGGACACCTAGTCCTATTCGTCACCGTCATCGAACTGCAGGCGATCGATGTCGCGGCGGTCCTTCTTGGTGGGGCGACCGGCGCCGGGGTCGCGCGCTGCATGCGGGTCGGGCTCGGTGCGCGGCACGGGCGGCGGGGAGAGGTCCTCGTAGAGCCCGGCGGCTTCGGTGGCAGGGCCGCGGCGCTCGCCGGCATCGAGGATGCGCCAGACGAGCAGGCGGTTGGGCAGGGTCATGGTCAGCACGTCGCCGGGGCCTACCTTGTGGTCGGTGCGGTCGGTGCGCTCGGAGTTGATGCGGATGGCGCCCGTCTCGATCAGCTTCTGCGCCAGGGTGCGGGATTTCACGGCCCGCGAGAAGAACAGCCACTTGTCGAGCCGCTGCTTGTCCAAACGCCGGTCACTCCTGCCAAAGCCGGCCGCGAGGGATGTCGCGGCCGGGCAAGTCTATATCCGGCAAGGGCTTACTGGCTAGGTGGCGGGCCGGGCGGCTGGCCGTTCATGCCACCGGGAGGGGCGGCCATGGCTGCGCTGCGCTCGGCGGTGAAATCGACCGGGATGGTCAGCGTGCCGGCATAACCGGATTGCGGCGTGCCGGTGAGGGCGAGCGTCTGCTGGGCGATCTCGGCTTCGGTGTTGTCGGCGAACACGTTGTCCGAAGCGATGGTGATGCGGCCGAGGTTCTGCGTGCCGTTGGTGTAGCGGGCGTCGGCGGCATAGACGGCGGCGCTTTCGGCTTCGGGCATGGCGATCTGGGCGGTGAGCACCGAGGCTTCGCCGCTGACGGCGGCCTCCACCGAAGTGAACACCTCGAAATGGATGTGCGGCCAGCGCCCGTCATAGCAGCCGGGGAAGATGGTGGTGAAGCGCACCTTGCCGTCCGCATCCGAGACGCCGACGCCGCGCAGGTAGTTGCGGTCGGTGGTGTCGTAGAGCGAGTAGAGCCCGGTGGTGTCGCAGTGCCACACGTAGATGGCGTGATTGGCGAGCGGGGTGCAGCCGTCGGCATCGACGAGGGTGAGTTCGAGATCGAGATCAAGGCCATCGGCGACCGGCGTCAGGCCGCCGAACGAAGTGCGGAGATCCTCGCGAATTACGCCTTCCTGTGTCAGCGCATTGACGACCTGGCCGGCCTTCACGTTGCTGCCGTCCGCGGGGTAGGGACCGGCGGTTTCCCAGGGCAGGGCCACGCAATCGAGCGCCAGCGCCGGGGCGCCGGACAGCGACACGAGGCCGATACCACCCATCAGCGCCAACAGCTTCCGGCGGCCTAGGAGCCTAGGCAGATCGTGCGCGAAGCCTTCGTCGTGGTGGTCGTGGTCGTCGTGCTGCATCGGTCCGTTCCTTGCTGTTGCTGGGTACAGGACGTGGGATAGCCGGCGTCGCCTTTCCGCAGGCTGACGAGCAGATGAAGGCTGCGCAATGTGGGTGTATTTACGGCAAGGTGACGGGAGTCGCCGTCGTTCGCCCGCTACTAAGCTGTCGCCCCTGCGAAGGCAGGGATCCACTTCTCAGACTGCGCCAGCGTCACGATGGATCCCTGCCTTCGCAGGGATGACAACCGAGTGTGAGGCAGGCTTTGCGGTAATCGACTTACTTCGACTTCGGGTCCCTGAGCGCGGCGAGGGCGGCCCAGGGCGAGTTGGGGTCGAGGGGAGCGGGCTTGCGATCCTCGCGGGGGCGATGCTCTTTCCAGTCCTCGCGCGGCTTGTCGAAGCGCTTGCCACCACCTGGCTTGCCGCCGCGGTTCTCGAACGGCTTGCCACCGTCGCGACGGTCGCCTTCTGGGCGAGGCGGGCGCTTACCCTTGTTGTCGCCATCGCGATCGGGGCGGCGGAAGTTGCGCTGCGGACGCTCGCCGGCTTCGGCGGGCTGGCCATCGGCAGCCTGCTGGGGGGCGCCGCGGCGGTTGTTGTTGTGACGCGGATTGTCCGGGCGTCGGCCGGCCGGGAACCAGACTTCGTCGAACTCGGGTTCGGCCGGGGCAGCGGGTGCAACCGGTTCAGCCGGCACGGCAGCAACTTCGGCGATCACCTCTGCCACGGACTCGACCGGGGGAGCGGGCGCGCCGAGGTCTTCGGTGGCGACTTCAACGTCCTGCACTTCCTCGGCGGCCGCGACGGGCGCTCCCTCGACCGCGACTTCGGCAGCGAGATCGACCGCGACTTCAGTGGCAGCAGCTTCCGCGGTTTCCACAACCGGGGCAGCTACCTTGGGGGTGCGGCGAACGCGATAGCCGAGCGAATTGAGGATGGAGGCAAAGTCCTCGCCCGCAGTGCCGAGCAGCGAGGTCATCTCGACGGTGACGCGGAAGCCATTGCCTTCGGCAGCGCCGGCCGGCAGCTCGCCCTGGTGGGTCACCGGGTTAAGCGCGATCAGAGGGCGGATGATGTCGGCAAGGCGCTCGAGGATATCGACGCGGACAGCACGGCGGCCCGCAACCTTGAAGCCCGACAGCTCATAGAGCTTGGTGTTCACTTCGGGGTCGATCAGGAAGCTGGTGCGTCCCGAAAGCACGATCTGCGGCAGGTCCGAAACGCCAGGCTGGCGCACGCCGCCATGCTTCAGCGCATAGAGGATCAGCGCCAGTTCGCGGGGGGCGGGCTTGAGGCTGGCCGGCACGTAGATGTGGTAGGCGCCGAACTTGACGCCGAGCTTCCTGAGCTTGCCACGCACGTCCTGGTCGAGGCCCTTCACCTCCTCGGCCACTGCGTTGCGCGGGATGACGCCGAGGTTCTCGTAGAGCCGGTAGGCGAGGCCGCGGGCCGTGCCTTCGAGGTCGGCCGGGGCTTCGAGCGCCAGCACGGTTTCGAGCTGGGTGTTGATCAGGTGGCGGAGCCAGAGGTTCAGCCGATCCTGCACCTTCTCGAGGTCGGGGCCGGTGAGGCTCTCGTCGGAGAGAACTATCAGGCGGGGCGTGAAGAGCTGTTCGCCCTCGGCGAGATTGGCGATCACCTGGCCGCGCCAGCGGACATAGCCGTCGGTCGCGAGCACGAATTCCTCGTTGGGCGCACCGGCGACGCGTTCGGCGCGTTTGGCGATTTCCGGGGCAACGACCTGCGCGGCAGCGGCGGCTACACCCTTGGCATCGCCGCCTTCGGAGCGGGCGAGCGTAAAGCGGAAGCCTTCGATGGAGCCGATCAGGTGGCCCTCGAGGCTCACTTCGCCGAGGTCGTTAATTTCAGGCGATACCATATGCTTGTCTCTCAGATGGCGCATGAGCACCGACGTCCGACGGTCGACGAAACGCTGGGTGAGACGCTCGTGCAGGGCGTCGCTCAGCCGATCTTCGATGTCGCGGGTCTTTTCGCGCCAATATGCGGGGTCTTCAAGCCAGTTCTTGCGATTGGCGACGAAGGTCCAAGTACGGATCTGCTTGATCCGGTTGCTGAGGGTGTCGATGTCGCCTGTGACATTGTCGCAGAACCGTACCTGCTCGGCAATCCAGTCGGCCTCGACATGGCCGTGCTTGCGCAGGTCGACATAGATGCGGGTGATGATCTCGCCATGCTGGGCCGGCGAGATGTCGCGATAGTCGGGCAGGCCGCAGACTTCCCAGAGGAGGCGCACCGCATCCTCGCCTTTCGCCAGCCCACCGGCCTCGTTGCGGGCGGTGAATTCGAGCGCGTGCTGGTCGGTGGCGACAGGCACGCGGGTCAGGGCGCGGACGGGCGGGGTGCGGTCGAGGCTCGCGTACAAGGCATCGATCGAGGCGAAGTCGAGCTCGTGGTTGCGCCACTGGATGACGCGGACCGGCTCGAAATCGTGGGTTTCGAGCTGCTTGATCAGCTCTTCCTCGAACTCGGCGGCATTGCCGGTAACCCCGAACGTGCCGTTATGCATGTGGCGGCCAGCGCGACCGGCGATCTGGCCGAACTCGGCCGGCGTAAGCGGTCGGGTCTGGTGGCCATCGAACTTGTGGTCGTCGGCGAAGGCGACGTGGTGGACGTCGAGGTTGAGGCCCATGCCGATGGCATCGGTGGCGACGAGGAAATCGACATCGCCGTTCTGGTACATGTCGACCTGGGCATTGCGGGTGCGGGGCGACAGCGCCCCCATCACCACGGCGGCGCCGCCGCGTTCGCGCCTGATCAGCTCGGCAATGGCGTAGACCTGGCTCGCCGAGAAGGCGACGATGGCCGAGCGCTTGGGCTGGCGGCTGATCTTCTTGCTCCCGGAATAGAGCAGCTCGGAAAAGCGCGGGCGGTGGATGATCTCGGCCTGCGGCAAGAGGTTCCGGATCAGTGGCGTCATCGTCGCCGAGCCGAGCAGCAGCGTCTCGCTGATGCCGCGGGCGTGGAGGATGCGGTTGGTGAAGACGTGGCCGCGATCGAAGTCGGTCGCGACCTGGATCTCGTCGACGGCGACGCATTCGACCGGCACGTCGAGCGGCATGGCCTCCACCGTGCAGACCCAGTAGCGCGGCTTGGGCGGCACGATCCGCTCTTCGCCGGTGACCAGCGCGACGTGCTGGGCGCCGATGCGGTCGACGACCTTGTGGTAGACCTCGCGCGCCAGCAAACGCAGCGGCAGGCCGATCATGCCGGTGCGATGCGAGAGCATCCGTTCGATGGCGAAGAAGGTCTTGCCGGTATTGGTCGGCCCAAGGATCGCCTTGAGCGAAGAGGCGGATGGGGGAGTCATCACGACCTATTTAGGCGTTCGGGCGGCAAGAAACGAGTGTCTCATTGCGCGACGAAAGAGGGGCTGTGCGGACCGGTGCCGTTAACCATTGGCACGAAGCGGGAACAAACCGGAAAGGAATCGGTTGCGACTCGGGAGTCCGTGTTTGTTCCCCACTGCATCTGGTGGGGCGTAAGCTGATTCTGGCCATAGCCGATGACGGGCAAGCGAAATCGGCGGGCGGAACGGCGGAAAGCCGTTCAGGGAAGTTGCCAAACTATTGATTTTGGCTGATTTTCGGCTCGAATCGGCAAGGTGTGAACGAGAGGTAAATCGGGCCACCGTGCAGATTCTTTTGGGCTTCACCGATGGGGCTCGGCGCAAGGCCGGTCTCACCCCTGCCGGTTGGCAAAAAAGCCGTTGACCGTCCCAATCTGGCACGCGGTTTCTGGTAGGGCTTCGTCAACCATGATTTTCGCCGCCCGGCCGGAGCGCCCCACCTGGAGGCGCATCGGCGCGAGGGGCCGCGGGTCTGTTGCCGGCGGCCCGGGGTGGCGTCAGTTGAAGCGCTGGGCTCAGCACTCGGCGACGAGAGGGGCCCAGTTGCTGGCGAGCTTGCTCTCGACCGCGACGACCCGGTACTCGGCGTCGATCGGGTTGGTCACCATCAGGTTCTGGGTGTAGCTGCCCATGACGATGCCATTGGCGCCCTTGACGGTGGTGACCGAGTAGGGGCCGGCGACGTTGCCGCCCTTCTTGACCAGCAGGATATCGATGGTGCCGGGCTTGTTGGTCTGTACCCAGGCGGTGAGCTTGCCCGGGCCGGGGCAGACATTGTTGACCGGCGAAATGATGCCGAGCTGGATCTGGGTGGGTTTCAGCGGGCCGGAACCGCCGGCCTTCAGATCGAACGCGGCGGCCGAGCCGATCAGGGTAGCGGTGGCGAGCGCGGCGAGTGCGATGGTGCGAAGCATGTATTCCTCCTTGGCGTGAGCCATTGGGCGGAAGATGCCGTCTTGCGCTTGAATGCGTTCTGAGGCCGGGATTTAGCCGGCGTTCATTCCTCGAGGTCGGTCAGGACCACCGAAAGATCGCCCGCCTCGGTGGTGACGAGGGCGCGGTAGGGGATGAAATAGCCCGGCTGTTTCAGCGGCGCGAACCACACCAGCATGCGCTCGTTCTTTTCGAGGTAGGAGGTGATCTCGGAGGTCGTGTAGTGGCCCGAGATCGGAGTGTAGTGCATGGAGCAGAGGACGAGCGGGCCCTGGTAGCCGGTGCGCTTGGATGTCGCCGTGTCGTTCTTGACGTATTTGAGCGAGAGGTTGAAGCGCTCGACGCCGGTGAAGATCGGCATCTGCTTCTTGCACAGGGCCGCATCAAGCCCGGCGCTGCGCAATACAAACGGCGCCATCATGTCGGTGGACCTGGTCAGGTCCTTCCGTTCGATCGGCACGCGATCGATGGTGTTGATGATGGGCGGGGTGACCTTGAAGGTATCGACCGTGCCATTGGCGTAGGTGACGACCGAGTTGAACTCCTCGCCCTGGGCGCGGGTCACGAGGTCGAACTTCTGCGCCGTGAGGCCGGACGGGTTCGACATGCCGGAGGAGGTGGCGCGGGCCGAGCCGCTGGCGACGAACTGGGCGAGCCCGGCAATGCGGGCATCGAGCTGCAGCGTGTACTGGCTGCCGGTATCGCTGAAGAGGATCGAGACGACGGCGATCTGCGTGCCGCCCATGGTGACGGTATACTCGGCGCGGCTGCGGGTTTCGTCGGCCATTGCGGCGGGCGTGCCGAGGGCGAGGCCAAGGGCAGCAAGGCTCAGGACACGGCGGAAACCGGCACGCAGCAACTACCCCTCCGGCCGTTCCGGCACGAATCAGCGACGGGCCCAAATTGCCGGGCGGGTGCCGGGCTGGCAAGGCACGAAAGCTTGACGGATGGGGCGTCCTTCTCTATGGAGCGCGCACAATCAAGAACAGACTAAGCCCGTTGCGATGGGATCGTCCCGCGCCGAGGGTAACTTTGACAGGATCTAACACATGGCTCGTCGCTGTGAACTGACCGGCAAGGGCGTTATGACCGGTAATACCGTGAGCCACGCGCTCAACCGGACCCGTCGCCGCTTCCTCCCCAACCTCATCAACGTTTCGCTGCTCTCCGATGCGCTCGGCCGTACGGTCAAGCTGCGCATCTCGGCCAACGCGCTGCGTTCGGTCGAGCACCGCGGTGGTCTCGACGCATTCCTCGTCAAGGCGTCCGAGGACGAGCTGAGCGATCGCGCGATCCTGCTCCGCAAGGAAATCCGCGCCGCGCTCGCTTCGGCGTAAGCATCGGCCGATACCAGTTTTGAACCGCGCGTCCGATGGGCGCGCGGTTTGTCTTTGGGGCTCCGCGCCTCCACCCCACCGGCGTCATCCCCGCGAAAGCGGGGACCTCCGTTTCTGCCGCAAACAGAGATTCCCGCTTTCGCGGGAATGACATCGCGACTAGAACGGCCGTCTGGGTGGGTTCCTGCCCTTAATCGCCGCCCCGGTCTGATGCCGGTCAGCGGCCTACATAGAGGTCCGAGTCATGCTCGCTCGCTTCGTTGCGGCTATTGTCGCCATGGTCGTGGTCGTCACCGCGTCCAATATTCTCGTGCTTTACCCGGTCGATGCGCAGCTCGGCCCGATCAACCTGAAGGACCTCCTCACCTGGGGTGCCTTCACCTATCCGTTCGCCTTCCTCGTCACCGATCTCACCAACCGCTATGACGGCGCGACGCGCGCCCGGCAGGTGGTGGTGGTCGGGTTTCTCGCGGCGGTGGCGCTGTCGTTCTACCTGAGCTTCAACCCGCTGCCGTGGAATGCCGGCGGGGCTGCGGCGACGACGGCGCGTATCGCGACTGCGTCGGTCACGGCTTTCCTCATCGGCCAGCTGCTCGATATTTCGGTATTCTCGCGGCTGCGTGCGAGCCGGAGCTGGTTCCTGCCGCCGCTGGTCGGCTCGCTGCTGGGCTCGCTGCTCGATACGGCGATATTTTTCACCATCGCCTTCGCGCCGACCTTCGGCTTCGTCGACGGCATCTATGGCAGCACAGACAACTCGCTGGGCTTTGGTGCGCCGTTCCTCAGCATCGGTCCGGAAGCGCCGCTATGGCTGTCGCTGGCGGCCGGCGATTTCCTGGTGAAGTTCCTCGCCGCGCTGCTGCTGCTCGCACCCTATCGGGCGCTGATGGGCAAGCTGATGCCGCTGCCGCCGATCGGGGCGCGGGCCTAGCGAATGACGAGGGCGCCCAGCGGGCGCCCTTTTTCATTCGAGGCTGAACTCCAGCAGCAAGCTGCGTTCCCAGTCGTTGAAATTGTTGTCCGAGACCAGCGTGATGCGGGTCGAGCCATCGGGCGCGATGTGGGTGGCGACGGCTTCCATGTTGTCGATGTCCGGACCGGTGGTTTCGAGGAGCACCTCGCCGCTCATGTGCGTATCGGGACGCACGTCGGCGGCGGGAATGCGGACCAGCCGCATGCGGAACAGAAACAAGCCGATGCCGCGCTCGAGGACCAGCAGGTCGCCATTGGGCAGGAAAGCGCAGTCGGTGGGGTTCAGCCCCGGGCCCGAGATGTAGCTCAGCGGGCCGCGATCGTTGCGCCCGAGCAGATAGGCCGAGTGCTGGCCGTCATCGTCGATGATACCCTCGGTGAGCAGCAGGGTGGACCCGGCAATCGGCGAGGCAGTGGGGGCGACGCAGACGGCTTCGAGCGTCTCGTTGGTCCGCGTGTCGCTCAGCCAGTCGGGAATGGGCACTTCGCGGGCAGGCCCGGTGGGCTTGCCGTCGACCAGGGCGAAATCGGCGACACGGGTGAGGTTCTCGAACCCGACGCGCACCGCGGCGGGCTGGCCGTCGCGGATGATGACGCTGAGGGCTTCGGCGTCGCGGGTATAGGCGCGCGGCAGCTCGGTGCCCTTGGAATTCTGGATCGGCTCGATCTCCACCCCGATCAGGCCGACGGGCCGGACCGCCTCGTCATAGAGCAGGCGGCCGGAGATGAAGTTGCCGCGATCGGACACCATCACCAGCTGGTTGTCGGGGCCGGTGAAGCCGAGGCCGGAGAGGCCGCCGAAGGTGTCGGACTGGCTCTGCATCTCGATGCCGCCGCGCCAGACGAGGCCCTGGACGCGCTGGCCGATGCCGGACGAGGCAAAGGTCGAGATCGGCAGGGCGGTAATTGTCTGTTCCTCGGCGCTGACGCCGACAATGGCGGCGCCGAGCAGGGTGGCACCGGCGCTCAGCACCAGCAGGACGGCGGCCGCGAGGCGCGTTCCGCGCCGCGGCATCATCCGTAGCGGCTCTTGCGATAGCCGCCTGGCGCTTCTTCGTCGAACAGGGCAGCGAGCTCGTCGGTGAGCGCACCAGCCAGCTCCTCGGCATCGAGCAGGGTCACGGCGCGGCGATAGTAGCGCGTGACGTCATGGCCAATGCCGATCGCGACCAGCTGTACGGCGGAGCGCGTCTCGATCTCTTCGATCACCTGGCGCAAGTGGGCCTCGAGATAATTTCCGGCGTTCACGCTCTGGGTCGAATCGTCGACCGGCGCGCCGTCGGAAATCACCATCAGGATGCGGCGATTTTCAGTCCGCCCGAGCAGGCGCTTGTGCGCCCATTGCAGGGCCTCGCCGTCGATGTTTTCCTTCAGCAGGCCCTCGCGCATCATCAGGCCCAGGTTGCGGCGGGCGTGGCGCCACGGCTCGTCGGCAGCCTTGTAGATGATGTGGCGGATGTCGTTGACACGGCCCGGGTTGGGCGGACGGCCAGCCTCGAGCCAGGCTTCGCGGCTCTTGCCGCCCTTCCAGGCGCGGGTGGTGAAGCCGAGGATCTCGACCTTCACGCCGCAGCGCTCGAGGGTGCGCGCAAGGATATCGCCGCAGATCGCCGCGATGGTGATCGGGCGGCCGCGCATCGAGCCCGAATTGTCGAGCAGCAGGGTGACGCAGGTGTCGCGGAAATCGGTATCGCGCTCGACCTTGAAGCTCAGGGCCTGCAGCGGATCGGTGACGACGCGGGTGAGGCGCGCGGTGTCGAGCAGGCCCTCCTCGAGGTCGAATTCCCAGCTGCGGTTCTGTTGCGCCATCAGCCGGCGCTGCAGCTTGTTGGCAAGCCGGGCCACGGCGCCGGCAAGGTTTTCGAGCTGCTTGTCGAGCAGTGAGCGGAGCTGGTCCAGCTCCTCGGGCGGGCAGAGATCCTGGGCCCGGACGATCTCGTCGAACTTCTGGGTGAACACCTTGTAGGTGAAGACGTTCTGGAATTCCTTGGCATTGGCGCCAGGGGGAGGCGGGTTAGGCTGGTCCTCGCCGGATTCCGAGGTCTCGTCGTCGTCCGACGGCTCGAAATCCATGTCGGCGCCTTCGACCTCGCCTTCTTCCTCGGACTGGCCGGGGGTCTGGTCCTCGTCGGCCTCGGCGTCCTCGCTCTCGCCTTCGCCCTGCTCGGGCGTCTTCTCGTCGTTCTGGCCGCGCTCGTTCTGGTCGTCGTCGCCGTCCTCGCTGTCGTCGCTCTCGCCATCGTCGAGGTCGCTGTCGGGGACGAGCGCGAGGTCGCGCAGCAGCTGGCGCGTGGCGCGGCTGAACAGCTCCTGGTCCTCGAACTTGGTGAGGAGCGTGGTCAGCGAGTTGCCGGCCCGCTCCTCGATTTCCTTGCGCCAGAGGTCGACCAGTGCATGACCTGAGGGCGGCACCGGAATGCCGGCGACGCGCTCGCGCAGGATCAGGCCCAGAGCCTCGGCAAGCGGAGCGTCAGCCTTGTCGTTGATCTCGGCATAGTTCTGGCGAAACAGCCGGTCCTCGAGCATTTCGTGGAGGTTGTTGCCCATGCCAGGCATGCGGACGGCGCCCAGCGCCTCGACGCGCGCCTGCTCGAGCGCGTCATAGGCGGCGCGGGCTTCCGGCTCGGCGGGTGCGCGCTTGCGATGGGTGTCGGGATCGTGGCTAGCGAGGCGCATGGCCATGGCATCGCCCTGGCCGCGGGCAATGGCGATATCGCGCAGCGTGGGCAGGCGCGGCAGGTTGGCGAGGCGAGCCTTGTCGGAGGTGAGAATCGGCCGGTCGGCCGAGAAGCTGACCTCGAGCTCGCGCTTGTTGCCGATGGCGCGCACCGTCGCGCCCAGCGCCGTCTTGAACGGCTGGGTGGTGTCGGGCTTGTTCGGCTTCGAACTGTTGCGCGGCGGCAGGGCCATGGCTGATCTATCGACCGAAAGGACGGTTCGCTGGATTGTCACCCCTGCGAAGGCAGGGGTCCATTTCGCGGACCGTGCTGGCGGATGGGTGGATCCCTGCCTTCGCAGGGATGACACCCGGTGGATTTAGGCGACGACCGCGAGGTTCGCGGCCGATTCCGGCAGGTCTTCGCCGAACACGCGCTGATAGAACTCGGCAACCACGGGGCGTTCGAGTTCGTCGCACTTGTTGAGGAAGGTCAGGCGGAAGGCAAAGCCCAGGTCGCCGAAGATTTCGGCGTTCTCGGCCCAGGTGATCACGGTACGCGGGCTCATCACGGTCGACAGGTCGCCGTTAATGAAGGCCTGGCGGGTGAGATCGGCGAGACGCACCATGTTGGAGGCGGTCTTCTTGCCCTTCTCGGTCGCGGTCAGCGAGCGGTTCTTGGCGAGGATGATGCCGACTTCCTTGTCGTGCGGCAGGTAATTCAGCGTCGTCACCAGCGACCAGCGATCCATCTGGCCCTGATTGATCTGCTGGGTGCCGTGATAGAGACCCGACGTATCGCCGAGACCAATGGTGTTCGTAGTCGCAAAAAGCCGGAAGGCCGGGTGCGGGGTGATGACGCGGTTCTGGTCGAGCAGGGTCAGGCGACCCGACTGCTCGAGCACGCGCTGGATCACGAACATCACGTCCGGGCGGCCGGCGTCGTATTCGTCGAAGACGAGGGCGATGTTGTTCTGCACGGCCCAGGGAAGGATACCGTCCCGAAACTCGGTGACCTGCTTACCGTCCTTGAGGACGATCGCGTCCTTGCCGACGAGATCGATACGCGACACGTGCGCGTCGAGGTTGACGCGGACAAGCGGCCAATTGAGGCGCGCCGCGACCTGCTCGATATGGGTCGACTTGCCGGTGCCGTGGTAGCCCTGGACCATCACGCGGCGGTTGAAGGCGAAGCCGGCGAGGATGGCGAGGGTGGTGTTGCGGTCGAACAGGTAGTCCGGATCGACCGGGGGCACGTGCGGATCGGTTTCCGCATAGCCCATCACCTTCATGTCGCTATCGATGCCGAAGGTCTCGCGGACTGAAAATTCCTTGTTCGGCAAGTTGGTGAATTCGGGCATCACGAGGCTCTTTGCGAAAAGTAGGTCAAGACGGCTGCCTTGGGGTTCGGCGCTCTATAGCAGCATCATGACAGCGGCGGTAGGGCGCAAGATGTCGACCATTGGTTGCGTTTGGCGCAGGCTGGCGCCGACAATCCGGGGCTTTGGCGGCTCGATCGCTGCGCCTGATGCCCCCATCACCAAATATCATGCGTCGGCGAGGGGCTTAGCGCCCGACAAAGCCCTTGGTCTTCAGGTGCGTGTAGGCGGCGATGACCGCGCGCAGCCGGTCTTCGGAGCTCTTGTCGCCACCATTTGCATCGGGGTGGTGGAGCTTTACCAGCTTCTTGTACGCCACCTTGATCTCCTCGGCCTTCACGTAGCCGGAAAAGCCCAGCGTCTCGAAGGCGCGGCGATCGGGCTCGTGGAGCGGTTTCACCCGTTCCTGGGCCGGTTGCTTCTGCTGGTAGCGGGCATAGCGGGCGAATACGCCGAACGGGTCGTTGACGCGCTTGGCGTTGGGGTTGCGCGGGGCACCGCGCGGCATGCGCGGGCCGCTGCCGGATCCGGGCTTGGAACCGAAGCCCCAGCTGGGGCGGCCATCGGTTTCGCGCTCGGCGTTGAGGGTCGAGGCCATTTCCTCGGGCTTCATCCCCTCGAAGAAGTTGAAGACCTGATTGTAATGGCGGACATGCTCGAGGCAGAAGTGATGATATTCACCAAGCGCGCGGTTGCCCTTGGGCGCCTTGTAGTCGCCCGGCTGGTCGCAACCTTCCCAGCCGCAGGCCGGGACTTCGGCCTTCGGTTCGGGTTCGGGATGACGGTTCTTGATCCGGATCCCGTCAAAGTACTTGGAATTCAGCTTCATCAATCCTAGTTACGGGCCTCCGCCGCGCCTCGAAATTGAACCGGTATCCTTATGTCCGTTCGTGACCAGATTGCAGAAAAACTTTCGGTCAAATTCGCGCCAAGCCATCTTGAAGTGATCGACGAAAGCGAAAAACATAGAGGTCATGGTGGTTATCGCGAGGGGGGTGAGACCCATTTTCGCGTCCGTATAGCCTCTCCTCACTTCACCGGCATGACGCGCGTGGCCCAGCACCGCGCGGTGATGGAAACGCTCGATGCCGAGCTCAAGGGCGGCGTCCACGCCCTCGCCATCGAAGTGGTGAGCGCTTCGGCCTAGCTGCAATCTTTTCCGGATGGCGTTGATATGGGGTGAAGGCCCCGCTGGCGCAAGCCGGTTCGCTTTGCGGCCAAAGCCGGGCAAAGCCGTGACCGGTTGCCCCAGTCTCTCCGAACTATCGCCCAAGCTGCTGCCTAGCACTTAACGGGCAGACAGACACGGAGGGCGACCATGTCACCACATGCAATCCGCGCGGCTATGGGTGCCGTGCTCCTTTCATGCGCGTTTCCGGCCGGTGCAATGGCCGCCGACAGCACGGTGCAGCTGATCGTGGGCGGCGAGGCCTATGACGGGCCGCCGCGCTTCGAGGTGAGCTTTGACGGCAAGGTGCTGGGCGAGGCGGCGGTGGAAGCCGCGATCGATACGGCGACGACCGGACGGTTCGCCGATGCCGCAACCAAGGCCGACTATGTTCAGAGCTTCACCTTCGAGGTGCCCGACGGGGTGTTCAAGCCCGGCGGCGAGGTGCGTGTGCGCCTCGTCAACGAAGCCTATGGCGGGGACGGCTCGGACAGGGATCGCAATCTCTACCTCGCTGCGGTGGCGGTGAACGGACGGGCGGTGACCGTGTCCGGGCTCTCCACCCAGGGCACCAGCGCGGACACCGAGAACGAGCTGCTGGGCGAGTTTCTCGTGCTGCGCGACGGCAATGTCGAGGGCGTGTCGCGGGCCCCGGATGGTGGCTGGCCACAGCCGGGCGGCCAGGTGGTGGTTGCGTCGGCAGCCGAAGAGCGGTTGCTGCCCGAGACACCGCAGGTTGCTGCCAAGCCGCCTGTCGCGGTGCAGGCACTGAAGCTGCCGGCGGTCGAGGCGCGGGTCGAGACTGCGAGCCTTGCCGCAACCCCCGCCGGCGACGCCATGTGCAGTCGCGACGAGCTCTACAACGTCATCGGCTTCAACGAGAATTCGAACGACCTGACGCCGCGGCTGATGGAGCGGCTCGACCAGATCGTGGAAGATATCGGCCCGCAGAAATGCCGCGTGCTGGTCACCGGCTATTCGAGCAAACAGGGCAACCACGCGACCAACGCGCTGTTCGCCATCGAGCGAGCGCAGAACGTGCTGGCCTATCTCAAGCAGGCGGGCTTGCAGTTCGACAAGGCGATGGCCGCAGGCGGTGGCGCCACCGAGCAGTTCGGCGAGGCGTTCTCGGCCAATCGGCGCGTGGTGATCTCGGTCGGGCCTTGATCCTCCCCTGCGCAGCGGGGGAGGGGGACCAGCGAAGCTGGTGGAGGGGGCGACCCCAACCACCGGCGCTTCCCGCCGCCCCCTCCACCGCCTTCGGCGGTCCCCCTCCCCCGTTGCACGGGGGAGGATCATGGAGAGGCCGGCGCCAATCTCAGCGCATCTCGTCCAAGTACGCCCGCACCGTCGCCGGATCGACGTTCTTTTCGATGAAGGCTTCGCCGATGCCGCGGGTGAGGATGAAGGTCAGTGCGCCGCGCACGACTTTCTTGTCCTGCGCGATGGCGTCCATCAGGTAGTCCGTGCCGGGCAGTTCGCCGGGGATGTCGGCGAGGCGGGTCGGCAGGCCCACGGACTGCAGGTGCTGCTGGATGCGGCCGAGATCCTGGCTTGGGGCGAGGCCGAGCCTCGCCGAGAAGCCATGGGCCAGCACCATGCCGATGGCGACGCCCTCACCATGCAGCAGGCGATCGGAGTAGCCGGTGGCTTTTTCGAGCGCGTGCCCGAAGGTGTGGCCGAGATTGAGCAGGGCGCGGACGCCAGTTTCCTTCTCATCGGCGAGGACGAACCGGGTCTTTGCCGCGCAGCAGCGGGCGACCATCTCGGCACGGAGCGCCGCGTCGCCGGCAAAGATGGCGCGGCGGTTTTCTTCGAGCCAGAAATAGAAGGGCGCGTCGTCGATCAGCCCGTATTTCACCACCTCGGCATAGCCGGCGGCGAATTCGCGTTCGGGCAGGGTCGTGAGGGCGTCGAGATCGGCCAGCACCAGCTTGGGCTGATGGAAGGCGCCGATCAGGTTCTTGCCGTGCGGCGAGTTTATGCCGGTCTTGCCGCCGACCGAACTATCGACCTGCGCCAGGAGCGATGTCGGCACCTGCACGAAATCCATGCCGCGCCGCGCAATGGCTGCGGCAAAGCCGGCGAGATCGCCGATGACCCCGCCGCCGAGCGCGATGACAAGGTCGCCACGCTCGAGTTTTGCGGCGAGCAGGGCGTCGACGACTTCTCCGAGCCGGGCGAAGGACTTCGTCGCCTCGCCATTGGGGAGGATGATCTCGGTATGACCGATGCCGGCCCTGTCGAGCGAGGCGATGAGGCGCGGCAGCTGGGCTTTCGCCACTTCCGTATCGGTGACGATGCCGAAGCGGCGGCCGGGAAAGAGGCTCGCGAAACGGGCGCCGGCGCCGTCGAGCAGGCCGGTGCCGATGACGATGTCGTACTCGCGGCCGGGCAGGGGTACGTGGACGGTGGTGGGCTCAGTCATCGGCGTCCACTTTGCTCAAATACGCGACGACCGCGTCGATCACTTCGGCGGCCACCTGGTCCTGCGGCACATCGCGCGACACGATGGTGATGTCGGCCTCGGCATAGACCGGATAGCGCACGTCGATCAGCTTCTGCAGCGTTTCGCGCGGGTTGGCGGTCTTCAGCAGGGGGCGGTTGGAGCGGCGCGACACGCGCTGGAACAGCAGCTCGAAATCGGCCTTGATCCAGACCGAGACGGCAGTTGATTTCACCAGCGCGCGGGTGTCGGGGTTTATAAAGGCGCCGCCGCCGGTGCCGAGCACGATGCTGTCGTCCTTCAGCAGGCGGGCGATCACTTTCACCTCGCCGGCGCGGAAATCGGCCTCACCATGGGCGGCGAAAATCTCTTCGATGGTCATGCCGGCGGCTTTTTCGACCTCCTCGTCGCTATCGACGAAGCGGCGGCCGAGCTTGGCCGCGAGGCGGCGGCCGACGGTGGTCTTGCCGGCGCCCATCATGCCGATGAGGACGATCGGGCGGTGCCCGAGCAAGCCGAGCAGCTCCTCGCGGCGGTCCGCGTGCGAAGTCGTGCCGTCGCGTGACATGGCATCTCCCGTTCGGCCGGGTTTGACCGTTAGGGGGCCATAAAGTCAATGCCTGCTATCTTGGGCAAGGCTTGATCGCCCAAGCCTTGATCGCCCTTGCCAAACAAGGGACACTCGTCCTCGCGTCACGTAGCCGGATTGCCATGCCGACCCTCATTCGCCTGATCGTCATCCTGCTGGTCCTGGTCGGTATCGGCTATGGCGCGATGTTCGGCCTCGTGATGATGGTCGAGCCGCGCGAGAAGGACGTCACGATCCGCATTCCGACCCGCGACCTCGTTCCGCAGGCCGGTGGTAGCGGGCCGGTCGTCCGCCGCGAGATCAATACAAGCCGGCCGACGACCCCGGCGGCGGCACCTGCTGCCCCGGCCGAGGCCCCCGCGACGATGGAAGTGACGCCCACGCCCGAGCCCGCCGGCGAAGAGGGCTCCGTGCAGACGCTGTCGCCTGGCGTCGAATGAGCGGCGGCCATCTGGTCGAAGCCTTTCTGGAGATGATGGCGGCCGAACGCGGCGCCGCCAAGAACACGCTCGCGGCCTATCGGCGCGACCTCAACGACTATGCCGATTATCTGGGCCGCCGGCAGAAATCGCCGACTTCGGCCGGCCGCGAGGAGGTGACGGCCTATCTCGCCTTACTCGAAGCGCAGGGGATCGCCGCCTCGTCGAGCGCGCGAAAGCTGTCGGCCATCCGGCAGTTCCATAAGTTCCTCGCCGCCGATCAGGTCCGCGGGGATGACCCGACCCGGATCATCGCCTCGCCCAAGGCGCGGCGTGGCCTGCCCAAGGTGCTGTCGGTCGAAGAGATCGACCGGCTGCTGAGCACCGCCGAGGCGGAGGTCGAGCAGCCTGAGATCACCGAGGCGCAGCGCTCCATGGCCGGGCGGCTCTATCTGCTGCTCGAGCTGCTCTATGCCACGGGCATGCGTGTCTCCGAGCTGGTGGAGCTGAAGCGCGCCGCGGTCATGCGGGACGCGAGTTTTCTCACGGTGCGCGGCAAGGGAAACAAGGAGCGGATCGTGCCGCTCACCGACCGGGCGCGCGATGCGGTGAAAGCCTATCTCAACCGGCTCGAACCGGGCGTCTGGCTATTCCCCGCTGGTGGCGAGGCCGGGCACCTGAGCCGCCAGGTGTTTGCGCGCGAGCTCAAGACCCTCGCGGCGCGGGCCGGGATCGCCACGGCACGGGTGTCGCCGCATGTGTTGCGCCATGCTTTCGCGAGCCATCTCCTCGCCGGCGGCGCTGACCTGCGCGTCGTGCAGACGCTGCTCGGGCACTCGGATATCTCGACCACGCAGATCTATACGCATGTGCTCGACGAGCGGCTGCGCTCACTGGTCGAAAGCCACCATCCGCTGGCGGAGGAGTAGGCATTCCGCCGAGCTGGCGCCGGAAGATACCCCCACCCCTGTCCCCTCCCCGCAAGGGGGAGGGAGACGCTCAAGCTGACGCCGGGTTAGGTGGGACGATGGCTTGCGAGCGCAGGTCACCTCCCCCCTTGCTGGGGAGGGACAGGGTGGGGGGTATCTGTTCGCAGTGATGACTGAAGTTCAGCCCTTATCGCGCTGCGCCAGGTCGTCCATGCGGTCGAGCAGTTGGTCCAGCACGCGGAGCACGTCGCTCATCAGCATGGGTTTTTCGGCTGGAGCCGACACCGGATCGGCCCAGCGCGAACGCAGTTCGGCGAGCTTTTCCTTGCGGCGGCGGCGGGCGTGCTTGGCTTCGGTCAGGGTACGGCGCATCGCTTCGTTGCCGATATCGAGGACGAAGAGCTCCTCGCAATCGGGGCACCAGGCCTGTCCGCCGGGGCGGACCAGTTTGGCATTTTCCAGGAACTGAGCCCGGCAATGAGGGCACGCAACGCTGACCAGCGCATAGGCGGACATGGGGACGCAAACACCCGAACAACAACGGCTTTATGCTTGTCATCGAAGCGTCATGCATTGGTTAACGCGGGATGGCAGGGGAATGCTTTACCGCCATCTCCCCCGCCGCTTGACTTGCATCCCGGCCATCGCCACTTTCCGGCCACTTTGGGGCGCGACTGACGCGCCGCAAATCCTGGGCTCTACGTGGTCGCGCTCCCAGGGCGCTCTAGCTGGCGGGTTGGATGCAGTCCTATCTCGATTTCGAAAAGCCGGTCGCCGATCTCGAAGGCAAGATCGCCGAGCTCAAGTCCCTCGCTACCGGTGACCAGGCGGTCTCCATCGACGAGGAAGTCGGCCGGCTGAGTGCACGGGCCGACGAAGCGCTGGTCGAGATCTACAAGAAGCTCACGCCCTGGCAGAAGACGCAGGTGGCGCGCCATCCGCAGCGCCCGCATTTCTCCGATTATGTCGGCCAGCTGATCAGCGAATGGACGCCGCTCGCGGGCGACCGCAAGTTCTCCGAGGATGCGGCGCTGCAGGCGGGCTTTGGCCGCTTCAACGGGCAGCCGGTTGCGATCCTGGGGCAGGAGAAGGGCTCGAACACCGAGAGCCGGCTCAAGCACAATTTCGGCATGGCGCGGCCCGAGGGCTATCGCAAGGCCGTGCGCATCATGGACATGGCTGATCGCTTCGATATCCCAGTGATCTCGTTCGTCGACACAGCCGGCGCCTATCCCGGCATCGGCGCCGAGGAACGCGGGCAGGCCGAGGCCATTGCCCGCTCGACCGAGCGCTGCCTCGAGCTGGGCGTGCCCAACCTTTCGATCATCATCGGCGAGGGTGGTTCGGGTGGCGCCATCGCGATCGCCACCGCCAACCGGGTGCTGATGCTCGAGAATGCCATCTATTCGGTGATCTCGCCGGAAGCCGGCGCGTCGATCCTCTGGCGCGATGCGGCCAAGGCCCAGGACGCCGCCAATAACATGAAGATCACCGCCACGGACCTACTCGGTCTCGGTGTGATCGACGGAATCATCGCCGAGCCCGCCGGCGGCGCGCACCGGCATCACGCAGAGGTGATGGGTGCGACGTCGCGCGCCATCGGCCAGTTCCTCAGCGATTTCCCCGGCAATCGCGGCCGGCTGGAGATCAGGGAACACAGGCGCGACAAATTCCTCGCCATCGGCAGTAATTTAGGTTGATCGGCCGCCCCACGCGGGGCAGGAGAAGTCCTAACACGCGGTTAACCATAGGGCCTTACGCTATGGTAACCGTCCGCCCCTAACCCGGGCGGCGGGCTTAACTGATGTTTCTCGGGTAGCGACTTTGGGCAGAACGCTCCGTTCCATCCTTCTTCTCGGCGCTGGTATCGCCATGGCCGCGCTGCTCGCTGGCTGTGGCGGGATCAAGCCGGCGCCGAACGCCAAGGCGATGGCGCCGCTGAAGCAGGAGACCATCAGCAAGCTTGCGGCGATGAAGTCGTCGCAGGGCGCTCCGATGATGATCCGGATATTCAAGGAGAGCTCGGAGCTGGAGGTCTGGAAGCAGACTGCCGATGGCAGCTTCAAGCTGTTCAAGAGCTACGAGATCTGCGCCTGGTCGGGGACGCTGGGGCCCAAGATCAAGGAGGGCGACCGGCAGTCGCCCGAGGGGTTCTATACGATCACCCCCGGCCTGATGAACCCGAACTCGAACTATTACCTCGCCTTCAACACCGGCTTTCCGAACAAGTTCGACCGCGCCTATGGCCGCACCGGTTCGGACCTGATGGTGCATGGCGATTGTTCGTCGCGCGGTTGCTACTCGATGACCGACGAGTCGATTGCCGAGATCTATGCGCTGGCGCGCGAGACGTTCAAAGGCGGCAATCCCTCGTTCCAGTTGCAGATTTTCCCGTTCCGGATGACTGCGCAGAACCTCGCTCGCCACGCCGACAATCCGGCGATGAGCTTCTGGAAGGACATCAAGGAGGGCTACGACCGGTTCGAGCTGGCGCGGACGCCGCCGACCTGGGACGTGTGCAACAAGGACTATGCCTTCGGCATTGCCGCCGGCACCGCGCTCGATCCGCTTGGGGCCTGCCCGCAGACCGTGGCGCAGTCCATCCCCGAGAATGTCCGCGCCAAGATGGCAGCCGATGACGCCGCCATGGCGACGGAAGTCGCTTCGCTCGCCAACAAGGCCGCCAAGGCTGCCGCTGATGCCGCGCAGCTCGCTGCCGACCAGGCCGCCGCCAAGGCGCGCGGCGAGGCGATCGGCAGCTTTATCGGCGGGCTGTTCGGAGGCGGCGCAGATGGCGCCGTGGACCCGTCCAAGGTCGCGCCGGTGCCGCTGCCGCCGCCGGGCAACCGGGCCTGATGCAACTGGGCATCCGGCCACCATTTGGGCATCGTGTTGTGATGTCACCTGCCCGTGTAGTGGGCAGGGCCGCGGAGTAAGCCGGAATGCGCCGTTATCGCCGCCTGGTATTGATCGACCGGGTGATCCCGTTCCTCGCGGCCCTGGTCGGCCTCGTGGCGCTGGCGGGCGCAGTGACGGTGCAGGTGAATGCCGACACCAAGACGCGCGCCGTCGCCGATGCGGTGACGGAACTGCGCAGTGCGGTCGATGCCGCATCGGCGCGTCCCGTGCTCGCGCCACCGCCGGCTGACGACGGCTCTGCCGCCGCGATCGCTGCGCTCGAGGAAAAGGTTGCCGCGCTCGAGGCTGCGCTGGCCGAGCAACAGGCAGCAGTGGCAGCGTTGCCCGCGGCTGCCGTTCCCGGTGAAACGGCCGCCGTCCAGCCCGCCGAGATCGATCCGAACCTGCCGACAACGGACTGTATCCCGCTCGGGACGCGCTTCATGGTCATTCCCAACGAGTCGTTCCCGATCTGCCAGTCCACGGTCGTGCTCAAGACCGGGATGATCACCGACGACACGGTGACTTTCGATCAGGCCGGGCTGGTTGTCGAAACCGCATCGGCACCGATTGCCGGCAGCAGCTGCAGCGTCATCGTGTTCACCGCCGATTCCGCCGGCTTCGCCGAAGTGCGAGTGACCTGTACCTGAAGTGCGGTTTCAAACGTCGCGGCGAAGCGATAGAGGTGCTGTCTCTCCGCTTCGGATCGTCACGTGTCGGCCCCCGTTTCGCTTCATAACTCGACTGCCCTGCGCGGCATGGCGCTCGCCATCACCGCGTTCACTCTGTTTGCCGTGCATGACGCGCTGGTGAAAAGCGTCATCCATGCGCTGCCGGTGGTGCAGATCCTGTTCGTGCGCTCGGTGTTCATCGTCGCGGCCTGCTTCGCCATCCGGCGCAACGTGCTGTCCGAAATGCTGCGTTCGGCGAACAAGGGCATGCACGTGCTGCGCGGCGTCCTGACGCTTGCCGCCTGGATCATGTATTACTCGGCAGGGCGGGAGCTGCAGCTCGCCGAGATGACGACGCTCTACTATTTCGCGCCGATCATCACGATCGTCCTTGCCGTGATCTTCCTCAAGGAAAAGCTGACGCTGGCGCGGGTAGGCGCCGCCGCGATCGGGTTCTTCGGCGTCATCGTGGCGGTCAACCCGAGCGGGCTCACCATCGGGGTGCCGGCACTGATGGTGCTGGGTGCCGCCTTCCTCTGGGCCGTGGCGATGATCCTGATGCGGACCATTTCAAGGTCCGACAGCTCGATCGTCCTGATCTTTTCGATGAACCTGTTCTTCACCCTCGTCATGGGCGCAGCTGCGATCCCGCAATGGGTGCCGATGGATCCGCTGCAGGTCTTGATCGTCATCATGGTCGGGGTGGTCGGCGGCACGGCGCAGTACCTCCTGGTCGAGGCGGCGCGGCTCATTCCGGCGAGCGTCGTTGGCACGGTGGAATATGGCGCGCTGATCTGGAGCTTCGTGTTCGGCTATGCCTTCTGGGGTGAGAAGCCGGCCGGCACCGTGTTCATCGGCGCCGCACTGGTGATCGCGGCCGGGCTGGTGCTGGCCTGGAGCGAGCATCAGGCCGGCCGCAAGGTCGACGCACCCTAGCGGCTGAAGGTCGGGATCGATTTGCCCGTCTCGATGAAGGTCTTCAGCGCCCCGCCGATCAGCGAACCCCAGGCATCGGTGCAGGTGTCGTAGCACTCGATATCGGGCACGAGGCCGACATGGGTGAAGACCAGCTCGGTCAGCTCGCCCTTGGGGATGATGTCGAAGGTGATGGTCGTGCCGGTCCATTCCGACTTGTCGGCGATGAAGTTGAGCCGGCTATCGAGCACGCGCCAGGCGACGCGTCGGTTCGGCACCAGCTCCACCACTTCCTGCTTCGAATAATGGATGTCGCTGTAGCGGTAGGTGAAGGTGTCGCCGAGCTTTGCGGCGCTACCCTCATGCTCACCATCCCACCAGCCGCGCGGATTGGTGACGGCGGCGAAGACCTGTTCCGGCGTCGCGGTGGTGGTGAAACGGCGGGTGTAGTCAGGGCCGGCGGCACGGGCGGTTGCGATAGCGGGGCTCATGCCGAGAACTCCAGTTCACCGGCCGTCACCGGCTCGCCGACATTGGGGAAGCCCGTGCCGGTCGCGATCAGGCTCTTGAGGCTGCCGATATAGGTCCCCCAGGCGTTCTCGCAGACCTCGTAGCACTCGTAGTCGGGCACGAGGCCGACATGGGTGAAGCGGACCTCGGTCATCTCGCCCTTGCTCGTCACGTCGAAGACCATGCGGGTATCCACCCACTCGGCCTTGTCGGCGATGAAGTTGAAGTCGTTCTCGAGCACGTGCCAGACGATGCGGCCGGGCGCCATTTCTGCGACCTTGATCACGCAGCGGTGGATGTCGCGGAAGTGGTAGCGCCACACGGCGCCGATCCGGTCGGTTTCGCCTTCGATGGCGTCCGACCACCAGGCGCGCGGGTTGTTGACCGCCGCGAACACATTGGCAGGCGGCGCCTTCACGGTGAAGCTGGTGGTGTAGTTCGACATGGTCGTTTCTCCGTTGGGTTTCAGACAAGGCGGTGCCGTCACCGGCAGCGCACATCGCGGCCGGTCTGGCGGTTCAGGGGTTGGTGGTTCGGCTAGGGGTCGAGCTGCAGGCCGGTGAGGCCGTAGTGCTCGCTGTAGATGGTCTGCATTTCTCGCCAGCGCTGCTCCCAGTCCGGCCGTTCGTCCTCGCTGACCAGCCTTTCGAGCCGGGCAAAGAAAGTGTGCCAGCCGGGCAGCATCAGCATGATCGATGAGTACGGCATGTGCCGGTGGGTGAAGACGACACGGGTCCCGGCGTCGTCCGGCGTCAGCTCGTAGCGGATGGTCGAGTCCGGCGAGTGGCCGTTCGACCAGCTGAATTCGAGCGCCCGCGGCGGATCCCAGAGGCGGACCGTGCCGGTCGAGGGATAGGGGCCATCGAGCATGGTCTCGAAGGCGCCGCCGACATAGGGCTCGACTTTCGATACGCCCATCCAGTCGGCCAGCCGCTCCGGGTCGGTCAGCGCCCGCCACACCTTTTCGGGCGGACGCGGATAGTGCCGTTCGAAGCGAACGTCGACATGGTCGCCATGGCGTTCATAGGTGCCGAGATCGCGCATCAGTCGCTCCGGCTCAGGTGGTCGCCGAGCGCGTCCAGCTTGCCGGACCAGAATTCGCGGTAGGGCTGGAGCCAGGCTTCGAGCTCGAGAAGTGGAGCAGGATCAAGGCTGTAGAAGCGCTTCGGGCCGTCGGCGCGGATGCGGACGAGGCCGGCCTCGCGCAGGGCCTTGAGGTGCTTGCTGACGTTTGGCTGGGGCAGGCCGAGGGCATCGACCACAGCGCCAGCGGGAACTTCACCGGCGCGAAGCAGGGCCAGGATGTCGCGGCGAACGGGATCGGATAGGGCGACGAAAATGCTCATGCGGATTATATGCCGCATGAGGCATATTCTTGTCAAGGCATATGCTTGAGATGGAATATGCGCCAGACAGGACAACCTGGCTGACGCATATTTCGGGGATACATGAACGGCAGATCAACGTCGCCTGAACGGCGCGTCAGAAGCTGCCGTGGCAGTGCTTGAACTTCTTGCCGGAGCCGCAGGGGCAGGGCGCGTTGCGGGAGACGCCGACGAGGAGCTTGGGGTCGATGGGCTTGAGGGCCGGGTCGATCTCGACCACGCCGGCACCGGCGGCCGCACCCGCGGCGGCAAAGCCGGCGAGCTTGGGAGCTGGGCTCAGCTGGCGGGGGACGGTGCCCGTTTCCTGGGTGGCGGCGTCGTTTTCGCCGCTATCGGGATCGATGTGGATCTCGCTCAGGCCTTCGAGGCTCGGCGGCGGCGCCGGCTGACGCTGGACCAGTTCGACATGGCTCAGCTGGGTCGTCACCAGTTCGCGCAGCTGGGCGAGCATCTGCTCGAACAGCTCGAAGGCCTCGCGCTTGTATTCGTTCAGCGGGTCGCGCTGGGCCAGGCCGCGCCAGCCGACCACCTTGCTCAGGTGATCGAGGGTGACGAGGTGCTCCCGCCACAGCCCGTCGATCGACTGCAGCAGGATCTGCTTTTCGACCTGACGCATGATGTCGGGCGAGAAGCGGGCCACCTTGGCGGCGGCAAACTGGTCGGCGGCGTTGACGAGGCGCTCGCGCACGACCTCGGCATCGATGCCGTCCTCAGCAGCCCAGTCGGCCACCGGCACGTCGATGTTGAGGTAGGTCTTGGCCGCCGCCTGCAGCTGCTCGGTGTTCCACTGCTCGGGGTAGGAGCGGTCGGGGATCGACTTGCCCATGATGTCGTCGACGACTTCATGGCGCATATTGGCCGTGGTCTCGGACACGTCGTCCATATCCATCAGATCGACACGCTCGGCGAAGATCACCTTGCGCTGGTCGTTCATCACGTCGTCGTACTTCAGGATGTTCTTGCGGATGTCGAAGTTGCGGGCTTCGACGCGCGCCTGGGCCTTCTCGATGGCCTTGGTCACCCAGGGATGGGTGATGGATTCGCCGTCCTCGAGCCCGAGCGTGGTGAGGGTCTTGTTCATGCCCTCGACCGGGAAGATGCGCATCAGGTCGTCCTGCAGGGACAGGAAGAACTTGGAGTGGCCCGGGTCGCCCTGGCGGCCGGCACGGCCGCGCAGCTGGTTGTCGATGCGGCGGCTCTCGTGGCGCTCGGTGCCGATGATCATCAGGCCGCCCGAAGCCAGCACCCGCGCCTTGTCTTCGGCGATGGTGCGCTTGATCTCGGCGATCTTTTCGTCGCGGGCTTCGCCTTCGAGCTCCTTGGCCTCGCGCTCGATGCGCATTTCGAGGTTGCCGCCGAGCTGGATGTCGGTGCCGCGGCCAGCCATGTTGGTGGCGATGGTCACGGCGCCGGTGACGCCGGCGTCGGCGACGATATGGGCTTCCTGCTCGTGGTAGCGCGCGTTGAGGACGGCGATGTTCTCGACGCCCTTCTTGCGCAGCAGTTCGGCCAGCATCTCGGACTTCTCGATCGAGGTCGTGCCCACCAGCACCGGCTGGCCGCGACCGCGCGCCTCGGCGATCAGCTCGGCGATGGCGTCGAACTTCTCGGTGGCGGTGCGGAAGATCGCGTCGTCCTCGTCGAGGCGCTTGATCGACACGTTGGTCGGGATGGTGACGACGTTGAGGCCGTAAATGTCGCCGAATTCCTCGGCCTCGGTCGCCGCCGTACCGGTCATGCCGGCGAGCTTCTTGTAGAGGCGGAAGTAGTTCTGGAAGGTGATCGAAGCCAGCGTCTGGTTCTCGGGCTGGATCTTCACGTGTTCCTTGGCTTCCAGGGCCTGGTGCAGGCCTTCCGAATAGCGGCGGCCCGGCATCATGCGGCCGGTGAACTCGTCGATGATCACCACTTCGTCGTTGCGGACGATGTAGTCCTTCTCGCGCTGGAACATCTTGTGCGCGCGCAGGGCCGAGTTGAGGTGGTGGACCAGCGCCACGTTCTCGATGTCGTAGAGATTGTTGCCCTTGAGCTGGCCGGCCGTCTCGAGCGCGGCTTCCAGCTTCTCGATGCCGGCATCGGTGAAGGTCGCCGAGCGCTGCTTCTCGTCGATCTCGTAGTCCCCTTCCTCGAGGGAGGGGATCAGGCCGTCGGCCAGCTCGTAGAGCGCCGAACGGTCGGCGGACGGGCCCGAGATGATCAGCGGGGTGCGGGCCTCGTCGATGAGGATCGAGTCCACTTCGTCGACGATGCAATAGTGATGACCGCGCTGCACCATCTGGGCGCGCGAGTACTTCATGTTGTCACGCAGGTAGTCGAAGCCGAACTCGTTGTTCGTGCCGTAGGTGATGTCGGCGTCGTAAGCCGCCTTGCGCTCGGTGTCGTCGAGGCCGTGGACGATGATGCCGATCGACAGGCCGAGGAACTGGTAGACCTGGCCCATCCAGCTGGCGTCGCGGCGGGCGAGATAGTCGTTGACGGTGACGAGGTGGACGCCGTTGCCTTCGAGGGCATTGAGATAGACCGGGAGCGTCGCGACCAGGGTCTTGCCTTCACCGGTACGCATCTCGGAAATCGAGCGGTTGTTCAGAACCATGCCGCCGATGAGCTGCACGTCGAAATGGCGCATGCCGAGGACGCGCTTGCTGGCTTCGCGGACAGTCGCGAAGGCAGGCTCGAGGATGTCGTCGAGGCTCTTGCCGGCAGCGAGCTGGTCCTTGAATTCCTGCGTCTTGGCCTTCAGCTGCTCGTCGGTGAGCTTTTCGTACTGAGGCTCCAGGGCGTTGATGGCGGCAACGCGGGGAAGGTACTTCTTCACCTGTCGATCGTTCGCCGAACCGAAGATCGCCTTGGCGATTGCAGCCAATACCATTCCTGTCGTCCTTTGAAGTTTCGGGCCGGGCCGCGCAGCGCGCGAAAACTAGCATCCGGCAGGGCGGCGGGTCCTCACCCGTCAACACTCTTTGAAGTGGTGCGACATGTAAGAGCGGGGGTCTGGCTTGTCAACGGAACGCAAATGGGCCAAACCACCGCCTCGCATGGCCCGGGGGCATGAAATGACCCACACGCCAGCAGAGGAGAACTCCCCCAGATGACCCTATCCGCCAAGCAGGGCCCGATCGCCCGTATTGCGGCTGCCCTGATGCTCGCGACGGCGCTCGCCGCGCCGAGCTTTGCGCAGGAAACGCCCGCGCCGGCCGCTCCGGCGACGGAAGCCCCGGCCGCGCCCGCTCCCGATGCCGTCGTTGCGACAGTCGGCGACATGACCATTACCGAGGCCGATCTCGCGCTCGTTGCGCAGGACCTGCAGGACCAGCTGCAGCAGGTGCCGGCCGAACAGCGCCGCGCCTTCCTCGTCACCGTCCTCGTCGACATGAAGGTGATGGCCAAGGCCGCCCGCGAAGCCGGTCTCGACCAGGCCGACTCGTTCAAGCAGCGCATGTCCTATCTCGGCGATCGCTCGTTGCGTCAGGCCTACTTCGCCGAGAAGGTGGCGGGCGCCGTGAACGATGAAAAGATCAAGGCGGCCTACGACGCCTATGTCGCGGCGTTCCAGCCGGCCGAAGAGGTGCACGCACGGCACATCCTCGTTGCTACCGAGGAAGAGGCCAAGGCCGTGAAGGCCGAGATCGACGGCGGCAAGCCGTTCGAGATGGTGGCGATGGAAAAGACTACCGACCCGTCGGGCAAGCAGAACGGGGGCGACCTCGGCTTCTTCCAGAAGGGCCAGATGGTCGCCGCGTTCGAGGCCGTTGCCTTCACGCTCGAGCCCGGCACGGTTTCCGATCCGGTGCAGTCCGATTTCGGCTGGCACATCATCAAGGTCGAGGAGAAGCGGATGACCACGCCGGCCCCGATCGAGCAGCTCGAGCAGCAGCTGGCCCAGCAGGTGATCTACCAGGAGTTCGAAGCCGTCGTGGGCCCGCTCAAGGCTGCGAACCCGGTGGTGATTTCGGACCCGACGCTGGCCGAGCAGGTCAAGCAGCAGTCGGAGCCGCAGGGTGCTGCGACGCCGTAAGCGACGCCCGTTCGACCGATTTTTCGGACGCCCCGGTCATGTGCCGGGGCGTTGTCATTTTGGCGGTTTGCTCTTTCGCCCGCCCAAACACCGGGTCATCCCCGCGAAAGCGGGGGCCTCCGTTTGTTGCACGCGCCGGAAACAGAGGTTCCCGCTTTCGCGGGAATGACACCGCGTGTGGGGCGAGCAACGAACCAAAACACTCCCGCGGAAGCTCTCTCCGCGCGCTACTTCAGCAGGCCGCGCGCCATGATGGCGGCGACGGCGGGGATGCGGTTGTCGGGGTCGTCGAGGCGACCGATCAGGGCGAGCTTCCAGGCATAGGCAGAGAGCAGGTCCGAAGCGGCTTCGGCGTCGACGTCGGGGCGCAGCTCGCCGCGCGCCAATGCGCGCCGGATCAAACCAGCCGTGCCGGCAACGCGGGCATCACTATAGGCAGCAAGCGCCTCGGCTGCCATCGGATCGGTCTGTGCTTCGGCAACGAGCGAGCGGAAGACGCTGCCCGACGAGGTGGTGCCCCAGAAGCTGGTGAGGTTTTCGAGGAAGCCGACGAGATCGCCTTCGAGCGTGCCCGTGTCGATCTCGGGCATGCTGTCCTTCAGCCGGTGATAGACATCGAGCAGCAGGTGCGCCTTGGATGGCCACCAGCGATAGATGGTCGGCTTGCCTGCCTTGGCGCGGCGCGCCACCGCCTCGATCGAGAATGCGCCATAGCCACCTTCGGCGAGAATGGCCGTAGCCGCGTCGAGAATGGCTTCTTCGGCCGCCGGGTTGCGCACCGAGCCGATGGAGCGGCGGGCCAGAACCTTGGTCATCGATCGTCCTTTCCGAGCGGATGTGCCGTCGCGCTACGCAACCCACCCATGTCCTAGATAGCATCGCCGACGCGGCTTTGCCACTTGAACGGACCGTTTCGTTTCTATATGTAACGAGCCGTACCGTTCTTATGGAGGTTTCCATGTCTGCCAACACTGCCGAACTCGCCGCCGGCGCCGCTCCTACGGCTGCCCCGCGTCCCACAACGCCGCCGCTGCCGGTGCGGCTGCGGCTCGCCGGGCTGACGCTCGTCGCCGTCTATCCGTTCATCACCGCGCTGCTCTACGTCATCTTCCCGCTGACCGATGGCTGGCCGCTGCATGCCCGCACGCTGGTCATCGCGCCGATGATGGTGCTGGCGATGATGTTCCTGATCATGCCGCTGCTGCAGCGTGGTTTTGGTCGCTTCATTGCCACCGGCAAGTTCTGAACCGGACGACTTGCTTGTGATCGTGCCTTGAGGCAAACGGATGGGCCTGAACTGCCAGGTTAGGACGCAGCATGGCCCATCCCGTTTCTCCGCTCGCACCCAAGACTTACCCTGAACTGCCCGCGATCGCGGGTGTTCGGTTCGCGACGGCTGAAGCCGGGATCAAATACAAGAATCGCACCGACGTGTTGCTGGTGGCGCTCGACGAGGGCACTACTGTCGCTGGTGTGTTCACGCGTTCCAAATGCCCGTCGGCCGCGGTCGACTGGTGCCGCGACAATCTCGGCCATGGCAAGGCCCGTGCCCTGCTGGTCAATTCCGGCAATGCCAATGCCTTCACCGGCAAGAAGGGCAAGGCCGCCGTCGCGCTTTCGGCGGACATCGTCTCCAAGTCGCTCGGCGTTGCCGCCTCGGACATTTTCCTCGCTTCGACCGGCGTGATCGGCGAGCCGTTGCCGGCCGAAAAGTTCGCAGGCGTCACGGACGACCTGAAGTCGCGTCTCGCGCCTGGCCCGTGGATGGACGCGGCGAAAGCCATCATGACCACCGATACATTCGCCAAGGTCGCAACCGCGACGGTCGAGTTCGATGGCGTGCCGGTCAACATCTCGGGCATCGCCAAGGGTTCCGGCATGATCGCGCCCGACATGGCGACGATGCTGAGCTTCATCTTCACCGACGCGCCGATTGCCGCTCCGGTGCTGCAGAAGCTGCTGCAGCCCGCGATCGATGTCAGCTTCAACGCCGTCACCGTCGACAGCGACACCTCCACCTCGGACACCTGCCTCGTGTTCGCGACCGGCAAGGCGGCGATCGAGCCGATCAGCTCGGCCGACGATCCGCGGGCGTCGGCGTTTGCCGAGGCGCTGGGCGATGTGCTGCACGAGCTCGCCATCCACGTCGTCCGCGACGGGGAGGGTGCAACCAAGATGGTGACGGTCACCGTCGATGGGGCCGAGAGCGACAGCAGCGCGTTCCGCATCGCGCAGTCGATCGCCAACTCGCCGCTGGTCAAGACGGCCATTGCGGGCGAGGACGCCAACTGGGGCCGCATCGTCATGGCCGTCGGCAAGGCCGGCGAGCCGGCGGATCGCGACAGGCTCGAGATCAGCTTCGGCGACATCCGCGTCGCCACCGAAGGCGAGCGCGACCCGGCCTATAACGAGGCGGCGACCTCGGCCTACATGAAGAACGAGGATATCGAGATCCGCGTCGGGCTGGGCCTCGGCTCCGGCACAGCGACGGTCTATACCTGCGACCTGACCCACGGTTACATCACCATCAACGGCGACTATCGCTCCTGATGGTTCCACTGAGCGTCCACCAGATCGAGGGCGCGACCCTCACCGCCTGGCCGGCTTTGCAGGTGGCCCATGACGGGCTGTGGCTGTGGCGCTATGCGCGCGGCTACACCAAGCGTGCCAACTCGATCCACTGCCTCGATCCGTCCGATGGCGGTTATGCCGAACTGCGGCTGCGGCGGCTGAGCCAGCTCAGCCGCAGCCACGGCATCCCGGCCGTGTTCCGGGTCACGCCGCTCACGGCACCGGGCATAGTCGATGTGCTGGACGGGCTGCAGTGGGAAGAGTTCGACCGCAGCCTCGTGATGGCGATGGAAATGCCGGACGAGGATTTCCCGGTCGAGTTCCAGGTGAAATATTTCCATCCGCAGGACCCGACCTGGTTCCGGGCGCAGTCGCAGATGGCGGGCTACGACGCTCCGACTGCCGAAGTGCTCGAGCAGATCGTCAACGCCATCTCTTGCGACGCGGCCGGGGTGCTGGTCTATCACAAGGCGGGGCTGCCGGTGGCGGCAGCGCTTGCGGCGGTGGCGAGCGGCATCGGCATCTACCTCAACGTGGTCACCCACCCGAGCGCCCGCGGCATGGGCTATGGCCGGGCGGTGATGAGTGCGGCGGTCAACTGGGTGCGCTCGCGGGGCGCCACCCATTCGGCCATCCAGGTGCTGGAGGACAACGTGCCGGCGCTCAACCTCTATGGCTCGCTCGGTTTCGGCGAAGTCTATTCCTACAACTACCGGCGCGGGCCCGAGCGGGGCCGGACGTGAGGATTCAGCTGGTCGTCGCCTGCGCCCTGGTAGATGCCGACCGGCGGGTGCTGATCGCCCAGCGGCCGGAGGGCAAGGCCCTGGCCGGCCTATGGGAATTCCCCGGGGGCAAGCTCGAGGAGGGGGAGACGCCGGAGGCGGCGCTCATCCGCGAACTTGAGGAAGAACTCGGCATTTCCACCAAATCTGCCTGTTTAGCTCCATTAACTTTTGCGTCCCACTCTTACGAAAGCTTTCATCTTCTGATGCCACTTTTCGTCTGTCGAAAGTGGCAAGGAGTGCCGCAGGCCCGCGAACATGCCGCCCTGAAATGGGTCAGGCCGCAGGCGCTGCGGGATTATGCAATGCCACCTGCCGACGAACCGCTGATCGCGCCTCTGTGCGATCTGCTTTGAGGGCTGGTGTGATGACGGCGTACCACAAGGTCGCAAGCTTCGTCGGCAATGAAGACGGCGCTACGGCGATTGAATATGGCCTCATCGCCGCGCTGATCGCCGTCGGCATCCTGATGGCCATGACCGCGATGGGCGGCAGCGTGAACTCGATGTTCGGCTACGTGCAGACGCGCGCCGGCAACGAACTCGACAATATCAACGACGTCTGAACGACTGGTGGTCGAGCGCCCTAGCTCGATGGCCCCAGCACGTCCTTGAGGCTCACCGTGGCGCTGCCGCGGCGAAGCGGCTTCTGCTGGCTTTCGTGCGGGGCCCAGCCGAGCAGCCAGATGATCTCAAGCGTCGCGCGCACGCGCCCGTCCTCATCGCCAGCAATGTCCTGGTAGGCCGCCGCTGCGCCTGCGACGAGGGTGCGCGTTGCCATCCGGCCCGGCCGGTCGGCGAGCGGGTTCTGCGCGCCGAGCGCCTTGAGCTCCTGCATCAGCCGCAACGCATTGCCATAGCGGACGGGGTAGGTCTCGAGGTCGGTGACCGGCAGGGCCAGCCCGGCACGCTGCAGCAGCCCGCCGGCATCGGCGAGTGGAATGAACGGCGCCACCCGCGCAAAGGCGCCGCCCGACAGTTCCGCGTCGGCCTGGAGGAACGCCTGGCGCAACTCGGTCAGCGTATCGCCGCCGAGCGCGGCGGCGATGATCAGGCCGTCCGGACGGAGATGCGCGCGCAGCCGCGACAGGTAGCCCGGCACGTCGTTGACCACCTGCAGGTCGAAGAGCGAGACGATCAGGTCGTAGCCGGTGCGCGGCAGCTCCAGCAGTTCCGGATCGACCAGCGGCGCGTCGTCCGAGCCGAGCACCGTCGAGGCGCGCTCGAAGGCAAACGCGCCATTGGCCGAGCGGCCCATCAGCGGCAGACGGCTGCCTTCGGGCGCAAGGATCAGCGCCTGGGTGAAATCGCGGGTGATGGTGATGAGGCGCGCCGCGAGATCGTCGAGCGCGATCTGGGTGACGAAATCCTCGGCCGCCGGATCGCGGCGCCGAAGGTGCTGCGCGATCAGCGCGCGGTCGAAAACCTGGGGGATCGTGGCCATAGGCAAGCGGGGCCGTTCAAGTTTTTGTCTGGCGCGCTTGTCGAACGGAAAAGTCTGCAACTTTTCCTGCAAGCGCTTATGCTGGCGCCTTATGGAAT